>Ga0209671_1001037_pt1 | contig 21765 bp, 10 predicted proteins | sample WorMetHERISLAND2_2_FD_187401 | JGI IMG/M metagenome (GOLD analysis project Ga0209671, IMG submission 187401) | Marine gutless worms symbiont microbial communities from Max Planck institute for Marine Microbiology, Germany - Olavius geniculatus... | ecosystem: Host-associated > Annelida >... | reverse complement strand
GTACCACGTGACCTGACATTGAAATCGTTTTCAGCCAACTACAGATGACATCAGCAGATAACTTGGACACCGAACAACAGCGAATAAGTTTGGAAATTTGAATCAACAATCAGCTATCAACAGCTGTTCAGGCATATTGCATTTGCTAGCTTGCTAGCCGCTTGATTTGCTGCAATAAAGAACGATTAAATGATTACATTGCCAGCCATTTTATAACTAAATGTGTTGGTAGTTGTATGAACTAACAGTTATTGCGTATTATTACGCGCGAAAGCAGCAATTGCTTTCAGCACGTCTTAGCCATCGCAATTCTGTCGTCCGTCTGTCTGTCACACGGGTGGATCAGTCAAAAACGGTCCAAGCTAGGATCACCAAATCATCACCGTCAGCTGCCTGGAAGACTCTAGTTTCAGGAACCGTAAAGCTTTTTCATGAATTCGAAGGGGGTCACCCCGAACGAGGGCGCTAAATGAGGGGGGGTGGGCAAAATTTGCAATTTTGGCCAATAAGTCACTGTATCTCAGTAACGATGCGAGATAAGGCCTAGGTTACTATTAATCACTAATAGGAAGTCGTACACTGGCTCTCGATTGGCGCTTAATTCAATGACCTTGGATGACCTTGAACGCCAAAATAGGGGGTTTTATGGATTTTTTTGCCGATTTTGGGCTGCGAGACACATTGCAAGAGCGAATTGCGCCGAAACCAATTGATATAGACATGGATAAGCTGTGTATGAAATTTTCAGCATTGTATACGCAGATTTTGACGCTCCAAGTTTCGATTTTCTAGGTTCAAGGAAACCTGCGCAGGAGGGCATCAAAGAGTGGTACACTCGTAAAAGTCGCGACGAAATGGCTGGAGATAGACTGACAGTTTGCGAACAGGAACTGCTATAGGCTTTCGCGCGTCCCGTGAGCATTAGCTCAAATTTCTTGTTTTATGTTTGTCACAGTATATTATTTTAAAACGTCAATTGGGCGTTTGTTGTCATAGCTATTGGTAGTTAGAATCGTACGGTAAATCAGCTAGATAAACAATTCATTTCTAGCCATATGCATAGCAACCAGCCTATGTCTGCAATCTTATAGCTACATCATAGTCAGAAGTTACAATAAATGTTTAAACTGGTGTCAATTTTTTATGATTAGTTATAAAACCGAACTGTAGAAGATAGGCCTATTGCTTTGTGTCACACAGGACATCGAGAATCATTTGCGACAAGTTAACCAGCCTCTTCTAGCAGTAGTTTGTTTGAATCTGACGACACGGCCAAAAATAACAAGATCTGTTAAAGCTCTGTTGATATCACTGGTGGTGAAAGTGGCAAGCAAGTTACGCAGCAAATACATTTACTTGCTTCTGCATTGTTTCTGAATCTGAATAAACCCATTTTCGTACGACAGCTAGTGTGAAATGGAACCAAGACTCCTTGCAAATTTGTACTTGCATTTTCAGTCACCATGAATAAAAAAGATGTCTGTCTCTGGACTCATGGCCAAGTAAATAGATAGCAATTTGACTGCTATGAAGTATGTCTGACTGTCTGACAGTCATGCCATTTCTAAGCAACAGCTTGCTAACATTATAATGTTTAATGACTTGGAATTCCATACTGACATTGTTTCATTCATTGGAGTATTACCATGCACGGCATGCAGTTGCCTCTATGCCATGCGTGCCACAGGAAAACCTCAGCTAGTACTCTGTTCTTAACATTTTTTCCAAAAAACAAGTGATGTTGAGTGTTAAGTGTAGAATGATTCTGGTGCTGAAGTGGTCACCTTGATATTAACAAGTTTAATATGACATGGCTTTTTATTTTGGGCTTGGAACACATCGTGTGTATATAATTAGGTTACCATCGTGCAGTATTATGTTGAGTAGAGCATGTTTGCTGATGACCTGTCAGTTTTGTTGTTTTGTGTGTAACCGTTAGCTGCATTTTGCTGGTTGTTTTTGTCTTTTGTTTCATCGTGGTGCAATCTAACGTGTACTGTTTCTGTACCGTTAGTATGCTTTGACCTTTATCAGAGCTAGATTGTCATAAACCAAGTAGTGACTGATGTATGGTTATTGTTTTTCTATGTCAACAGGTGCTCTTAGCTTTTCATGTTTATTTGGGCAGTTGTCCATGTTTACTGGTATCTTTTGGATGCTTATGGTCCCACTGTAACCGAGGTGAAATAAACTTGTTCAGTAAACAGCAATTCATATTCTTTTCAGGACCATAAAACTGCAGTAATCTGAAGTTCTGTACTCTTGAAGTATAATTGTCCCCACCATATTTTTACAAATTTATTGTGAAAGTTTGTGTTTATGTTGTCAATAAAATTTTGTGGCTACGCGGTGTTTCATAAAAAAATGGCACCCTTATTGTTTCTTTCATAACTCAGTCAAACGGTGACCAATTTACATGAAATTTTTACAATATAAAACTGAATTTGTTCCACTGCCTTTGTTTCTAGTGCGATTGCAAGCGATTGAAAGCCAACGTTGATATTTCGCATGAACAAATTAGTCAGGGAAAATGATTCATTTTGTCCTGGAAAGTCAGGGAAAATGAATTCTGCAGAGTAGTATCAACTATGTTCAGTGATGAAAAATGTTCACTGTATCGGCATAAGCAACGTGGGGGCATAAAATCAGGCATCTCGCAATTCAAAAACTCAACCATCTTGCAAGCAGTGTGTGCTGGTGCACTGCTTTGCTGGAAAGTGTAAAAAGTCAAGCTATCTCCACAAGTGTGTAAGTGATTGTTTTGGGCATTTTTGTGGACACAGTTGTAAAACTTCAACAGTTTGTCATCAGTAAACGAGATAAAGTTCAACATCGATGCAGGGCAGCTATTCAGCAACTGTCAGCATTGGTTGCGACAAGCAAGTTTGTACTCAGTAGACTACTCGACACTGTGATATCAGCATTATTTCACGACCAGCAAGGAATATTTAACTAACAGCCACATTTTCAAGATTTCAAGATTTTGAATTAGTATTTCTTCAGCTACATCTGGTAAAAATTTGACCATCATTTGAGTGAATTACAAAACAAAGAAAAAGGGGTGTGTGTCGTGCTTTGTCATTCTCTAAGCGGTGCTTAAGAAGGAGTGTTGCAGGCGAGATGAAAGGTGCTATCCAAAGACTTGTCCTAGGATGTCTTTACGAGCGATATTTACATCTGTTACATAGTATAATGCTTTCAGGCAGGATGTTCCAGATGATAGGCAGAAAGCATGGAGGTGCTGTCATCTAAAGGTCGCTCGTAACCGGAATGTTTTCAGTGCTCGTTTAAAGTGGTTTGGTGTGTTGGTGACTGGCAACTGGTTCCACAGCTGTGGACTAGCCACAGCAAAGGCTTGTGGGATGCAGAGGTCACCATTAGTGGTAGAACGTAGTCAATGATGCTGCACGACTTCCTTGACAGGAACACAAAGTTCTTGCAGTTAGGCTGATTTCCACATTGAAACTGCTTTGAGTGTGTGTAGTGAAAGACATGTTGACATCGGTGTATGTGTTTATGGTTCAAGTTTCTCCACTATGTGTCACAGTCCTTAGATCTGCAGCTCATTATTTTCATTGTGTACATGTGCTTGTTTACCGGTAGTAATTGTTCAGTTTTGTGTTTTTTTTGCGACCTGACATACAGTACAGGCCTAATTAGTGTACTGTCATCTGCAGCAGGTTCATTTGATCTCAGAGTGAAGACTTAAGCTGCAGTCATATGTAAAACAAAAACATGTGTGAAAATAGTTTGCACTCGTTTTAAGTTTCATGTTATGTATAACCAGGTCTTGGCAACGCTAGGCCGCTGCATACTTTTTTGCGCAGGCGGGGAGAGGCATCTACTGCAGTGACAGGTGTAAGCAAGATGCTTCCTGGAAAAAGTTGGGGGAGTTAAAAAACGGGGTGAGGGGAATTGTTCTGCTTGGCAAATCAACAAAACACAGTCTTTTGCATTGCACACGTGACCGGGGCTTCTCTCCTGACTCTGCTGGGCGAGCTTACAGCACTCCCAGACGCCTATAGCTGGATTCGGGGGGGGGGTTGATGCGACTTGGGGAGGTTGCTTCCTGGCACTGAGCAGGGGATGGATTGGATGTCCCTCTACTCATGAAAAGTGAGGGAGGAGTTACACAATGATGCACTGAACATTTGCAATTAACGCAGTTGTTGCAAGCGATATGTAGTAGCCAAGATGCAAGGACAGAAGCCTGGGTTGCAAGAAACCCAGTTTTTTGAAGCACAACGCAGTGGATTTTTGAGTTTTTGAGATCTCTTGTAAAAAGGTCCAACTTATGGGTATTAGAATTTGCTCTCGCCAGCATAAAATATACCAGTATTTAAAAGTTCAGGGCTCCCAAATGTCCCAAAATTCCTGAAATTTCACAGATGTCTTGAAATTGTCCTGAAATCAGCAATTGTCCTGAAATTTTACTCATTTGGTCAGAATGTCTTGATATGGACTTTTGTTATGCTGTCGTTACGGCATTGCATTCATTTCATACTTTACTTGAGTGTCAAGTAATGTTTTCTCTTGTGACATTTTATTGTTTTATGTGTAACAGTGCCTCAGTAACATTTTTAGGACTGCAATACTGATCTGCTTCAATGAATAACATTTATGACGACAGAAAAACGTGCATTTTGAGCCTCGTGAAACGGACTCAAAATGTCCTGAAATTGTCCTGAAATTTTGTAAAAATTGGGTCCTGAATTTTCACTTCTTGCTCCTGGGAGTCTGAAAGTTTCTAAGTTGTTTCAAAAACTTAGCTGTAGTAAAATATTTTTATTATCAGATCAAAAGACTAAATCTGGATTTTTGGTATATGCCCGGGTGTCTCAACCTTGATAGAAGCGGTGCCTGTTTTTTCATTGTGCTGGGTAGAAGTCGGCCTTTACTGTAACTGCGTTGTGTGGTAAATGTAGCGGAGTTTATCAGAACTGGGTCACATTATTGCCAGCTGTAAAAAGATTTGATTGAGTTTATGTTACTTTTATACATACATCATTGGTCATTTTTGATTGATTAGTTCGCTTTTAACACGTCTCGGTTGATGCCACATGATGAGAGGTTGACTGATAGCTACTAGTGTTGTCGTTGTCATTAAATGTTTTTCTTCAGAGTTCAATGCGAACTTCCATACACTCATTCACTATCACGCAGTAACTAAAGCACTCATTATATGTATACGGTGTTTCATGAAAAACAGCCCCTTTTTCTTTCATAATTCACTCAAATGATGATCAATTTACATGAAATGTTTACCAGTTGTAGATGAAGAAATACTAATTCATACATGGCAGTTGATTAAAATATTCTTTGCTAGTCGTGACATAACGATGACGTCATAATGTGATGTGGGTACAAGCTTGCTAGTCTCAGCTGTTGCTGTCAGTTGCTACCCTGCTTCGATGGAGAACTGGTTTGCTGATGAAAAATGTTTATCATGTCAGCACTAATCAACATGCGGACATGAAGTCAGGCGTCTCGTGATCCAAAAACTCGACCTTCTTGCAAGCTTGGTGTGCTAGTGCACTGTCTCGCTCAAACATGTGAAAGTCCAACTATCCCCACAGACACATAAATGCGATTGCTTTTCGCGTTTTTTGTGGCTGCAACTGTAGAATTTCAAGAATTTGTCATTAATGAACCACGTTTTTCACCATTGGAGCAGAGTGGCAACTGACAGCACCAGGTGAGACTTGCAAGCTTGTACCCGTGACACATTATGACGTCAGCGTTACGTCACGACTAGCAAAGAATATTTCATCAACTGCCATATTTTGCTGAAATATTTTGAATTAGTATTTTTCTGCTACAACTGGTAAATATTTCATGTAAATTGATCATCATTTGAGTGAATTGTAAAAGAAAGAAAAAAGGGGTTGTTTTTATGAAACTCCGTGTAGAAGTAGGCTAACGCATAAACGTTTCACAAACTGGCTTACGGGATGCAGCCACGTGTTTGAAGTGTTTATAACGTGATCGAAATGAAATGAACGTTTATTCGTGTTGCAGCTGAAAAACTGGATTGCGTCAATACGATATCATACAATGCAATACAGTATAATACATGAAGACAGTGTCACATGTAATGTTAGATAACATGCGGATAAAATTCAGTGGACGATCGCTGAGCCTACGAATAGTAAAATAATTTAAAATCAGTGAAAATTTTTCAAAGTGGCAAAATAGCAACAAAACTACTGCTAGGTCACAAGTTATGACTGTGAGTGTCCTGGAATGTTCTTGTTTTAGTGGAAACGGTTACGACATGATTTTATCCTATGAACTCAAAAGATGCGCTGTTTTCTTCAATCATGTGTAAAATGTCTCAAAAAAGGTCGAAGTTCGGTACTAGATGAGACGGACTCGTGGACAGAAACGCTTTAAAATCTCGGTAATCGCAGCTGATTGACATGAGCTAATGACACCACAGCGCACGATGCGGCAATCCATTGACCGCGTCAGCGAACAACTGGACTCGCTGTTTGCAGCAAGCAGACATACTACCGCCTCAATCAGCTACACGAGGCCTTCACCCAGTAACCCATAAGCTATTACTTATTTCTCATCCCACGGAGGGTAAGAGGCTGAGTTTGCACAGACATAAACCCATACAGTTACGTCGAATTTAAATACCGGTAATTATATTCTGTGCGTACAATGTGAACAACTCGTCGTAGCATATTCAGTCAAATATGTGCGTTCAGTAGTCCAAGAGTATTAGGTCATATTAGGGTCAACTAAGGAAAAAATTACTATCAAACTGATTTTTTCAGAATAGTTAGCCTAAAGGACTAGGACTAACATATCAAAACTCCTTATGAATCCCACGTGTGCTGTCTTCAAAATTTGAATTTGAATTTCTGAACAAAGTTGAAAAAATGGGTCAATTTTTAAGTACGTCAAAACATAGGCATATTGCACATCAAATTAAAGGTAATAAAAAATAGAATGTGAATATAATATTAATATGTCAATATAATGATTTCATCTTCAGTACGGGTCAGTACAGTAAGCTCACAGGGGTTAGATATCTTCATTCAATTCCGTGTCAGTCACTTGCACGTTAGTAGTGGGGCAGCTTAGAACCAGACTTGGGATGGATGTAGACGTTCTGGACAAAAGCATCAATTTTTTTTCTAATGTTACTTATCCCATGACCTGTTCATTTTCGACAGAAGCCACTTTTGCAAAAAAATGGCATGGCAGCCATCTTGAATTTCAAATTTACGCAAAAACGTATTATTAAGAATATCTTGGCTTTCAGGTCACGTAGTCAATTTTCATGCCTAAATTTACATTTCTCGAGTCAGTGATTGCAAATGTGCTACTTAAAATGACACCAAGTGGTTTTAATCATATTAAACAGGAAAGCCCAGCTGTCGCTAGGGAAGACGCACTACAGCCTATACAGTTGCTGTTGCAGTACTGACCTTCAAGATCATCCAAGGTCTATGAGTTTCATTTTATCTGAAAGAACTTAAGCCACTTTCTATTAGTGATTAATAGTAATCTTGCCTTTCTTGAAACTTTCCGTTAATAATTGTGGCCAAACCGCTGTAGATAAAGACATGGTTACTACTGGAAGCCTATAGGAAGTTGCCGTCGCTCTATACGATGCTACCATCGCTGACCCCTATGACTTACCGTTTAGCCACAATTGGCATACCGTAGGTTATCCAGTGTCAATGATTTGCATGCTATTCAAAAGCCAATATGCGACTTTCTATTAGTGATCAATAGCAATCTAGGCCCTGTCTTGCACCGTTTAGCTACAGTACATCCTGACAGACAGACGATGAACAGACGACAACCGTGCCAGATATGCCCTACAAACATAGCTGCTGTGCGTCAATAAAAAGTGACAACAAAATTGATAAAATAAAGCAAAACGAATGTCCTGTATCTATACTGTCAAGATTGTAACATACAAAATTGCAGATCTGCACACTGCTCAACTCACACATTCGTGGACCGCTTGACTGGTGCTTGGTCGTTGCGGCCTCTAGATATCGCAATCAGCGACCATGTCTCATGCAACATCTGCAGTGAGCCTGACGTCGGCTGATGGAAAAAGCCCTTCATGAAGTGACTTTGAAGGGTTGCGCCAAATAGGCCTAATGCAAAATAAAGCACCGTGGACCAACAGTACCCAGTAGCTAGTTCTATGAGGTAGCATAAGAAGGTTGACCCTCTTACAGCATAAGGTGCTGATTTGAGGTAATACCGTCAGTTGCAGTTCTAGAAAGGCTGATATCTCAGTTAGCTAAGAGTACTGATTTGAGATCGTGCCTTGCTGGGGCTTATTGGGATCGTACAGATACCCATGGATAATTGCTTGGTTGGTGCCTGCCTGGTCTGTGGTCTGGTCAAGTGCGCTGGGTGCTTTCACTGTTCTTGTCATGCCTTGGAGTCGGATGGCGCGTTGGAGAGGCTCTTGCAGTCTTGCGGGATGATGGGTTAGATTAGGATTTCCTACAGATACTGAACTCATTGCAGTTCGGGACTGGACTATATGGCTATCTTGTCAGGCTTAGAAATTCTGTGGGGGCTCCACTTCACCCCATTTGGCTCGGCGGCACGGCAGGATGGGTGGCTGCACTGCTCATATGGCTGGTCTGCTGTTGGGTTGGGCCGCTTGTCAGGTGGTTTCCTGTGGACGCTGTGAAATTCTTTGGTGAGCCCCATACTATAGCGAGTAGTCTTGTGGGTGGGGCAGTTGTGCTTTTTGCTATATCCACCATGACTTTCAGTACCCAGTATAATTGCTGAGAACTTTCTAGGGATGGCTGATGGGCCCACATGGCGGCCTAAGCCTACGGGGTGGCATTGGCTGCCCTGCCCCGCATTGAAACGATGGACGTTTGCTCCGCTGGTGGTTGTCACTTTGTTACAGCGTTTTAGTATGATTTCAGAGAAAACTTTTCCTGTAATAACATTTGCAGCTGTTTTCCCATTTTTTGGCTTAATAGAACTGTGAAAATGTGTTCAAGTTCTAAGAAGTGTCACCATTTACCATCACTGATATAGAAAGAAATCATATTTGTACCTCCTTGTAATTTATCTGAAAAACCCAAAGTGCTTGAAATGTCAATCAGTTCACGAAATGCATGCTTTTAATAAATGCAAACTGCAACGGCCAGCAAAATAGATGAAATAAAAGATCGAAATTATGGCATGTGCAACTGATGTTCATCTTCGTTCATTGGTCTGCTTTGCTTTAGATTTCAAAACTTCATTCAATAACAGGGAGAGATTGTCTGGAATCATAGATAATCCACTGTTGGTACTTTTTATGGCACGATATTTGAAGCAGTTATATATCTGCATTTTAATATTATCTGAATGAATAAAGCAGCCATACTAATTATACTGTCCTTATCGTTTTGTACATCTAGTTTCTTTTCTAATTTCCACAAACTTTGTAGAACTTCATGTCCCTTTTCACTGAAGGTGACATCATTGGACTAAGAAGAAATGGTTGTAATTATCACTTGATCACCATATTTTTTGTCGGTTTCTCTTTCAACGTTTTTTTGAATATCCTTCTTCACATTATTTAACAAAGACTTGTGAATATCTAACAGCTCGGATAACGAATATTGGCATTCGTCATTTTCTTCAAAATGCAGTTTTTTTGCCTCTACTGGCAGTAGAGTCATTGTATTAACACAACAATATTATATTCACATTCTACTCTTTATTATTTATAATTTGATATGCAATATGTCTATGTTTTGACGTACTTAAAAATTGACCTATTTTTCAATTTTGTTAAAAATTTTAAATTCAAATTTTAAAGACAGCACACGTGGGATTCATAAGGAGTTTTGATATGTTATTTCTAGTGCTCCAGGCTAACTATTTTGAAAAAAATCAGCTTGATATTAATTTTTTCGTTAGTAAACCCTAATACTCCTGGACTACAGTGCGAACACATACGCCCAGCAGATGAGGCCGAAGATGATTGCGATGACGGAGAGAACGGTCGACGCCGTGCCCAGTCGATGAGCGGTGTTTGGCGCTTCAGCAGCCTTGCTCTTTGCAACCACTGCGACACACAAACACGCATCAGTACTGCTTGCCGTTCAGAGTAAGACACAATCAGAGTGGGACTGTTTTTGGTCGTTAGGGCCTATGCAGTTGGCATGAACTGCATTAGACACGATTCCTACGGTCAGGGAATTCGAAAGTACCAGGGTGTAAAAGTTAACAAAGATGCAGAAAAAAATTTGAACTGGTGTACGTAGACTGCATAGAACAGTTCGTACGTTCATCTGTCGATCTGTCTCTCCCTACGAGCTCCTAACTCGAAAACGAAAAACATAGAAATACAAAAAGCCCAGCTGTCACAAGGATAGCCGACCGTACTGGTTGTCAGTGACCTTCACGGTCATTCAGATTTTTATCTCATCTGAAAGGGCGTATGCGACTTCCTATTAGTGATCAACAGCAACCTTGGCCCTATCTCTCACCGTTTTCGAGAAACGAGATATATCTTGAAACTTTCCACTGAAAATTGCGGCCAAACTGCTGCAGATAGACATGGTTACTATTGACAGCCTATAGTAGAAAGTCGCCAGCGCCCAATCCGATGGTACCATCGCTGACCCTTATACGACTCACCGTTTAGCCACAATACAATCATATTACATCCGTGACGAACAGACGATGACAGACAGACGACGACCATGCCATAAGCTCGACCGTTACTTGAGTACGGTCAGCTAAACGCGGTGGCACAAAGAGCTTCATTAGCTGGTTGAGCTTTTTTGCTGCTGTGGTTTTTCTCTGTTCCATTTCTTAAACTTTATTTTATCTTAGTTCGTCTTTATCACTTCTTGTAGTTGCGATCTAATAGTAATGACGAATGCACGGTAATGACACTTACAAGCGAGAATGAACGCTGAGAGGCTTAGCGGACACGAGAAGCAGAAGAAGAGGCTGCAACAAGAGAGACAGATGTGGGACACGAACGATTGTCGTACAGGTTGCTGAACGATGGGCAGTTGAGTCGCAGTAGCCTGGCTGCCGCCGGGGACGACAACCACTTGCGGAGACTGTATCACGATGACCTGCTGCTGTGGCTGCTGCTGAGGCTGCAGAAGAACTGGCACATTTTCTGCAACGCCAGACGCCGGGTAGTATGAAACAGTTTCGTATCCGGACGGTGCGGATGGAGCCTGAGTTTGTCCAACTTGTGGATCGAAGCTTACGGATGCAGCGGGAGTGGGCTGCAATGTGGGCTCGATCTTCGTTTCGGCTACAGCTGAGTAGGGAGGCGGCGGATCGGAAGACATGTCGCTAATTTACACCCTGCACATGCAACACAGCATCGCGTGTGCACCACAGACATTCACCGATATTATACTGACATGAATTAAATGGTGTATTCTGAAGAGGCAGATTAATCAGGATTAGGCCTACACCTGCATGTTTACAGGATTATAGGAAGGTTAATATAGTCGCTGTTACCCAAGTCTTATTTTGGCCTAGAACCAGGGACGGCGGCGGGCGGGGGGTCCAGGTGTCCTGACCCCCTCCCCCAGCCTCCTACAGAACGACCCATGACATTCGCACAAATCCGAGCTTTTTTGGATGGGTGAAGGGGTGGAGGTGGAGGTAAATCGACAACCACTCGATCTAGACCCCCCCTGGTTCTGAAAACCTGGCGCCGCCCCTGCCTATAAAACACATGTTGCAGCATGTTAGCCTAATTTGACGAATTCCTATTAGGCTGTAGCCAACTGTTGTCACTTACCGTGTGATCAGTTCTTAAAATTCATTGCGAAACGGTCGATCCACACGATGTCTTCACACTCAAATAACAAAACGCTTGGTTACGAGGCCTATATCTATCATAGCCTATGGGTCTTCTGTGTGATTTTGCTATGGCGCCTCCTGCAGCTTGATGTCGCTGCGCCGTAGGCCTATGCACTCTGCAGTATTGATTAGTTCCCTGGAATTGATATAGCCAGACTGTCGCTGTCGCTACAGACCGCGTCTGCAAAACACAGGAGTCGAAACACTTTCAAAAATCTTAAGCTTACAGCAAATAAGAACATATTAAATTAAGACATATTAAATTATTACAACACAACTTGTTAAAACATATGTTCGTTTATGTAGCCTGTAGGCCTATACACTCGACGCGAAAACGCATGTATATAGCCTACGACAAGGACACTAGGCCATGGGCGCCTAAAACCATAACGGCCGGCTATTGTGTAGTCACAGTAGGCAACAAAACTAAAACGCAATAGGCCTAAAACTTAACAAATTTTTGATAATAACTACGCTATTGCAGTGCGCAGTAAGTCTATGAATTTTTAAAAATGTAGGACAAAAGGATGGGTGGCAAGAAAAGTTGCTGCGGGCACAAAATTAGTAGGCCAATACTCGAAAAAAGACAATGATTTTAAAAGTTGGATGCAAAATAGTGCAGTTTGAGGTCACTTAAACATGCAGTGCACATCGGCAAAATTTGAACCAGGCCGACAGAGTAGGCTAATTTAAGGACTGAACTTGAACGCAAACGTAAAAAGTGGCCTAGGCTATATACGTTTAATGATTCCAGCTAAAATGAACAAGCTCAGCTCAGTGGCGGATCCAGAAATTCGGAATAGGGGGAGCGGAAGGGTAGGGTTGGGATCTGGGGAGGGGCTGTGCCTCCTCCGCAAAAAAATTTGAAACATTTATGCAAAAATAATGCATTTTCGTGCACAATTCTTACATTTTAAGATGCATCCAGTCAATGGGCGGGGGGCCGCCCCCCTTGGATCCGCCACTGGCCCAGCTGTCGGTAGGATAGCCGACCGCACTGGTTGTCATCCAAGGTCGACGATTTTCGTTTCATCTGAAAGGGCGTATGCCATTTCCTATTAGTGAAGTTATTAATAGTAACCTTGGCGCTAACTCTCACCGTATCCGAAATATGGCCAGTTTCCCGTTGAAAAAAAAACACGTTTTTTCTACCCCCATCCATTCAACCCCGAATTTGAAAATGTTCGCCTTGCACTAGATGACTGAAATTTTGCACGCCCGAATTTTGCACGCATGGCTAATTATTGCCGGTTCGCCCACTGGCTTGTCGATCGCCCCTGGCTGATTCGCTCCCCCCGTTGAATATACCGGTAATTCATTACTGAGGCTTGTGTTTCAATTTACAGAAAGGCAACAAGTAAGTGTAGCGTCACGTCACTGATTAAACCTAATAGTTAGGCTACTTCAATTAACGTTAAGCCTATACGTGACAAACTGAATAATAAGTGACCACAGTTCACAAAGTCAGTAATCTTTGGTTTCATTGCAGCGGCGGAACTATTATATGCAGCCTATACCTAGAACGCTTAAAACTCCGCTAATGTGTCAACGTCAAGCTTCCTTTGAAATGGATTCTTACAGGTATACTTGGACCGCTTGTCGAACGCCTAGATCCATGGACAGCGTCAGACATCATTGCAAACATTCTAAGGCAAAAAAGCGCACTAAAACTCTGTATAATAAAATACATGTATAAGCCTAATGACTGTACTTCAGAATTGAACAAAGCATTAAACATTTACACAATCGTTTATTCTCATCATCATGCATAAACTGTCTAGGCCTAAAGACAATAATTATTACGTATAAACCTCGATGTCAAATTACCGGTATTCAACGGGGGCGAAACGTCCAGTGTGACGGGGCAAAAAAGCCAGGAAGCGAATCAGCCAGGGGGCGAAAAAGCCAGGGGCGAAGCAGCAAAGGGGCGAAAAAGCCAGACACCTAATCGTTCGTGTAAAAAGTTTTCCCCTATGACCTATCCGTTAGCCAGGGTACATGCGTTACGGACAGACAGACGGCCGACAACCACGCCAATAACTGGGCCGTTGCTTAAGTACGGTCAGCAAAAAATTCAGCACTTGCGTTGCATGATAATGTTACATTTCTGCAGTTTTATTTCACATCCAGTTTGGCAGCAGCAGTTTCGATGTTAACATTCATAATACATATCATGGATGTAATGCTTCAGCCTTCAATTGTTCACTGGATTCTTTCTTCCACTGCAAAACATCGACAATCGTAAAAATAGCTTTAAAATTAAAACAAGTAATTTGAGCAAAGCTCATGAGACGCGCAACAGCCTTAGCAGTTCCTATTCGCAGATTGTCTTGATCTATCTCTATCCCTTTCGTCTCAATTCACTCTTTAAAACTGCGCCGCAGCCACACATTGCTAAAAACACTAAAACTCCTATTTTGGAAGTTCAAGGTAAATCAAGGTCATCGACGTTGACACCAATAAAAAGCTTGTCACCAGTGCTTGTTATGATAAGCAGCATGTCTCTGCCTATCTGCAACCGTTTTCACGCTACACGAGCCAATAGCAGTAAAATAACCACTTTGACGCTCGCCTGCGCCGGACTCCTTGAACCTAGGGAATCGGGACGTACTTGGACTGCTGAAATCTACGTTTAATGCTAAAAATTTCATACGCAGGTTGTCTCGGTCTATCTCCAGCCGTTTTGTCGCAATTCAGTGTCAAAATGTGCGCTGCATCCAAAAATTGCGAAAAATTCACTGAAAACCTTTTTTGGTAAATTCAAGGTCATTCAAGGTTATCGAAGCCCGTCACCAGTGCTTTTTACGATATGCAGCAAGTCTGTACCTATCTGCAACCGTATTCACACTATAAGAGCCAATAGCGGCGAAATAACGTCTTTTTAAGGGGGTACCCCTCTTTGACGCCTTCTTTCGAGGGGAACCCCCTCATCTAGGAACACGAAATTTTGTCACTAAAAACTAGAGTCCTTGGGGCATCCAGTAGTGAAGATTTCATGATTCTAGCGTACCCCGTTTTGATACAGATCACGAGTGTGACAGACGGACAGACAGACGCCTAGATGATGGCTAAGACGCGCGAAGCATTCTGCTGTCGCGCGTAAAAAACTTTGCAATACATTATTAAATACAATTCAGTGGTACCACTCTTCCTGTTTCTCAGTCCAATATAGCACTGTGTCACAGAATTACTCGTACGTGTGAAAACAATGTACATATATGATACGCACAGAATTCAATGTTTATTTAAGCACTCAACCATGTCTACAGAAAAAAATAATAAAATAATAAAAAAACGTTTTATTCAGTAAAAAAATCGACTGCTCGTGTGAACCAGTCGATTTAAAGTATTAAAAATTTTGTACAAATCTTGCTAGCAAGAAAGCCCTTTTAAAAACACATGTAGGGACAACTGATGTAAAGAAGTAAGTAAGTAAGTAAAAAAACTTAAGCAGAGGCGCAGTTTATCAGTTATTTATCACTACTATACCTCAAAAAAATAAACAAATATCAATGGATCTTACTCTTGCATGATAATGTAACATCAAACAGTATCACGGCTTGCGTGGTAGCAACAAGCTGTTGTATTAGCCCTAAGCAATGCGTCAAGTCAATGGTAAGGCCAAAATTTCGACCCCCGCCCCTACAGCTCCCACATTTTTCAACCAATTATGACATTATCAGACACACCTGATCGGCGAGAATGCGCATAAGATGTCGACTGCTGCGGTGTTGGGATGAATCACAACATTTCACGACCGCTTCTTGCCGCCTTCCAAACACACACCCAGTACAGAACCTCGGCCTATATAGGTTTGTTATGCCTTATCTGACTGCACGGACTCCAGTTAACGTTGATATCATACAGTGACTGTATACAATTAGGTTACGTCTAAATAAACTTTTATTTTTGTTACACTTATTCTATCATTTAGCGTACCGGGTATACGCTGAAATAAATAAATCACGTTGAAATACACAGGTATTTCTCCAAAATTATGTGCATATTTAAAGTATGTATGTGCATATTTAAAGTGCACAACGTCAGCCACTGATATGATACGTATGAAATTCAGGGGCGTCTACGTCGACTGAGGACTACGCTCAAAGTGTATCACTTTTCTCAAGGGGGGGGCAAATTTTAGGACTTCTGGGGGGCAGTCATCGTTCCATTAGAACTGACCAGAAGTGTTTTGCAAGGCTAAAAATGCACAAATTTTTTTCGCCAGGGCTTTGCCCCAGACCCCAATGGGGAATCCTGCGACGGTCCCCATGCAGATCCTATAATATGCTGGGAAAAAATATCCCCTCCCATCCTTATTCATTCGACGTATGAACCCCTTCCTCCTTGGAAAATTTTTTATAAAAATTTCTGAGTGAGAATATCATTATCTGTAATTGGACGCAATGCAGCACGTGACTAAGCTTTGACGTGGGAGGGGTTTGAGTCGACGTGGGGGAGGTTAAACATTAGAAGGGGAAGTGTGGGGGGGCTTGTGTACTGTGTCCAAGGAGGGATAGACGCTCCTGGACTATGTATCCTCGATCGCTGGCGTGAAACGTTTTTACTAACGATGGCCGAGACGATCACAAAACCAACAGAAATGTTGTCTGAGGAGTGGGGTCTACCTCTTTTTGTCGTGTGGAGATTTTCTCGGCGACGGATCTGCGGGAAACGTGTTGCACGTCTGCTTTGTCGAACTGGGTCGTCTGTGAGACCGGTTACGCCGGCGGGATGAGAGCGACGCCAGTGGAACTGACGGGGGAACAGGAGGAAGACGCAGTTTTGACAGACTGGAAGCCATCCTTGAACCAAGAACTGACGACTGCGACATAAAAGTGACGTCAGCTTCCGCCTGTTCAACATCATCACTTTTTAGCAAAGCTTCCAAAATTAACGATTAATCACGCTGTCAATCAATCAATCAATAACCTTCAATAATCAGCTGGCAGACTGCAACTGAGTATAATGTACATGTGATGGTATATGAATAAAAACTATGCTAAAATACAATAAAATATGTTAGTAATTAATTAACTGTTACCAAGTTACCAATTTTTTTATTGTATTTACAATTTTCAGTTGCTGATTTTTTTAAGTTTCGTTTCGGCAACTACTGTTGCCTTTTTCAGAAAGATTTCTGTTCACTGCCAACTGTCGCCATGGTAAACAAATTTTTACTGATACGAGGACGTTTGTAGGAGCTCTCATTTCATTGACTTTCTTATCCTTTTCTGTGAAACAGTGTTGCTGCTGCAAAAACAATACGTTACGTAGACTGAGACCGCCCAAGGATTACTGAGATTCCCGATGATTTACTGGAATGACGCCACTGCTGACAAAGCACCAAAAAACGACACTATCCCTGTCTAAAGCAGTACGCCTAGGCCACCACAATAAGTTTAATACACTGAATATAGAAATAACTAAAAAAGACTATGAAACAAAATTTAAAATGGAAATCACTACAAACAAAATTCAACCAAAAAACTCTAACTAAACGTACATACTTTGAAAGCGTTTAGAACGCGGAGATCGGTCTCAATTGCAGCAACTTGTCTCAGTGCGTTTGCTGCAATTGCGTGGAGTCCATCCCTCATAGAGTCCAGTGAAGTTACACGCCAGACTTTCATCAATCCAAGTACAGCAGCGTAGCGCACTCTCCAGCTCCAGTCAGCTGAACACAGATATAAGCAAGTTTGCCAGTGGCGTGGCCAGAAATGTGAATTGGTGGGGGGCTTCTCCCATCTCTTCCTCTTCCCTTCCCCCTTACGTCCCCTCCTTTTTCTGTTTCGCTCTTCCTTACCCTTTCACTGCTTTCCCTTTTTCCTCCCCTCTACCTGTCCTCTCCGCCTTTAAAATAAAACCCCTAAAATCCAGCAAGGCGGTTTGAGGGAGCGGAAATCGAATTTATTGTATTAACGCTTAATCAAAATCAGATTTGGCACCACAATTTTGATCATTTTTCAGAAAATCAACTGACCAAATTGACGAATTTAGTGCGGCTTTAAGGGGGCCTAACATGTGTTGACGTTTTGTTTGGGGAATTGGGGAGAGAGGGCTGGGCTTCTACGCCTCCCTTGTCTACGCCATTTTTGAAACAGCCAGTTGAACAAAAACTGAAAGTAAAAATAATCTCACACGACAACAGGTGAGGTAAAATAAGGTTATTAAATTAATAAGCTGACAAATCTCGCTGACCACACAAAAGGGTCGCCTAATATCGATAACAGAAGCATGCACATTTTGCCGTCATGATATTACCATGCCATCCTTCTTTACTAGCATAAAACAATTCGAGTGAATTGACCTTAGAGTCCGTCACTGAAGTTAATTTTTAACATACACTCTGTTCTCAAAATCTGTCTTGATTCCATGCACGTAATTTTCACTAATTTTCCGCAAAAAAAACAAATTAATGGAAAAAGAAAGAAAGAACAGAACAGTAGTGATCGCATGTTATGTACCTTCACCGTCTTGAACGGCATGGAAGAAGGCGAGGTCAACAAGGCCAGCACTGTGCCCCCGTAAAACAGAAGACTTCAACGTGCTGCAGTGAATCGCTCTCAAGTTACCAGCATTCTGACCACCGATCAGTGAACGCTTGCGGACTGTGGACGTGGATGCACTGAGGCAGATATCAGCCAGGATGTCTGCATAGCTCGCAGCCAGCTCCCACGGCCAGCTGCTAATGCCCAACAACTCCTAACAACAAATCAACAAATCTGTAAGTCTTATTCTACAAGAAATTTGAGCTAATGCTCACGGGACGCACGAAAGCCTATAGCAGTTCCTGTTTGCAAACTGTCAGTCCATCTCCAGCCATTTCGTTGCGACTTTTACGAGGGTATCGCTCTTTGATGCCTCTTGCGCAGGTTTCCTTGAACCTAGAAAATCGAGACTTGGACCATTGAAATCTACGCTCAATGCTGAAAATTTCATATGCAGCTTGTCTATGTCTATCTCAATTGGTTTTGGCGCAATTCGCTCTTGCAATGTGTCTCGCAGCTCGAAATTGCCAAAAAATCCATAAAACCCCTATTTTGGCGTTTAAGGTCATTCAAGGTCATTGAATTGGGCGCCAATCAAGAGCCAGTGTACGACTTCCTATTAGTAATTAATAGTAACCTAGGCCCTATCTCGCACCGTTACTGAGATACAGCGACTTACTGGCCAAAAATCGCAAATTTTGCCAACCCCTCTCATTTAGCGCCCTCGTTTGGGGTAACCCCCTTCGAATTTATAAAAAAAGCTTTACGGTTCCTGAAACTAGAGTCTTCCAGGCAGCCGATGGTGAAGATTTGGTGATCCTAGCTTGGACCGCTTTTGCCTGATCCACCCGTGTGACAGACGGACAGATAGACAGACAGACAGACGGAATTGCGATGGCTAAGACGCGCTGAAAGCACAGCTGCTTTCGCGTGTAAAAATTCAGTTTTGCACCACTACAGCACACTAGTTTGTCAACACTGTTCTGTGGTGTAGATAAAAACCCAAGTCGTCTGGCCCAATATCAATAATTTCTCTTCTCTGCTATAGGCCTACAAAATTACCAGTCAGTCTCACCAACTCCTGTACATGAATCATTGCATACAAAAACAAGAATCTGCACTTCAAGGCTTTCATTTTTTTCATTTTCTGCAGGAAAGCAGTTTTGTAATAAACGTCACAATTTTGTCATTGTTTTATCGAGTAAAACAAATATAAAATTTTACAAGAAAAGACTACTGCTGCTGTTAGCCTGCTGCTGCTACTACTACTGCTAAACCGTTGAATCATACTCCTCCTGACAAACAGCTTCATTTTTGAGGGGGGGGGTTAGAGGGATCTACGGACACTATTGCCACGTACAACCACTAACAAGCCAATTATCCATGTTCATACAGATTATGGTAAACACTAAACAGCGTGTCTCACGGAACAGATGTTTACAACCTATCTGATGCTATTCCTGGTGGTATTAAACGATCAGTAAATGAAAAACCACAAAAATGCAGAAACTAACAAGTGCTGCGGGATCAGTGGTTTGGCATTGGGATGTTGGACTCCAGCTGTCCAGTAGCAAAGGTGGTACTCCAGTCTCGTTTTCTTCAGCTGAGAGTTGAGCACCAGGTTGCTCTGGAGACTCATTCAGTTCTGCATCAATATGAGCCCTGTAAATTTCTTCTGCTGCTGCACAAACATTATTTTAATGGCAAACATTTCACAACAATTTATCCTTATCATACGTGTAAAAACAGCAGCAGCAGTTGCTGTCATCTATAATTTGCATAGTGCTACATTAAGCAAGCACAAATGTCATCTGATGCACTTAAAAAGTGTTACAAAAAAGTGCAAACGTGAAACGTGCAAACGACATCATTATTATCACACTTAAATCAATTAGTCAACAAAATAATTAGTCGACAAATAAACAGATAGATAGATAAGTCAACCATCAATCAATCCATTAATCAAACAGTGTTTTAACATTCAGAGTTAAGTATCGTTGCCTATCCAAAGAATTAACGTAAAAGCATGTATATTAACCCCGGTAATAATTTCGACACAAGATATCCAGCCATATTCAAAATCTAAGTCAGGACCAGACCCGAATCACCAGACCCATGTCAGTAACAGTTCAGCAAACTGTGTGAGATACCACAGAGCCAACAGGGCGAACTGTGTAAACTCACAAACATGTGACAGATACCTTCAAGTGACGGAGATTTGTGATCAGTAAAGCAGCAATGTTGAGAGCCTTGGGCAATGTCCTGTAAAGCAGCGAGTACTTTGAGATTCGTCTTCGCTGCAGCAGCCAGCACTCGCAATGCACACACCGCGTCAAACCTTCAACCATACACGGGCAGTTTTAAATGCATTGGCAATGCCGGCTATTGCAACAGAGGTTACCGCAGTGTGGTCTGTCCATCTCTACATCGATCACACTTGTACATCCGTGAAAGTTGCTGAACAATAATGAAATGCCATACAGTGGGGACATTCTTAGCTTGAGACTTTCCAGTTAGTTACTCGACTCAATCAACAATAACACACTACCATAATGTGTGATGGGAACATCAAAAGCAGTTTCAACCTAATAACAAGAACCAAAATAATTTGATGAAACTCACAATCGCTACGGCAAGTCCACTCATGTTTGCATTCACCAAGTGACAGCACAGGACTTACGGTTTGGCTGCAATTTGCAATTGCATGTTTTGACTGGGGTTCAAATTTTCCCATCTCTTGGTGGTCAAGGACCTCGTCTAACACAAGCTGTCACTGAACCCCACAAGTTTACCTACCAAATGGCATTTAAATCTGTCAAACTAATTTGAATTAGATTAGATTAAGTTTCAGTAAAAGGCATGAATGTGACAGCCAGACAAATGACAGACAGACCATACTATGGACAAAAGTGTAACAATAGGTGGAATTGCTTGCACTACAAGACACGTTTCTGACTAATAATACAAAAAATGGATAATAAACGACCAGTACCAGCTAGTGGAGAGCAGATGCGGTCCACACAGAGCTACTGATTCCAGTTGTCCGTTGACAAATATTTGCAAAGCGGTAGACTGCCAGGCGTTGAGTGCATGCCACAGTGACGGTGACAACTTGTCATCAACAGCTGCTGTACCGGGTTCAAGAACACATGATGACACGTGACCCTCAGCCACTCCGGCCGATAACTTCTGCATTACATCCAGCTATGCTGCATTGTCATCGATTTGCCAATTTGCCCTCCGACAGATTGACGATACAACAAAGTGACACCAGAAACTCACCCCAGAATCTTTGCTTGCTAGAGACGGCGCCAGGTTTTCAGAGCTGGGAAGTCAAGATCAAGTGGTTGTCGATTTATCGCCGATACCCTCTCCCTTCAACCGTCCAAAAAAGCTCAAATTTGCAGGAATCTCATAAATCATCCAGTTCTGGACCCCCTGAACC
>Ga0209671_1001033_pt1 | contig 21787 bp, 11 predicted proteins | sample WorMetHERISLAND2_2_FD_187401 | JGI IMG/M metagenome (GOLD analysis project Ga0209671, IMG submission 187401) | Marine gutless worms symbiont microbial communities from Max Planck institute for Marine Microbiology, Germany - Olavius geniculatus... | ecosystem: Host-associated > Annelida >... | reverse complement strand
GAAGGGTCTGACCTGTAGGTGAGTTTCTGAAAAAAAGGTATATGGCTACAAAAAATTTTGCGTATATTTCACCCATTTGCCGGGAATCCCCCCTTGGAGGGATTTACATGAGATTTTGCATGAGTGGTCATCTCGCCGAGTAATCAACTGTGCCAAATTTTATCTCAATCAGATCAGGGGTTTTGATTCTGTGGGGGGTCGAATTTTTGGCTTTCCCACAAGAAAGAGAAGTCGCCGTTAACACAGGGCTTGAACTACCGTTCAGCCTGTGATGCTGCAAATAAATGGCGACTAACAATGCGAAGAAAAATGCTGAGTATATTTTTATTTATGAAGTTTTCTTATTGTGGAGGCGTCTTTCTCGAACCACTGAATACGAACAGCGTACCGTACACTATTCCGTATGTAGGAATTTTGATAACGAGCCTTAACGAGGCAATTCCTTGCTGATTTTTGTTATAACTTTTATTGTTAATTTCTTCTATTGTTGTGTCTCTATTTGTTGTACTTGCAACTTGCGATAGCTTTACATTGTCTGTTAGTTGTAAAGTCGAGGAAATTTTAGCAAACGTTTGGTGACCAAGAATAGAAAGCCACTGAGCGCAGAGAGAGCTGATGAGATAGATGACACGGTGAATCGGCTTCAGCGACAAGACGTGGCCTAACGTGTTTGTTAACACAGACAGAAAGATCAGGAGCCTGCAGTAGTCTAGGAGTGGAACTGATAAATCATGGAACAACAACAGCAGCAAGCCGGACACGTTTGTCCGTCGTCGTCGACTTCTGCTTCTGCATTGTGCGGTGTCTGGACGCACTTACCTTGGAATCGTAATCCGCAGCGGTCATTTCATGACATATTTTATGTCTATGTAGTCTATCAGCTTGTCGACTCAGCTGGCCGCTAATTCAAGATTCAAGTTTAGCTCGAAAACGTTATAAAAAAACCTTCTACTGCAACTTCTTTCAATAAATATTGTGCATTTAGTAGCGTATACTCGTTCGTTTATAACGTTTGCTGGTCGTAATCTGTTGCGCCGTTGACCATTGTTGTTGTTTAAATATTGTAAGCAATGTTTAAATTTATTTCGCAGCCTACATAAGAATCGGCATTTAAATAGTATTTATACGTTTTTATAAAATTTTTAGTATTTGAATGGGCTACATATCAACTTATAACATCTATTATTTTAAACCTTTGTTGTTGCAGATATTGTTTGTGCAATAAATACGATGATGCCGAACCCCAAATACATTCATTTACTTAATTAGCCGTTTACGGTTCATACAAATTTAGACAGACTGTTGAAATACACTAACAATTGGAACATTTCTGTGTTTAATGTTCAGTGTGATATTTTCGTTTATCATCATAAACAGTTTGGTTTAATCCTGTTCTGCGTAAATGCTCTATTTACTACAACAACCAAAATACATATACGGTCACGGAATACATTAAGGATCAAAAGAGTACATTGAAAATACCAAAAAATATTTAAATGCAATTTTTAGGAGCATTTATAGCAGCAAAGTCTCAGTCGGTCGTTCTGACTGGTTGTTAGGCGAAAGTGGCGGTTCATAAAACTGTTCAAACTGCGCGGATTACTTTTACGTCTCACCCACTGCTGTACAGTAGCTGTAAATGCACCGGCGGCCTTGTGCATTATGCATACGTTCTGGGCGCAGAAAAGAAATCTCAGAAAGTACAGCAGATAGACAGACGACTGTGATCGTCTCGTAAGGATCTGTAATGGCCGCCGTGCCGTCTCTTAGCACCCGTCATCCATCTTAGACTGGCGACGCTGCGCCTCAATACCAGCGTAATTTCACCAGCCCCACCACTGCGACCGCACGTATATAGCTGGCTATTCATTCACAGACGCTATGAATAATACATTCTACTATAACGGCACTCAGCAGAATGCTATACCGTTTTCCCGTAGACGCAAAGCTATGATATGCTGAACAGAAATAAATCAGTTTAGCTATTCTTATAGCGCTTGCGTGTGTATAATGTAGCACCGTACAGGGTGCGGCAAAAAGTAGCCCCCTAAAGTTTTTCGTCGTTTTTTCAGCAACCGTTTGGAATTTTAATTTGAAATTTTACACATTTATCTATAGAAACGTTCTACATCTAACTGCTAAAATAAATATAATAGTAATTAATAACGATTAAATACATAAATAATAATAATTAATAATAATTAGTAGAAGAAATTTTGTGATATTAATCTGGAGTGTTTTGCAGGAAAAAGTTTGCAGCTCCAAAATAGCTTAGCTGACAATGATGAAGTTTATACACGCCTGATCGATTAGTGCAGGGCGCAGTTTGATCAGTCGATCGTTGACGACGCTACCAGCCAGCGTAGACTGACAACAGCGATGAAGTACTGCGTTGCTCGCCTAATGAGCGGTTAAGTTTTGTAATTTTATAAACTTCACAATTGCTTTTTGAAGATGACAGATATACGATGTAACTGCTCGGTAGCCAGAAATTGCTAAGCAACAAAAAATCCAACTGAACACGTAAACCGTCCAAAAGTAACTTTCCAGTATTCGGTCTCAATCTCGTACAAAATCACTGAATTATAAATTGTTATTATGCAGCCGTTTTATTACGCCTCATTACGGGTTTTGCCTGTTTGTCTGTCAGTCTGTCTGTCCGTCCGTCCCTCTGTCTCGTACGGACTTTTAACTCGAAAACCAAAAAGCATGGAAAACACAATTGGCGCGAACGTTTCCTAGGATGTGAGTAACGAGTGTGCCAGTTTTCGGATAAAAAGACTAATGGTCAAAGTTACCGTCTAGAAAATGACGCATATCTCACGTAAACCCAAATTGTGTGGTGGTTTAATTTACAGTCAACGCCTAAGACTCTCGGCAGCTGGACGGATGGCCGCATATCTCGTTGGTACTCAGCATCGACGTCTTTTATCTTGTTCAGTGACATAAACGCGATATGACGCTGCTGACGCTGCTGCTGCTGCTGCTGATGATGATGATGACGTTATTACGGTCAGTTCTCCGTCGGTCGCCCGCCGGCTGTGATGTCAAGTTGCGTACGACGTGTAAAAGTCTCTTGGTCGATAATTCAGCGTCCATCGACAGCATCAGCTGCAGTGTGGCTGTTGCTAGCCTCCTGACCGGCCGCAGGCGAGCGCCGTGGTGGAATTCGATTTCGCAGTGGAGATGAACGTAAAAAGCCGCCGAACCAGCGGCAGCAACCATGCACGACCAGGGCGCAAGTGCAAATGTGAACAGACGAGAAGCCAAGCCGCCATCGGCGACGGATTGCCGAACATTTTCGGAAGTGTTCAAACATGATTTGCACTAACAGCACGGACTCCCATGACGCGTGCCAAAATTGCAATTTATAAAGAAATTTCTGACAAATTGTCATAATATTGTACGCCAAAGGAGCGGCAGCACAAGTTTCCTCTGTTTCTAAATACACCCCTGACCTGGCCACTACATGCATAATGTTTAGTAGCGTATTTTAAAATTTGAAAAAAGCGTTGTAGTTCAGGTACACTTTTTCATATTGATGGTGTAAACATTACTTTCGCTGATCCAATTAAAAAAGTGCAAATTTCGTAGCACGTAGCCTCTCTGCGATTAATTTGTTTTTTTTTCTGGAATAGCAAACACTTTTTTGGCTAACTTTCTTTATCTTACGCTTCACGTTTTTTTCTCGTATGAAATCAAGTTTATATCAGAACATAGCAGCACGAGTGTTGGTAGGTTATAAAGAGTTTACAGTTACTTGGTCAGTGACAATACAATTACATAACAGGCGAAACATAATAAAATCAAAATTACAGTCAGAACTACAACGCTCTGTTGGTAACTGTGTGATAGGTATATCTGGTAGCTATTAAGAGCGAAGGAAATAAATGAGTTGTATGGAAAAGTGTTGAGATGTAAGCCGGGTGACTTGGTCGCTAATTTGTTAAAATTTTAACAGAATGGGTGCAGATGCAAAGGCCCCCTAAACACGTCAGTGACGGGGCGGTCGTGCCTGCAGCCATGGAAGGTCAGAGAGACGGCGGGCGGCGACGAGGGCGCTGGTCGGTGCCGATTCCGTGCCCGTGTAATTACGTCGACGGTCGATTTCCTCGCTAGTCGCAGCGCAAGGCAATCCGTCGCCGATGGCGGCTTGGCTTCTCGTCTGTCCGTCGCAAAGACGCCAGGCCGTTAATCGCCGATCGACGCACGGGCGGAGGACGGGGCGAGACGGGGCGAGACCCGGCAAATGCATGCAGGTGGCCAAGCGCTCGCTCGTCCACTGGTACGCTCTGGCAACTTTCAGCCGTGAAATGTGATTGGTTGTTGGGGCTGGTCCTAATTTGCTAATCACGCGATCGGTCCTGCAGGGCTCACATTCTGGAAATTTTCTAGGAAGATCACAGAAAAAAACGGAAAAGCCTGCAAAACGAACAAAGTGAATTAAACTGAACTGAACTTAAATAAACTGAAATAAATGCTTTAGTTCTGTAGTTTCAGTTCTTTTCATATCATTACAGTTCAGTATGGTTCGGTTCAGGTTATTTTGTTTGCTTTGTACGCGCCTTCAAAAAATCGTTAAAAATGTTAAGAAAGCTTGACTTAGGAGAATTCGATAAATAAGTTATTATTTGGAACACTGTTAGCTTTTCACTTCGGATGCAGCATAAAACGGCATTTTTGATGACGTCATAATTATGTCATTACTACATAGTGATTTTGTCTACATAGTTATTTTGTAATTTAAGAATAAACTTTTTGACATCGTAATAAAGTGGATCTTCGGAATGACTGGTGCAAAAATTATGATAATACATTCAAATTTGCCAACAAAGATATGTCAAGAATACCATAAACTCTATTCCAGACATAGTGTAGTACATGTACTTGGGTCCAGCAGCGGAATCGAATCGGACTCTTGTCTACAGTTTCGTGACTCGAACTAAGAGACTACGATGAATCGACTACATCACTGTTATCTATCGTATTTTTTTTAATTTTCAAGAGGGAGCAGTCCCAAGCCCCTGATCCTATATATCGCAGTCCCACCACGTCATAACTCAAAGCGGCTATATGCCTCAAGATGTCAAAGAAATGACTCTATCGGTCGATCGACCAACCACAAGCTGAACAGCATGACCTGTAGGCTAGCATTGCGTCGCTCTCGCTACGTGCAAATAAACACGAACATTTTTAAGCATCAAAAATGGTAAGAAATGAAGAAAAAATTCAGACAAATAACTAATAAAATACGAGAAAGTTGTATTCTGCCACTTATGCAAAGGTCTTCGTTTTCATCGACTCCATCTTGCTCTTTCATGTGCCAGTTCCTTGAATTGTGATAATTGATGTTACGTTCACTTGTCTTTAGTAACCAATTCAGTAACATTTTTTCGGTTTTCTTGATTTTTTTTCGTGGAAATTGTCTTTTTAATACTATTCTCACTAGAGAATCATAACGCAACGCATGCCTTGAGCAGTATTCAGCATGTGTTAGTGTCTTTTAATGTGTGTTTTTAAGCTATTGACGTCTGTTTTTAGGTAGGCCTAGTTTGCTTTTATTAGTTTTTTTTTAGTTTGGGCAACCGTACGTGCTTTATTTGCCTGGTTGTCCAGCCATAATGTTACATCATCCGAGTACTTATATGCGTATTTGGCGAATTACAATACAATCTTTTCTGCTTATTTCTTAATGTATTCTTGCAAGCTACAGTATTTTTTTCCAATTTGTAAAAATGACTAAAATGCAGGTCGAAAAAAACGCATAAATTTGAAAATAAAAGACCAAATCAAAGAGCTGCAAAAAGCAAGACCAAATTATTTTGCACGCATGTAAGTCTTATTTTCGTCTTACAGCAAAGTTAAATCGAAATTCATATTAGTGATCAATGCTTGAATAACTAGTAAGTACAACAGTAGGCCTAATCATTATTTTTCACCGTTTCTAAGATTCGGCGATTTATCGCCAATTTTTTCTACTCCCTTCTCTCTCTTGACGCATTCAATCAAGTAAAAGCGTTTTCAATTTCTGGGTGAACTTAATAAACCCTGGCAGCTGAGTTTTTCAAGCAGCGTTGCTGACGCCCTGAAAAGATTACTGTTGCCGTCTGTTTTATGTGTAGCTAACTGTTCTTTCTGTTTTAAACCATTTTTTATTTTTTAGAAAATTTTCTATTGTTCTAGGACTTTATAACAACAACAGGGCGCTAAACAGTAGTAGTAGGCCTTAGGCCTAATGATAGGCCTAATGGTGATGTTCTGTAGACTACGTCTCTTGTAGGATATGCCATGCAGAGGGCTATAGCAACCGTCGCTATATGCAATCATCACGGACGTATGTTTTATACAACCACAGTTCACGGTGCAGTTCCCGATGAATTCGTCATCGGCTCTATGAATATTCAACAACATGTTGACAGGAAACGAGACAGACAATGTCAGTGTCCAGACTTCTGTCTGATCCGCTTGTGGAGTCTTCATTAGCTGCAGCAGTCGAAAACGTGTGAAGTATAAATGACCATGTAATAAGCGTCAGGATTTTTTAAAAGTTCGTAAACGTTAAACGAAAAAAATAAAACTTTTGTTACTTGACGTAACAGAAAACGAAAACATCTGGCATCGTACATGATCAAGTATGTCTGAAAACGAAATGTATTGTTATTTTTTATAACATTTCAAGCACCAGCGTCTTTTATTCACCGTTCGTCGTTTATTAAAAGCTGAAAATGTTTGCAAAATGTTTAAGCTATAACACGTTTTTACCACAAAAATAAATAAAGCTTCCTAACGGCTTCTTGGTGTGGACCAGTCAGTGGATTTGCGGAATTGCTAGCGGAGCGAATGTCGTTTTTCAGTTCGTCTGCCTCTGAAAAGGCCGCCCCTAGGGCTGACTAAATGTCGGCACTGCTTCATTCTTCATTCACGTCCGTCGTCGTCCGACCGCGGTCTTTTCGGCCCAATACGGCATCGGTCGTTACGTGCCGCGAATATTCATTAGCAGGTCGAAGCATATTTATTTATTGCGCCGCGCGAAGAAAAGATTCGTGACATTACAGCGCTCCCTCAAACTCCCTATTATAGTTGGTTGAGTGAGGACATGGAGTTGCCCCCTTCCCAAGAACCCTACCCCAGTTCTCGACCTTCGGTCTCTTTTTTCAATCTATCGGGCTTCAGTAAGCCCTCTCGAAATCTCTCCTCTTCGCACGCTTTTGAATTATCATCACTGTAGCCAGCTTCAATCATCAATCAGCCAGTGGACCGTTTGTGCTCTCTACCTTAAAGCGTCTGATCGTGCGAATGCCTAACAACGTTTCGAAAACATCTTAAGACGTTATTTCCAGTCGCCAACATTCGCTATCGCCCTTAGCGATCTCAGATTCAATTTTTGGACTACAGCGCTTTATAAATTAAATTTACTCACTTACTTTGCTTAGTTTGCAGCACACTGGATCCATGCAGCGAAGATTATCGTTCGGAGAACGTCCTCAAGCGATAAAAATATAAGTTAGTAAGTAAGTAGATAATTTATATAACGCGTTAGCTGTAACAACCTCGAACGCTCTCGATGTGCTAGTAAAACGAGAGGTAAAAATGTTTAGATGACGTCTGAAAGTAGGTAAACAATGCGAACTGCATTTGAGAGTGTTCGGTAGAGCGTTCCAAGCAGAGGGACCGGCATGTCCAAATGCACGGTTTCCGTAGGTTGCCATCTTGATCTTGAAACCTGCAGTCCACGGCTTGGAGATCGCAGATGCCCGTGGCTGTCAATGCTGGCGAATGGCTGGTGGAGATCGATCAGGTATCCAGGAGCCATGTTGTGTCGACACTTGTACACCTGAATGCACAGCCGGAACCTAAACCAGTGCAAAAACGTGGCGCCGGAAATTGGTTAGTCCTCGATCATACTTGCCGCAGTTTGACTCGACTCGCGCAGCTGCGTTGAGAACTCGTTGCAGCTTGGCTGTCGTCTTCTTTGGCGAGCCGGCCAGTAGACCGACACAGTAGTCGACGCGGTTAGCAACAGATGCGTGAACCAGTGTGGCGAGGGAGTCGTCATATCTAGCGAGCGTCGAATACGGCGTAGTTGTCCCAGCTGGAAAAAGCACTTGGCAGTAAATGAGGTGATGAGCTTGTTCATCGACAAGTTTGGGTGATCAGTCCGCCCAGCAAACGATCGACGTCGGATGACTTCCAGGGCACAGCAACAAACGTGATATGCTGCAGTGGCAACATGCTCCCTCGGCGCTGACATTTTGCGCTCTTTTCCTTGCTGAAACATTAAATTTGAACTTCAGTTAACAAAAAAAGTTAGTTTCGCTTCAAACGCAAACACCATTGCGTATAATGCAGAAAAACGTAAAATTTCACATCGACCGTTTGCTCGTCGGTTAACCTACATTAGCCGATTGAAATCTTCGCTCCTGCTTTGTGAGATTGATCTTGCAGTACAGAGATGTAATCGCTTAAAAGCCGTTTTACCGCGCAATATTGCTGCTGTCAGTTGTACGTCTGTCTGTCTGTCCGTCTGTTTCATTGATGTAGTAACTTAAGTTACTTGTAAACTAATTACTTAAAGTTATTAATCTTCGAAGCTCCAACATAGTTTAAAAAGCATCATAATCATCGTTATCATCATCATCATATCATCATCATATATTCGTTTAATGTAAAGTTGACAGACGCAACTTGAACAAGGCAAGCACAAGATACATAATACGTTCGGAGTATGCAAACAAAGAAACGTCTCATAGTTGTCCGAAAGCAAAAATGTAAAAATGACTTTACAAAACATAGTTTAAAAACTATAACTACATCTACAAATAAAGGTAAAGAGGCTGTTTTAGCAGGAAACTTGCAGTATTTCTGACATGTTGCAAAATAGAATCAGCGTGAGATGAGTGACTGCAGACATTCACACCGACAGACGTTTCGCTATAGCCGACGTCGGTGATTTGGGGATGCCGCCCAAAAAAGGTATTGATCTAGATATTGAGCTCGTTGGTGTTGTTTTTTTTTTGAGCAAGGATACTGTCATGTCTTTTTTCTGGTAGGTTATCATTCTGATGGGCCTAAGCCTGTTCAGCAACGTATATACTGTTGTACCAATACTAATAATAGTACACAGATTTATAAATAGCCAAGTATATAGGCCGACGCCGCGGATCTTAAAGAGAATGTGTGTGCGGCGCAATCAATGAACTGGTTGCGTCATCGACATTCTGCCGAGTCGAGGATTGCGAGAACGTCTCAAATGAACCTTGCAGCATTTGAGGCGCGCTAAATTAACGAGCCGTTCGTCAACAGCTGATCGAGCGCTGACATCATTAAAAGCACAAAGCACAGCAGCGTCTGTCATTACACAAAAAAGAACAAATGGACAAGTTTTTGAAATTGTAGCGACGAAGTCTTTTTCACAAGCTGAGACGTGGCGACTGCAATATGACGATTAACGCATATTTTGCCAAAATAATAGCTTTACAACAATGTCGTTTGCGTTTGTTCACATTACAACTCCAGCTGTAGCGGCAGTCGCTACTATTGAGTGGTCTGTCACTCGTGAGTAGATGACAACCAAGAGTTCTGCCCGTACTTTGGCCCACTTTGGCCCGTCATATGTTTGACATATGGCTCCACAATACAACCGTTTACCCTGCCATATGTCTTTTGTCAGTGCTTGACACAATAGACCTGTTTACCCCCCCCCCTCGGCATATGCGCCTTTTCACCGTTTGCAGTGCGTTACCTTACGTCTTTTGTTTTACTTCTAATTTGCATGTGACGAGGCGTCAGCAGCATTCAAGTATATTATTTCTGGGTCCGTTATCATGTATGCTAAGCACGTTTTGTATCAGTCTATAAGCCCATCATTTGCACGTTGGCTGCCACTAGTACGACATCTGTCAACTACGTCTTCTATATATGAATATGAGTATACGTTTGATTAAACAGGTCTATTGTGACAGGCCAAAAAACAGTACGCGTCAAAAAAGACATATGTGAGGTCAACGGGTCTATTGTGTGGACATAATGGAGCCATATGTCAGACATATGAAGGGCCAAAGTGGGCCATAGTACGAGCAAAACTCTTGGCTGTCATCTACTCTCATGCATTCTACCAATGCTGTGACGAATTGAGACGCTATTTGATAAGGATTTGCAAGGATATCGATGTTGCCCTATGTAACATTGTATTAGACAGAATATCGTACTTCCTTTCGGCAACAGAGAATTTTGTGACCGGAAGTTTAGAACCTATGTTAAAACGGCAAGCTAACACTGGGTCTTTAGCGATGACTTGGCCATCGTCATCATTATAATCCACCATAATAGCAAAGACACAGCTACAAAACGGGGCGTTAAACGTAGTAACCTGGCGTATTTATTTAGTCGACTGCAGGGAGTCGAGTCGAGTCGGCACGTGTGTCGTATAACGGCAGTCACTAATTGTGCACGCACCTGTCTACGTCATCGGTGACGTCATCGGCACAAATGATGCCAATCAGCGCATTCAAGACGCCGTTGTTCGTGACTGCATAAACAACAAGCTTCCACCCACCCACTCGTCACTTCACCTGTCAACTTTTCGTCCACCACGCTCCCGTTGCTGACGTTTGTGTGATTGGTTGACATCTCTTCGCAAACATGAATCGATGTCTTAAAACGCGTACTGCACTTATCTCCAATCAACACGATATACAGCTTTTTGCACATAGGCCTAATGCAACAAAACAGTCAACGGAAACACACAAACAGAGAAAAAACGAACGCAACACAGACAACGCAGCACCGTCATACCGATAAGAACAAAACTCCAGAACAACGTGGTTTTAACGTACTTTTCGTTTCTTGACGTTTATTTCATCTGTGACCTTAGATGCTAAAAATCGATATTATCTATTTGTTTCTCGAGCGAGACACAAGACATGCGTCGTTGCTGCAGCTGTCAGTTCGCATGCAATGCCAATGATACTGTAACCGATCTGTGTGTGGGCCTACAGTTGCATGGTTGAACGGCGCTGCGCACTTTGGTACTGGCAGCGAAGCGCTAACAGCACGCCGTCGTGTCGTATCGGAATTCCAATTTCTTCAGCGTCCTCTTCTCACATCCGGGAGTGCACCGGACAGGGGAGAAGGGTTAAATGTCCGGAAGGGTAATGTGGGGGGACTAACGGGAAAGGGGGAATGTCCGGTCGCTGATCGATCTTAGTCGCTTCGACCTGTCTGCACCGCGCCAGCCGACAGAGTTGATGTGGTAATGGGCCGGCCGATATAGTTTGCAGGAATTCAGGCCAAAATCTCTTTCCTCCAACAGAATCCCCTCTGGACGAAATTCCCCTTTTCTAAAAATATTTTGATTGGCTGTATAAGATAAAATTCTCCTTGGAAAAAACTGTATAGAATTTACAACAATCTATATTGCGTCGTCGTTATCGGCAATAATGAACTATTGCGTCGGTGAAACTTTTGCCCTGAAATGTGGGGCTATTTGTTCGAAAAAATTTGTTATGTTTGAGGAATTGTGTTCTGCGGATGTTTGCTCGGTTCCCGGTGCGGAGAGAGTGTTTTGCATGGTCGAAAGGGTCGAGATATTTGCCAACAGCAGCAACAGCAGCAGTGGCAGCAGTTGCAGCGGCTGCGGTGTGAATGGCAATACAACGCAAATGACGCGTGTTGAGCAGTTCGCTAAGACGTCAACCGTTAAACTGCCGCCGAAGACAGCGACATCAACACCGTATTGGCAAATAGAGTAATTTTGCTCCATGCTCTGTTGTACAGTGGTGAATCGAAAGTTTTCTAGGGTGGTCAAATAACGAAAATTGTGCACCAGACACGGATGGGCACGAGACCTTCTGAGCTGAGACCGAGACGAGACCGAGACGTTCAAAATTTTGTCCGAGACGAGACGCTGGCCGAGACCTTGAGGCTCCCGAGACTCTTAAGAGTCTCGGGAGCTTCAACGTTTCGCCGAGACGTTTTCCGTGACGTATGGGAAAACACATTAACAATGAAAAAAATTATACGGATTAATTAACTCGCACCATCGTAAGCGTTTTCCATTTGTGATATTGTGGGTTGTTGCACTTTATTTTGGCATTATCGCTGAATAATTAACAGCTTGCACCATAAAGAATTGCAACTGCAGTGCTGTAGACATGAGCCATTATGTTTATCGCAATTTGCAAGCAACTAAAATTAGTAAACTACAGCTAATTATAGCCTTATACGTCGACTACATTTGGCTGATAGTATTCATTCTGACATCATGCGCTTTATCTTCATTGCGACTAGATCATTTTATGACGAAACAAGAAATATTTTAGATTGTGACCAATCTAATGTCCTCCTCGCGCGCAGTATTTTTTGTACTTTTTTAACTGCTCTTTAGTTCCTTTTTCACACCGCAAATGACGTCATCGGGGGTCCATAGTGACCATGCGTCTATCTAGCACCGTTATGGAGTTTTGGCCGTTTGAAGTTCTTCCAGGAAGGTTCTTCCAGGAACAGAGGTCGGTCGTTGGTCGGTCGTCGGTCGGTCGCTCGGTCCTCAATATTACACTGATCTTATATCTCCTCTTCGCTACGTTAGGAACGTAGTGCGCGAGGAGTAAAAAAAGACTGACACGACATAATTCTGCTTTATGATAAATAAGTATATGAAAGACAAAAAACACTGTAAACGAATATTTCTAAGCCACAAATGTCATGCTGGTTAGTATCGCTCTAATTGCAGCTACAGTATGCACCGCGCGCGCCTGCACAGAACGTCTCGACGAGACGCAATGGCCCGGGACCCGAGACGAAACCTACTGGGCCGAGACCGAGGCATATTGCTCCGAGACCGAGACGAGACCGAAACGTTGAGGATTTTGTATGAGACGAGATCGAGACGAGACGTTAGTACGTCTCGAGACCGTCTCGAGACCGAGACGTCTCGACCGAAACGTCTCGACCGAGACCACATCCCTGGCACCAGGTGATGGACCAATGTCAGGAAATGACTTTAGGAAGACGCGAAAAGTAGACAGCGTCTTAGCAGACGTCACAATTATGCCCCGGCAGATTGTTGCAGATCTGTGGACAGACAACCGGGAAAGGTCGACTGCCGACAGTTGATGGCTTGACAGCAAACGGCCAATAGGCAGGTTGGCCACACATTGCGCAATTCAAGCTATTTGGCGCCCGTCCGTGAAAAAACTTGCTACTTTTCCCTCTGTAACAGTCAACTTCGAACATTTAACTCTAAACATTTCAAGTCTTACACACAAAACTTTATTCACTGATTTAAACCATAGCACAATGAAAAAAAGCTTAACTATACAAACAGCTTCATTCATGTTGTATCACATTGTAAGTATATCACGCAGACATACAGATTAAAGAAGATGCACGTTGTATGCCATACAAATTCTGACAAAACTTACAAAAATTTTACTGCATGTCAGTATTTCTTTCTTTCACATTTATAGTTTTACTTATTTTAATTATTCATGCATAAATAGTAAAATAGATCTGTTCTGTGAACTTTCTGGTTAACGTGTCGTATGTCTTTTAGACCTACATATCGACGTCAGTACTTTGCCCACTGTTGCCGGAAGTTGCCGAATACGGGCGCGCTGGATGTCGGGACGGTCGGTGCCCGAGGAGCAACAGTAGTAAACATCAATGTGACCGGCAACAGATTAATCCGGTCCGGTCCGGTGTTTCGTGCGACGCTCGCGCCTTGTATCGATCGCACAGCGTCGGCGACAGAGACAGGGGTGGGCGCACTCGACGAGCCTTTTGGTGGATTATGATCCGCAATAAGTTTAACATCTTCCTTCCAGGAAACGATAATAATCGACCTCCGTCTGATTCTCCTTCGTCAAGGCCTCCTCTAGGACTTAATCCACTGCTGGAGAACAACATCGTTGTCAGTAATGATGATAAGCATCCCAACTGTTTTTTTTCGAAATTACTTCTCTTCATATTTCTGGAAAAGTAAAAAAGTTTCGCACCACTTTAATGCAAAATCGGAATAATGTATAACAAACTGTTTACTTTTTGTGTTAAGGTTTTTTCTTTTACATCGATTTTTATTGTTTTCTTCGCAGAAAACTAAGAACGCGCAATTAAGAACAGTATTATGAGATTATCGCCGAAAAAGTTCTGTTTGTTTGTTTTCCTGATCGGCATAGTGCGAAATTTCCCCTATCCCTGACTCTATAGGTGTCTTCAAGGCGACGGAAACGAAATTAACTTAAATTAATTTAACCGAATGAAAGCCGCAGTGCTTGAGTTTATTTAGCTGCATTTTAGTTTAGTCCATTTTATTTCTGTCTTCGTCAACACACCTCAATTTTATCCTGTTTCCAATCGTAATTCTATTCCTGGCCCAAACGGCTTTCGTTTTAATGGGATTTGTTCATAAATGGACTGACAAAATTAAGCTACCAAGTGGTCCAGTGGTTACAGCACCGAACTCGTAACTTTCAAATTGCTTGCGTTTCAAATCTCGTCACGTCATTTGCAAGAAACATTGAACAAGTTGTTAACTTACTAGGCCGGCCCATCAAGAGGGTGAAGTAAGGGGGAGTAAGCTACCCCGGACACCCGGACCGCGCGACGTTTGGGGGCTCCGCCGACGGCCAAAAATATAAAGTATGCCAGAATGTACCATTTTGAAGAGAAAAATTCAATTTTTTCCCAGAGGGGCCCCGTGAAATGTTTGGGGGCTCCACCAGAATGTTTTTCTGGGCCCCTCTGTGGCTGTCAACGGGTTTGTAATTTACTGTGCAGTGCATGTGCTCAGAACAATTCAGCTTTTTATCTTCCACGGGACGGGAAATTACTAGTAGCTTACAAAATACGGAGTAAAGGCATAGCCTTGCTGCAGAATGGGGTGGTGGTATATTTGCTGGTTGCTCCGGGTCTAATTGTTTGCTGACGCGGGCAATGGATGGCCGCATAGTGTGCTGCGGCATCGTTAGCTCATGCCAATTAACTGCCACTTCCGATATTGTAAAGCGCTTTTGGTGGCGTTTCAGACTTATTGTAATGTAACCAGCGTTATAGCAAGTACCCGACCTTTTTTTCTCCATTTTTAATGGGATTTCGTTAATCTTTAAGATCCGCGGCGTCGGCCTATATACTTGGCCATTTATAAAACTAACCAAATAAATGCGCGGATCGAACTGGCATAAAATCCGTCCACCGCTGGACGGTGACCAGCTGCAGCAGCAGAGGCGCAGTAATCCAATGCTGGGATTCTTTCTTCCTTCGGTGTCTTGTTTGTGGACTTGCCTCGTCACTGCCCGCTGTCTGCCTGTCTGCGCGTGGATTGTCGCTGACAGCAGCGACGCAAGCCGTCGAGTTAGTCGTCGCGTAGTGTCCGGCCATGCAACGGCCGACGATCCTCCCGGCACTCCCTTGACGACCGACCGACCGACCGATGGACGTACTGCTGTATACGTAATACAGATGACACGACATCTGGTCGCTGTTGTCAACCATGTCTTCACATCACCCCCAACGGACACCAGACCGGGACTGAAGCACAAACCCTCTCTACTAACAAGGCAGGATCATACCCTTCTAAGACAGAACCCCTCTCGCTTCTCTACAGCCCCCGTAGACCATGAAGTTTCTGTCCTTTTAAATCTAATCAAATCAAGTTTATTCAGAAACATGGCGGCAGCAATTTACAACGACGAGGTTGCAGTTGAAACAGTAGCAATAATATACAAATTTTGAAAAGTGTGTTGTTCAAAATATGAATGTTCAACTGGTGAAGAGCTATAAAAAATTTGTCTGCTTGCAGTAAAATAAACTATCACACCAATTATGTTTAGTTAATACGTGTATGCATATTTATTTGCAATTTTACACACAGCATGTGTTTAAAATATCGGCAGTTCACACCGACACGTGTTTTGAGTCGTACACACGCAACTGTTTGATAGAGATCGTGTCAACGACACGTTTTTTAACGCTGTGCCAAACGTTTAGGCCTAACAGGCGCCGCTGTCACAATCACAGACATTGCGTCAAAGAACATTGGCTGCAATGCAAAATAATTTAAAATAATGCCACCGAAGAGTACAATTCTATAGTTTATTATAATAAAAACGGAACTGATATTTATTTGACTGAAACTGCTAAAAAATCTCAATTATTAGGAGGTATCATCACAAATAACAAGTTGTTCAACAGAGATTAGTCTGAGAGTTGGTGTACGGCCAAGACGCTGCATTGTCGACAAAGAAGGACACAGACTGATAAACTTGACTTGAATTTAAAGTAAATGCTGACAAAACGCTAATCTGATGTGTTGCTTTTATATAGGCCTATTGCTGTTTTGGTCCTTATATGATTCGAAACGCGAAAAGCGAGAAAAACAAATATCTTAATATATAGAAAGTGGAAACGGTGGAAATGTGATTATAAAAACGTAATAATAAAATCAAAAAAACGGATGCACTGTACTAGCTCGTTGAGAAAGATAACGCCATTGTAAATTCATTAAATACAGAAAACAAAAATATTTTTCACGAGTTGTGAGATAATGGCATTTTGAGAAATGTTATTGAGTAAAAAATACTGGAAAACAGAAAAACGACGCTACAAGATGCTTTGACCACCTATAATTGGATATGAAGAGATCAAACGGAAAACGGAGCACATGACACTTTGGAACCCAGAACTGCTAAAATAGACAAATAATTATTATAGTCAACTATACTGTGCAATGCCGAGTGTTCATAACCGAGATAATGACAAGATCGTACCACAAAGAAAAACGACCAGATAAATAAAGAATTCGTGTCAGAAAAAAGCAGAGCCTGTTCGGGCTTAGATACAAATCTTTTTCAGCGCTGAATGCTGCTTACAGCTTAAACTCCGCTACTTTGACTTGTTGTGGATTTGTTGTACAACGTGCTGCACAACATGTAGTGAAACAAATTTGAATCTACAACAAATCATAGTAAGTGGGGTTTGAGCTGATGGCAGTGAGAAGAGTCGGTCAGCTTACGACGCGGGTGGTCGTTTGACGTACGAGTCAGTGTGGTCGGTGCTGGCAGTGCTGTCAATCAGGACTAGAAGGCAATTACCGCAGCTCTGTGCTGGCGTGACAGCAAGCCGTAGCAGTCCACATGCTGACAGACAGACTGACCGACTGAACGTGGCAGATAAAAAGGCCCGAATCTTTACAGCTTACGCCCCAATAGAAACCCATAAGATGTTTCGTGTGCGAAAACCGTTTCTTAATAAGCTCCATAAGTAAGCACTGATAAAGCACTCATAAGGCCCGGAAAAGCTGTTCATTTTCGCGCGACAGCGTCGTTTAGGCATGAACTAGAAAATATGTCGGTCAGGCCGAAATACCATTTCGAAGATCTGCTCGACTGTTTTTCCCAAGATGTCGGACTATATTTATTCTTGACATGTCTCAAAAAATTGTCCGTCTCGCTTTCAGCAGTCATGTTTGAAGATGAACTAAAACAAGACATGATGATTGATAATGTACTATAAACATGACTGAGGTCAGAAAAATGTAATCTCAGATTTACTATGTGATCGTTTCATTGTAAGCTGAATTGTATGTCTTGCCCGTCTCTTTGTCTGTGCCTTACGTCTGCTCCGTTAGGTCAACTGAAAACTTAGCCTAAGTTATCCAGACTCTTTTACTGTGAAATAATTTACTGTTATACCTAATGCTTGACACTCAAGACAGCTGGGGACGGCTGCATATCATGTCGGCACTTTGCACTGAAATTTTTCGTGTTGCTGTCATTGTCATCGTCAATGCCATTTATCATTCGCGGAAGACAGCACGCACGCAGCAGCGTTCGCTTACTGTAGACCTATGTGGAGGTTAATATGTTCGCTTATTTTTCGCCACTGAGTTAATCTTCACCATCGTTTATCTTCGCGCGCTCGGAGAGATGGACAAACCGACGAACGGATGGATAGATGTGGATAAACGGATAAGTCTTCCATAACGTCAGCTATGAACTGCTAAGCACCTAATCCGATAGTCACTCGTCGCCGTGACGAGTTAAGGCCCCTGATAGACACGACGACGATTGCGACGTTGTCTTTCTCTCTGACACACAATTATAAATATCCAGGGTATACACTGTGTCTGGAAAAAATAACCCCCTGGACATCGTACATGTCAAATCTAAACGAATCCGAATAAAACTTCGTACATTTAATTCGTAATATATTGCTAACAAGATTACCAAATTTCGTTGAAAAATATTATTTCTTAGCGGAGTTATTGGTTGCTGAATATCGACAACAAAATATATCGGTTACTAATATGGTGTTACATACTGCAGTCGCTCGATCAGAAGTGACGTTTGTTGATGCAATCAAAAAACGTATACAATAAAAAATGTATTTTCTGCAAACGATTGTGTTTTGATTAAAGTGTTAAAACAAGAGAAAGAGTATGGTGCTAAACAGTTTATCTTGGAGTTTTCCAGCAAGTGTGGACACTGAAAGGATTAAACAAACCGTGGTTTAATACTGGTCTTTCACGTTTTGGAGTGACCTCACAAAAGTTGCTTTAACTATTGTTTGCGTTGGCAGATTTAACTAAAATCTGGCACTTTGATTAACATCGTATGATGCATATTTAAAGCAGAATTTTATCAGAATCAAATGTTGTTTGTTAGAGTTACACCAGTATCCACTGTACAGACTACAGAGTGGTTATGTAACGCTATACTGGTAACGAAGATATTTTGTTATCGATAATCAACAATTAATAACTTTGCCAGTAAATAATATTTTTCCACAAAATTCAGCGATCGTTTTATCAATTTATTGGGAATAACGCGTACGAAATCTTTGTTCGAATTCGTTCAGCTTTGACATTTCTATTGTACGATGTCTAGGGGGTTACTTTTTTTCCGGACACAGTTTATTTGTAATGACTGTTTCATCGTCATTTGGACGCCAAACGCAAACAGAAATCAAAGACAAAACGCGTTAAAAAACTTTGGGACAGTTCAAAGGACACGTTACAAATGAAAACCCTGCGCTAAAGTCAAGAGTGTCTTGGGGGGCAACGTAGGCCATTTTCAAGTAGGCCTATACTCCGTTTTTGACGGTTTTATTTGCGACTTATAGTGTGATGTGGAAAAGGAGATTTTGTCGTATGGGGTGCTATCTGTAATCTCAGTAAGAGACTACGAACGAAGAACTATAGGCCTACTGCTATACACTGTGACTGGTCGAGCAAGCAACGATCAAGAGACGTGGTCGTACGGTTACAGTCGTGTTTACAGGTCGCTCCTGGGAATAGTACGCATATGCCAGGCAAACCAGAGGAAACGATGCAAGTGCTGACCGTGAGTGTACCCCCACGACAAAACCCCGCTAAGACAAACCCACTTAATCGGTGGAAAGCGTGTCTTCAAAAACAGATTTAAACACTAACTGTTTGTAACAACACAGCATATAATAATGTGGTGAATACATGAAGCGATCGTCGGTGCGATTGTCGCGGCGACGATCGCCTAGTGTAAACATCACAATGTTTACACGATCGAAAATACTGTATTGTATTGAAGGGGAAGGACTTTGTCATATAAGGTTCTAAGGGGTCGCACAGCGGGGGTCTTGTAACAGGGGCGGCGACTTGTCGTCGGTTTTTTTTGTGTTAGCGAGGTTCTATCGTGGGTTTTTGCTGTAACTAGGCGACAGTCAGCAGCCAGCGACGGCCAGACAAGGGGAACAGACTTTGCCTGTCGTCACGCATCGGATGCCGTGGTCCATGTTTCTGTAGTCTTGGCACAATCTACGACGTACATGCATGGAGACGCCTCGGACTTTCCCGCCCCGCGCTAGTGCTGTGCGATGCCGCTTAAATTCGAGCAGATTCGAACACCAAAAACCAAAACGTGCATTGCACTATTAAAGACTCTAGCACGGCATACTTTATAGTCTACATTTATCCAGACAAGAATAGGATTCTCAACTGCCTTCATGCCTAGATCATGACCATCATATTGACAGGACAGCTTTTATGTATATATTAATTTTATTTTCAATTATTTTTATTGTTGCTAGATTGTAATTTAATCATCTGTTTGCGTACTATGTACTGGGATTAGCTGACAGATATAAACAACTATTAACATTAATACATTAATATATACGTAAACGAGTTAAAACAGTTGTAAGAGAGTCAGTATCTCAGACAGCATTAATAAACTCGAATATCTCAGTATTGTTAAATATAGCAAATAAGAGATATAAAAATGTAGCTGAATCAGCAAACGTCCTAAAAATACTCTCTTCAGAAGAAAAAGAAAAATGATGAGAAAAAGTGAAAAAGAGAGTAAGCTTGGCTTGATAATCTTTGCTTATTTCAAGCTTATCGTATAGTTTAAACACGACCGCTGACTCGACCTAGATACCGAGTGAATTAGCACACTGCCCATCACTGCAGGGTTGTCATCGATCGGCGTGAAGCGGAGGTGGTGGTGACGGCGTCTGCATGTCCATCCTGCACGGTCAGATTTAGCTCGCAGCGACGGCATTTGTCAGCCGCCGGAAGTCAAGCCTGAGCCGAGGAGACAACGACCACATCCGGGGCCCGACCCATTTTGCCCAGCCATTTACACCTCCCCACCAGCAGGCGTGTACCCCTGAAAACAAGTAAGGAACAAGTGAGGAACATCTGAAACTCAGTCGAGTAAGAAAAAATCTTCCTGATTTTTTTCTGCATGTTTTGGACTATTTTAAACTGCGATATATAGTATTCAGGAAAAAATGCAATAAAAATTATTACAACACGCCAAACATTAGTTCGCATTTTGTGAATTAAAGTACAAACAATCATAAAAATTATCCGATACTGTGCTCCAGTGAATGAGCAGATGACAATGTGTGCTTTCTTTCTTGCATGGGGAGTCCCAACGCTCAGAAAAAGTGGAGGACGTTGTCTTCCCGCGTCCTGGCGCCATTGCACCCCTGCCTATCACCCCAACCCCACGCCGCGACGAGAGACTACCTGGTCTCCGATGACGTCATCAACGACGTCACTTACCCGGTGACGTCATCGATCAACGTTTATCTTCTTGGCAGCGGAGCGTTCAGCTAAACGTTGCGACCGGCAGAACGCTGAGCTGCTGCATTGCTGACTGTCTGTCAGCAAAGCAGCCCGAACTCCACTCGCTGAGCTCCACTCGTTTCCCTTTGTTGTTCTGGATTTGTTGTACAACGTGCGACAAATGCTCACATTTTAACCTGTACAGCTTGTTGTAGCCTACGACTTGTCATCCAGCGAGTCAACGACAACTCAAAATAGTGGACTTTGGACTGTCTTCAAACATCGATGCGGACGGGTCGAGATGAGGCCCGCAATTGTTTCCGTCGATCGACTGAGTGACCGATGTGACGTCGTTTAACGCAGCAGCCGTTCCGATCTCATGATCCGATGATCGGGCGCAACATCGATACACTCGGAAACAGAACAAGAAATTTAAGCTAATGTTCACGAGACGCGCGGAAACCTATAGCAGTTCCGGTTTAGTAGTTTAGCTGAAAATTGGGATGTTTACGCTAAGTTAATATACAAATACCAAATTCTCTATCTGAATTGCATAACGATAGCGTGGCTCCACCCTGTAAATGATATGGACTTGTGTTGCAGCCCGAAATCGCCAAAAAATCCACAAAACCCCCTATTTTGGCGTTCAAGGTCATTGAATTTGGCGCCAATCGAGAGCCAGTGTATGACTTCCTATTAGTGATTAATAGTAACCTAGGCCCTATCTCGCACCGTTACTGAGAT
>Ga0209671_1001032_pt1 | contig 21797 bp, 9 predicted proteins | sample WorMetHERISLAND2_2_FD_187401 | JGI IMG/M metagenome (GOLD analysis project Ga0209671, IMG submission 187401) | Marine gutless worms symbiont microbial communities from Max Planck institute for Marine Microbiology, Germany - Olavius geniculatus... | ecosystem: Host-associated > Annelida >... | reverse complement strand
CGCAAGCCGAGTTATAGCCCATTTTGTCCAAAATTTCGTTGCCATGGCAACCAGGGAGGGTCCGAGGTAAAATTAAATGACACCGTTAGATTCGCCATCCCCGAAAACCATACCCTAGAATCCAAAATTACGACTCTATCTTATACACAGCCAAAGTTATGACCGTTTAAAGAATTGCTTAATTTTCCCCATAGGCGACATTGTAATTTTTTTTGATTTTTGCGAATAAATACGTTAAATATTAATTTCAAATTTTTTAACCCCCAAAAGACACATCCTTGCGCGAGACCGCGTCGTCTGAGCCATCGCGCGCAAAAATCCGCCGAAGGGTCTGACCTGTAGGTGAGTCTGTGAAAAAAGGTATACAGCTATAAAAATTTTCGCGTATATTTCACCCATTTGCCGGGAAGCCCCCCTTGGAAGGATTTGCATAAAATTTTGCGTGACGGGTCCTCTCGCCGACGTAATCAACCATGCCAAATTTTATCTCAATCGGGTCAGGGGTTTTGATTCTGCGGGGGGTCGAATTTTTGGCTTTCCCGTAAGAAAGAGAAGTCGCCGTTAACACAGGGCTTGAACTACCGTTCAGCCTGTGATAGCGTATCAATGGGACAGATACCTCGTTCCACAGAACGTATTTCTACACTGTGTCTCTAAAAACATCCCAGACATTTTTGACTGTAACTTGAAAACCAATTAACAGATTTTGATAATTTTTGGTACGAATATTCCTGACACAACTTGCCATCAAACGACCATTTAGTTTCCCACCTCACCTAACATTTGTTTTTGCACTACCTGGAAAAATACAACCAGCAAAATATCACTTTTTTTATCCAATGCGATATGACTGCTCAATTAACATAACGCGTAAAAATATATTTTGTTCACATTTCTGACACTGTGGTTGACAATTTATCCAGTTGTTTTTTTTCAACTGCCTGCAGTAAAATTGTTTGAAATGTTGGCCCACTATGCGAACACATGCAAGGAAACGCTTTCTCCATTCATTAACAGCAGTATCGCTAATGTTTTGCTCCAGACCAATCCAGGCTGTACCAGTCACTTCTTGACTTCACAAACATTCCTGATAACCTGGTAGACACACTGCTGCATGACAGTCCAACCTTGTAATAGACCGGCTGATGGGGCCCACAGATTGGGATAGATGCAAATTATCAACATTTTTTCATTTATTTCAACACGTATTATGCTTGGTCTGCTTTCCCCAGGTAGTGCAAAAGCGGACGTTGGATGAGGAGGAAAATAAAACACTTATTTAATAGCCAGTTGTGTCAGAAATATTTCTGCCAAAAACTATTAAAATTTGCTAATCTTTTTTCAAGTTATGATCGTTAATGTCGGGGATGTTTTTTTCAGGTTTTCTGTTTATTTCAACACATATTTCACTTGATCTGCTTTCCATAAATAGTGCAGAAGCATACATTAGATGAGGTGGGAAACTGAATAGTCATTTTATGGGAAGTTGTGTCAGGAATATTCTCACCAACAATTATCAAAATCTGACGATTAGTTTTCGCGTTACAGTTAAAAATGTCAGGGATGTTTTTTTTGAAACACAGTGTAGTTCTGTAAGAAATCGCTTTCTCTGCGCGACCGGAAGTCGGACACTGGTCTTCGGAGTGTACGGTCGGCTCATCCTAGCTACAGCTGGGCTTTTTATTTCATTTACTTGTTATTATTATAAATGCGTTGTTGTCTGCAGGAGATCTGAGCTCGGGTGCAATTATTGGCATCGTCGCCGTCGCAATCTTTTTCTTCAGCTCGCTGCTGGCGATCTGTCGATACCTCGTCAGTCGCAAGGTGGCGCGCATTCAGTCCATCTCAACTCAGTCTCTCATTGGACCAGATCACGTCATCAGCGACGGTCGGTCGTCCAAACTCGCCGCGTGTTTACTTATTACTGCCCGCTGAAGCGACGACGGTATTGTTTTCAGCATCGTCGCGAGTTTCTTTTTTCTTTTTCTTTCTTTTTACCTCCGCCAAGTGAACGTATGAACACTGGAGAAGATTAAGAGATTGGTCCTTCTGTCCGTCGTTCCGTGTGAGTGTGTGTGTGCCGTATCTCTATAACGGTGTCAGATAGACGCATGGTCGCTATGGACCACCCATAGGAAGTCGACCACCGTGAGTCAGATGGTCACGTGATCGATAACGTCACGTGATCGATAACGTCACGTGACCCCGAAAGGTCAAGGTCGTGACCCCGTTATCTTTAGCTGTAGTTGTAGGTGTAGTAGTATTTGTAGGTGTAGGTATAGGTGTAGTAGTAGTAGCAGCAGCAGCAGTAGTAATGTTTAAATTACTTCACTTGGCAGAGATATGCACTCTTACGAGCGCCTTCTGGTTTTTTCTTCTCTATCAACATGATAACTCATAAACTGTTGTACTTAACTTGATGAAATTTTGCACGAACATGTAGACTACAGCCATTTTCTTCGGGGAACTGAACATTACGGCTCACTGAAGCCACTAAACATGGCGATAAACTTTTGGACTTTCGTAGTTCTTCGAATTCAGTTAAGCAGAGGTCGTTACAAGATTGGCAGACGATTCAGGATTTTAGTGCCGGGGTGCTGTTGGTTAAATCACAGAGAGGCTAAAACGTTCGCATGTTCGTTTGCTTGACTTTCTGACAGGAGGCAGTGCGACGTCAAACGGAGTGCGAAGAATTCTCGTCAGACCAGCATCAAATGAACTTGCACAGCGGCGTGGCAGTCGCACCGTTCTGGTATGTTTAGCAGTAAAACATCTAACCAGCGGGAGGAAAGAGAGGGAGGGGCGGACCATGGGGGTAAGACGCCTAAAGAAAACTTTTTAGCGTTGAAAGTGTAACGTGACTGTGTGATACGTCTGTCTGTGCGTCCGTCCGTTGAGTTTGTTGTGCAAAAATGGCTGAAGGGATCGACATGCCGTTTGGTGTGACGTGTGGGGACTTGCAGTGACTTTACTAGAAACATGTTGGAAGGGGTTGTTGAAATTGGTCCACACTATCTTTGGAAATACCGCCCTCTCTCTGTAAGACAAAATCGTGGCTGTGCCACATACCATTGGTGTGTGTAAGCCGCCGTCTTCCGCAATTCACGTTAGGCGACAGTGGCGTCAATCCCTGGGGCGAGGAAACGGGGAAGGCGATTGCTCCCCTAATGAAAAATTCCGAGGCGAAGCGTGAACGAGTCCATGTCAGTTTGCCTTCAGATAAAATTTTTCTTTCATTACAAAAAAATTAAGTTTGGATTGACGCCGCTGTTAGGCGGTGTTGGGGTCCTCATGTTTTTGTGTCGTCAGTCCGTCCGTCCGTCCGTCTCTCTGTGTGCTTTCGTCTGTCTGCGATGTTTTCATGATATGTAATGTAACCACGTAAGTTAATAAAAAAATCGAAAGGTGCTATGTCGTCAGTTAATCACATTCGCTGCGATCTTTTAACGCCAAGCAGAAATATCTATAGCAGCTGCTTAAACTGTTCATATCTGTGATATGCACCGATGTATTGTCATCAAAGGCGAAGATAAGCGTGACATTACGTTGTCAGAAGACCGGATGCGGTGCGAAATATAGGCGTATAAATTCGCAATACAACTCTGCCTTCTATCCTTCCGGGTAGGTAAATGAAGTCAAATACCAGCTTGTTTGGTTGGGGTTAAGACAGGCAAATTTATCGGTGTCACCGTTACATCGGCAGGTAAGACTGTGTAATCCCATATGGCAGGTGACGTTTCGTAGACATACCGTTTAACTCGTCTGACCGTGTGTAGGTTCGTGCGCGGTCGACCAATGATCTTCGTGGTGACAATCAGCAGGGTACTTCGTCATCAGCGGTAGGTAGACCAGGAGCCTCCGCGCCACCCACACAAGACGATCCACAGATTCAACGGCGCACCGCCGACACACTGCATCTGATGGTGCAGGACGGACCGTGGCTGACTACCAGGACTCTACGACCAGTCGTACCCGACCAGCCCAACATTCCGCTGTAGGTCAACCATGCAGTGGTATCAACGTCACCCGAGACAACTGTCGGGACATTTTAATTTTCCCCCTTGTGATTTGATAGTCCTTTACTGTATACGTGTATCACAGGCTGAACTACAGGCTGAACGGTTGTTCAAGTCCTGTGTTAACGGCGACTTCTCTTTCCTATGGGGAAGCCAAAAATTCGACCCCCACAGAATTGAAACCCCTGACCGGATTGAGATAAAATTTAGCACAGTTAATTACGTTGGCAAAGGGACCCGTCAGGCAAAATTTCATGCAAATCCGCCCAAGGGGGGGGGCTTCTTTGCAAATGGGTGAAATATACGCAAAAATTTTTATTTATAGCTTTTTTACTTCAACGCACCTACTGGTCAGACCCCTTAAGGGATTCTTACGTGCGATAGCTCAAACGACGCGGCTTCACGCAAGGTGCAAACCTTTTAAGGTTAAAAAATATAATTTTATACTTAACGTGTTTATTAGAAAAATTCGAAAAAAATTACAATGGCGCCTATAGGGAAAATTAAACAATTTTTTAAATGGTCATAACTTTGGCTGTGTATAAGATAGAGTCGTAATTTTTGGTTCTATGGCATGGTTTTCGGGGATGGCCAATCTAACAGTGTCATTCAAATTTACCCCGGATTCTCCCTGGTTGCCATGGCAACGAAATTTGGGACAAAATTGGCTATAATTCGGCTTCTGCTAGAAATATCTGCGAGATCTTTGCTGTAAAGGGGTTTTCGGGCTTGGGCCATCAAATGCTGCCAACAAAATTTTGCCCCGACTTTTCCTGGTTGCCATGGCAACGAAATTTGAGACAAAATTAACTATAACTCGGCTTCTGCTAGAGATATTTGCAAAATTTTTGCGTCTATTGGGGGGGATTTCGGTATTGGGCCATCGAATGCTGCCAAGGAAATTTTGCCCCGATCCTTCTTGGTTGCCATGGCAACGAAATTTGGAACAAAATTGGCTATAACTCGGCTTCTGTTAGAAATATCTGCGAGATCTTTGCATCTGTGGGGATTTTCGGGGTTGGGCCATCGAATACTGCCAACAAAATTTTACCCCGATTGACCCTTGTTGCTATGGCAACATTTGAGACAAAAAGCTATAATTCGAATTCTGTAAGAAATATCTCCAAGATCCTTGCATCTAGTAGGAGGTTTTGGGGGACGGGCTATTGAATAAGACCAACCTAATTGCACCACAACCGACCTTTGTTGCCATTTGAATGTCCCGTGACTCCAAACAGTCAAGATCGTGATTGTAAAATATTTATGGCCAGATATTTCCGTAACTGATCAACTGTAGGAAAACATTATTTTACCTATAAAACAGCAAATATAAATGTACAAAACATAAGTTTATACATTTGTTAATGGCAACATTTAAGGACTTGCACATTGAAAACAGCAAAAATTACAAAAGGTGATATTATTCAGCAGCAAATTGATACGCAGTCAGTGCGATGCGGGCAGTATCGCCTTTTGTAATTTTTGCTGTTTTCGATATGCAAGTCTTTAAATGTTGCCGTTAACAAGTATATAAATTTATGTTTTATACATTTATACAGTTAAATGCCCATCAGCCTGCGCAACTTATCAAATTTCGTACCATTTTTAATCATTTTTTCGAAATTGGAGCATTATAGGCATAGTCAGTAAGTATAGGCTTACAGTATATAAAACGCCCGGTCCTGTATACGTACCGTATACGTGTGGTAATTGATAGAAGTTATGGGTCTCTTTTGTGAGTTTTTACGCAATTCGCTGATTTCAGTAGCTGCAGTAGAGTGATACTCGCTGCTGTGCTATGCTGTAGGTTTATCGAGGAGTCGAGCGTACGCAGATTGGACGACCGTCGCGGTGTCGTCGTCGCTACGCCGTAAGCATAAAATGTTCTTTCTTTCGTCCATTATACGCATTAGCAGTTTTATACAAATAGCGACTGGCGTTGTATTGCGTTTATTTCTAAAAAAAATTGTTCCGCAGAAATTTGGAAAATATTGCTTGAGGCAAACAGCTAAGCTAACCGTACTGGGCGTAGGCATGCCATGTGCGCAGTTACACGAAACGATATTGATTTCAGCTAGAAAATTATTTTTCGGGGCAAGGCTATTTCGAAGGGCAATATTGTTTAAAGCCGTGAAAATATTGCCCTGTTACTATATAGGTCAGCTTATTGACATGATTTTGACCAGCCGCATCACAACGTCACGTAATGCCGTGGCTACACTCACCGATTTTCTCGTCCAAGGTGTTGTTCAAGCTTCTCGGGCGAAGAAATCAGACACGTCGGACGACGCGTTAGATTTTCTTGTCCGAGGTTCTGACGGGCGTCTTTTGGCAGGCAGGCAAAAAACCTCGTTCGAGAAAATCGGAAGTAATGAGCATGCACACTCCGTCCGATTTTCTCGGACGAGGTTTTTAAACCTCGGAAGGCTCGGTGACATCGGACAACAACTCAGACTAGGAAATCGGTGCGTGTAGCCACGGCATAACAGGGCACTGTAAAATCATTTTAAAGGACACGCAAAACAAAAATAATGAACTTCCTTTAACAATGTTAGGACGCCGGCACATGTGCGATAAAAAATTGCAGACGGTTGCAATCGATTTTGTTTACTTTTCATCAAAGAGCGAAACGTGGCGCTATAAAACTTGCAGAGAAATTGTTTTTTTTTGCAGGGGCTTGCATGTACTGCGATAAAATAAAAGAAGTGTTTACAGCTGTTTTAGCTAGAGTTTTATTTTTATTTTATCACACATTTGCGAGCGCCATTACACAGGGTGTGCCAAAAAATGACCCAAATTGTTTGTCAGAACTTCATCAAACCTCAACAAAATTTGATAATTAATTTTTGGTATACAGATAGCCAAGACGATAGAAATGTGTAAAATATACTCATTGTTTAGCTCACATAGTTTATGGCAACGCACTACCGTGTAAAGCGCAGATGCTCCAAATTGTTGCATAATGCTCAGTTTTTGTGTCCGTAAAAGTTTCAACAACTTAATTAAGCACACAATAAACTAAAATGTGATTTATTTAGCAGAATCATAAGTTTGTGTAACAATCTATCTCCAAATTATCAGAATTTATGCCCAAAGTGTATACAATGGCTTAGACGTGACGCCGTGGCTGACAGCAGCATTAACAATCAACTGATCAAAAAATTCACAGCAAATGTTCATGGATAAAATATGTTTTTAAGCTTATCAATCAGTTATTTTGTTGTCTGCTATTTTTAGCGTAAAATATTTAGTACAACAAAATTATTACATCACATGGCACTTTTTGTCAAATTGATCATAAAAAAGTGAGCAATCTGATACTAATAATCACCGTGTAATGTAACAATTTGGAGCATCTGCGTTTTACACGGTAGTGCGTTGACATAAACTATGTGAGGTGGACAATGAGTGTACTTTACATCTTGCTATCGTTCTGGCTATCTGTATGCCAAAAATTGTCACATTTGGTAGGGATTTGACGAAGTTCTGACAAAAACAAGTTCAGTCATTTTTTGGCACACCCTGTAGTCTTTTGCTGTGTCAGAAATGCAACGGTTTTGCGTGATTGTGCTGGCGTGCTGCAGGCCTCAGCTGATGATGTACGTCGACGGAGAGTTTGTTTGGATTCCCGCATCCCGAGTTCCAGAAGCGCTCAATTTTATCGCAGTACGAACACTTACTGTTGGTCATTTGCTTGTTTACTTGTATAGATACTGAAAGAAATCAATCATATCGTTAGCCAAGTTCGAGCATGCGGCACGAGTTCGCCAAAATAAAATTGGCGTATTTATTTTGAACAAATAGAATGGCAGTGGGGATGTACAACTACAACCTGAGCGTCATAACGTACCGCCGTTGAAGCATCTCAGAACATCGCCCGCCATCTCACTTCAGCCTTTGAAGTCGCGTCGCGTCTTCGTCTGCATTCAGTCAACCGACACCAGTTCATTGTGCCTCGCTGTTGACTCAACACACGGTCGTCAGTCGAGCTTTTTCGGTTGTTGTTCCGACCGTTTGGAACCCAATACCCGACGAGCTCAGAGATCCGACGCGTGACTTCGACAGTTTTGGACAATTTCTGAAAAAAAACCTTTTCCTACTATTGTGACCAGCATATTAAAGGTTTTAAACGGCATCCTTACGCTGTATAAATCAAAGTTTTACTTTTCCTTACTAACTTATGCCTGCTCAAAAGTGACGCCTGTGTGTATGTGTGAAATAATGCAGCTGCTGAGTCTACAGACAGAAGAAGGCCCATCGCCCGCCGCGCCTGAGCACATCGAAGACTTACCAACAGTCAGCATACATCAGGAAACTGTTGGTCAGTATAGCTGTCTGCAAGTATTAGGAATCAGAAGAAATTGCTCCCTTTTATTGACCGGGACAGCTATTTGCAACTGTGTGTATTTGCTGGGAAAGGGAGGGGGTTTAACTTTCAAATCTCTCCTTCCCTAGGGGTCATAGACCTCCGTAGGGTTAGGGACACCCATAATCGCAGAAACCCTTATCTGATACAATGTGTCTAATCCGTCAAACGGTTTAAGCAGGATGCACGAATGTGACAGACGACAGACCACGCTATGGAAAAATGGGTAGGTATACACGAACAGTCGACTAGTAAAAATTGCGTTTATGCTAGAAACTGGCGGACGCTGCAACGTTTGCCTGGAAGACTTTGGCGTCGATGAACAAGTGCGTCAACTTCCATGTCGTCATCTCTATCACAGCGACTGCATCGTGCCTTGGCTGCAGCTCGTACGTATAGGGCCTGTACATCTATCAACAACGTAACTTACTTTTTGCTTTTTGCCAGGCTTGGAATCCTCGAGGACTATCCTCAACTTTCGAGGACAGGTCGAGGACAAAAAATCGTGGCCTTGGCCTCGAAGACCACTGGCATTGGCATTGGCCTTAGCTTGGCCTCGACGCCTTGGTTTTTACTCACTTGTAATGAGTGTACTCTGTGCAATGAAACTAAAACTGTGTTGACTTTCCTGTTTTGACTGTTATGACTAGTCTGAAATATTGAAACTATGTTTGTTCGAGCATTTGTATGGCGCATTACGGTTGGAGTAAGATTAGTCTGGCTTTTGACGCGCAGTATGACATTGTCATGCCTACTTTACTTATTACATTTGTGGCCTTGGCCTTAATACTGCTGGCCTCGACCCATACTTGCTTTTTCTCTTCTCTTAGACTCTTACTCCACTGTTATTAGTATTATCGTGCAAGATTTTGTATTTTGATTTACTTACTGGTGAACGTGGAAAATCATTGGATTTAGATTCAATGGACCAAGTACTACGTACATTCAAGTACGTTTTATTCAACGTTCACAAACGCTTTTTCCGAAAAACGTGTTTTCAACTTTTAACTTTTTTTTCGCAACACTTATCACATCTGTGGAATAATTATACACGGTGTTGTCGCAGAACGGAACATGTCCGGCTTGCCGGGAACCAATCAGCGGCGTCAGAGAGCAAATCGACCAAACAACAGCAGCAGATGCAGAATGATGCAAGTGCCCTTACAACAGATGAGATTTAGTCACTGACCGAATGACTGCTGAGCCAGACTCAACGATCATGATTCAACATCTCTGTGGGCTAGGCCTGCACTGTTGACACGCTAACAGTAGTACACTGCATAGGTGAACTAAACAAAACTGTGTCTGCCCAATGTCGACATATAGTGTTGCCGTCCTTCCATTCAATCTTTAACTTTTTGAACTGATTATTCCTCCACGGGCAAAGTTGCACCATTTTTTCTGCTCCTTTTCGTTTTCGAGCTGAAGGCCTGTGCGGGACGGACGGGCGGACCAGCAAAACCCGTAACGCGGCCTATTAGGATGTATAACACATATTACTCCAGGAAGCTAACTCATAGAAGGCTCTGATGATAGGCGCATAGACGTAAGCGTGATGGAGAAGTGACAGTGTTCTCATCTTTTATAAATCGTGTGGTAACTGAAACTGTCATAAACGGGGGAATATACGATAAAAATGAATATCTGCTTTTGACATTTTATCAGGTTTAACGCCATGCATTTACCATGTAGCCATGTACATAGCACTGGCACAATAGCAAACATTTGGGTAAATTGTTTTGTTGTTAAAACAGCGCATTTGTTGTTGAAAAGCGAGCTAGTTGCTGATAAGACTAAATGTCATTGACAGCAAACCACATTTTTTACACTTACATTGTCTGTAATCGACCGTGTTCGTTGTCATCGAGATGACTTTTTTGTGACATCTAGTTAGCAGTTTATGAGCAGAGATCAACTTCTGTGACTAACATGTGTAAAGTACAGTGTTAGGTCCAATTCACACCTACGACGCCGACGCGACTCAACTCGACAGTTGAGTTGCCTCGGCGTCGTAGGTGTGAACTAGCCATTAACGTATGTGCAAAGGCGCATACAGAGCGACGTAACTGAATTGAACTGACATGGTTTAGCTTTTGACGAAGTGAACAATAAGCAAGCAGTAATACATTACAGTAGGCACGGTCTAACGGCGCCGGCGACAATGCAACTACGTGACTAGGCGCACGTACTTTATGTTAGGCCACGCCCCGTCGCCCATGACTCGTGCCCATGACGCATGTGACGTCACTTCGTCAGGTTAAGTTCAGTTCAGTTATGTCGCTCTGCACGCGTCTTAACATGCAGACGAGCGCACGGAGTGACCGTGCCTTTAGGAAATAGAAATTGTTTCTTCGGTCGAAACGGGCTCCGCCGGGTCGAACTGAGCCAAAACTACACACAGAGAGAAAATTCTCAATTTCTAAAGCTGCCCCCAAAGCGCTTTCTATCTGAATGTACAAGATGGGCCAAAAACGTGGTACTTTACTTTTGTCCATATCTTCGCCAGTTATTGATCGATTTTCAGAATTCTTTCACTGGCACACTCGGTGGACAATTTGCAATAACGTGATTATTACACTGTGCCTCAAAAACATCCCCGACATTTTCGATTGTCACTTGAAAACCAGTTTTCAGACTTTGATAATTTTTGGTACTAATATGCCGGACACAACTTGCCATCAAATGACCGTTCAGTTTCCCACCTCACCCACTGTCCGCTTCTGCACTACCTAGGGAAAGCAGATCAAGCAAAATATACCTTGAAATAGACAAAAAACCTGAAAAACATCTCTGACGTAATCGACTGTAACTCGAAGAAAGACTGGGAGATTTTAATAATTTTTGGCAAAAATACTTCTGATAGGCCTACAACTGGCTATTAAATCATTGTTCAAGTTACCACCACACCCAACGTCTGCTTCTGCACTGCCTGGGGAAAGCAGACCAAGCATAATACGTGTTAAAATAAATGAAAAAAACGTCAATAAATTTCATCTATCCAGATCTGTTGGCCCCAACAGCCGGTCTATTACAGAATTTGATTGTCTTGCAGCAGTGTCTCTACCAGATAACGTTCAGGAATGTTTATGAATTCAAGAAGTAACTGGTAAAGCTTGGATTGGTCTGGAGCAGAACATTATCGATACTGCTGTCAATAAATGGAGAAAGCGTCTTCATGCCTGTGTTCGCATAATGGGCCGACATTTCAAGCAGTTTTACTCTGGGCAGTTGGATAAAATGTCAGCCAAAAAGTCAGAAATGTAAACAAAATGTGTTTTTATGTGTTATGCTGATTAAGTAATCATACCGCATTGGATAAAAAGTAATATTTTGTTGGTTCTGTTTTCCCCAGGTAGTGCACAAACAGACATTAAGTGAGGTGGGAAAATGAATGGTCTATTGATGGCCAGTTGTCTCAGGAATATTCATACCAAAAATTATTATAATCTGTTAATCCTCATTTAAATTACAATCAAAAATGTCGTGCATGTTTTTGAGACACAGTGTATATATCCCACCACACCGTAAATGCGTCTCTACACTACCTGGTGAAATATCAATGAAATATGCATATATAACGAATTAACGATAATAACAAACAAACATGTTGGTAAAATTGAAAAAAAACCATTCAGACCAACATTACAGTGAATGGTCTGTATGACACTAAACTGTGTGGGTCTAACACAGTCTAGCGTCATACGGATCACAATGTTGGTCTAAAGTGTTTTTTTCACTTAACTAAATTTTTGTTATCGTTAGTTTTTGCTTACATTTATATTTCACTAGAGACGCATTTACTGTGTGGTGGGATATATAATAATCACTTATTGCAAATTGTCTGCAGAGTTTGCCAGTCAAAGAATTTTGAAAATCTGTCCATAAATGGCAAAGATATAGACAAAAGCAAAGTGCCCCTTTTTGTGGCCCACAGTGTATATACGTAGCCGTATGTTTATCATTATGACACCAGTTCGTTCCACGAAAGCCAACGGTCAATTGTAGAATTCTTGATTTTGAAAAATGGCAAAAAAGCCAATCAAATCCAGTTGGGAGGGGATGGAGGCACTGGCGTAGCTAGAATCTGGATGTAGGGCGTGGGGGGCACTTGAAGGTAAGGTGAAGAGAGGGGTCACCCTCCCCATGCGAATTACATGTGAAGGGTCTAGAGGTGACTGCGCCCCGTCTCCATACAAATTTTTCGATTTTTGTGCTAAAATGAAGTGTTTTGGTGCATTTCGGCACTACCGGTATTTTGAGTAACTGATAAGCTCCTAGGGGGAGGGCAGGTGTTCTCAGTGCCCGTGGTAGCTATGCCAGTGCTGGAAGGGAAAATATTCCAACTGTGCACGGTCTGTTGAGTAACCGGCTCAATGGCTCCTCAGGAGTTAAGCCAGGTTAGGACGACTCCCGAACTGACTGTTGCTTTTTAATTATTTCGTTAATTATTTTTCCTCAAAATTGTTGGGTAAACTTACTTAAATTATCATTTTCCTTGGGTTTTTCCCGAAGCCTTCTTGTCGCCAGCGTCAGCGAAATAAAGTAAATATTAACGCTGAATATGGCATATAGCATTAACATTTTCTTTAGTAATACCATTAGTATAACATTGTCATTAAACCACAGTCAATTTGGCTGTGTATAATTCATAAATATGAAACTTTATAATAATATTTTCATATGTAGGCCCAAGTGCAGATGGCGTCAAGAAGTTCTGTGGTAGCCCCTATTTCTGGTTGTCAGCAGACAAATGCAGAATAGTCCTACATCTACTTATATAGCCCTAACGATAAGTAATAAACAAAGCACGTTAATTCTTCTCATTTATCTTGCTATTAGAAAATCTCTTGCAACAAGCACCACTTCTGAAAAACAAACTGCCACTGCTGACCAACATCTTTACACGTGAATTATCTGCTTCAGTTTAGTAACGTTTACAGTAGCGGTTGCAATTACCTGTAAATCATACCTATACAGGGTTCCCACTGCTGACATGAAATAAGTTTCAACGACTTTCAAGGATTGCTGACATTAATTTTCAAGTATTAAGTGTTGACATTATTCATATCACTACGCATTACGAGACATGTTGCTCACTGTAAAATTGCATGCAATCATGTTGAAACCACATAAAAACACCACTAATATATTAATTTCCAAGTGTTCCGTAGCCTCTTTTCTTCGGAATCTGCATATTCGCGTAACCTGTGACCTGAATGTTTACACTGCTCAATATACTGAAAAAATTCCAGGACTTTCAAGGACCTAGAAATTCAAATTCAATGACTTTTGAGGCCTTGAATATAGAGAAAAAAATTCTAGGACTTACAAAGATGTGAAAAACCCTGCCTATAATGATGTGCACTCACCCGTTTCAGAATAATAATCAGATGTGTAACATTCTAATGTTCAAAGTTAGACTTTTCAGGAGAATTTTGCTGAAATGCCCTGCCGTGCCTGAGATACACATCAATATTATGTCAGCTATAAAATAACGCATGCATGAACTCAAAGTTACATTGATATTTATTTAACGAACAAGAACACAAGCAGAGTGGACAAGAAAAACAGTTAGAAACATAAAAAAACAACTCCGTACAAAGCAAGCAAATGCAAATACATTATGTATTTTTCCTCAAATACAATGTACTGTGAGTGATCTTTGCTAAATGACTGAAGACCTCTTACAGGGTAAAATACAAACAGAGAAAGCTCGAGATTCGCAGCTAGCACAAACAGCTCACTGGCACCATGGCAAAAGCCTATTATGTACACACAAAAGATTATGTCATTAGTGAACAGTAGTACCACAAATTAAAATATCGCCATTTATGCTCGAACAATTAGCTTAAAACTAACAATACACCACAAACATGAATGATTCTTCGTTTACACAACCACAAATGTACAAAATTATTCGACAAACGCCAATAAAAAATCATGGCTTTTGCTGAGGGCAGAAATATGTAACATTGCAGGAGGAAGGTCCATAATGACCAATCTGACATCTGTACTCCACGCACAATAGGAGCAAATTTAACCAGATAATAATCAAAAAAGCATCAGACTTGGTCGTTGACAACAAAAAAAACGGCCAGAAAGAAACTAGAAACTACAATCTGTTTCGAGTACAAATCTAGCCAACCTCAAGTTAAGTTGAACAGCACCTACTGCAAAGACAAAAGTGCAACTTTTAACGGCAATAAATATACACATACATTGGAAGATCTGCAGCTTATAATTCTTTTCACAATGACACACACACACACACACACACAGGCACCGCTTGCATGAGGCCGATCACCTCCACCCACAGCAAAAAGCTTGTAGGATCGATGCCTCCATGGGCGTTTGATTAATGGATTTTTTTTTGCAACCGTAGAGTGAGTCAAGTTTTTATCTAGGCATATGGTTCAATCTTAATGTAAACCGCTATTTTAAATAGCCAAGTGATTTCTGGCATATTTCGAAGCTGAAATCGTGAATTTTTGTCATCTGCATTTGTGTTTTTGCCGAAATGAGTAAGCCTAAAACAAGCCCCAGAGTCTACAGTAGGATTTAGAGGTGCAAAAAAGAAAAGAAAGAGAAAACAGAAAAAAGGATATTGTAGAGAGGGAAAAAGAGAAGAAGGGTAGGGTAAGAAGGAAAGGTTGCCCCTCTATAGGGATTTAGTCAGTGCCCATGAACACACACACACACATACATGCAATTCCTTAACATACATGGCAGTGTATCTAACTGAAACAGACTGACTAGAATTTACATGGTTATCATCTAAAATAATCTCCAGAAAAACTGTTCGTTGGGTTTAACAGTTTTTCTTTTGCACGACATATCTATGGACTAAAGACTCCGATAAGAGTTACAAACATCTATTAAACAACGTGGTAATATCACAGTACAATAAAACTGTTGTAAAGAATGCATAAATGGCCAATTTTTGTGAGCATACTGTAGTTTACCTACAAGAAAAGCTGACTTAATAGGTAAAAATAGTTGAACTTGTCGATTATAATTTATGTCACTGGTTTAGTGCATTTTCAACACACTCGTGGACCTGGGACATAGTTAGTACTTTTACTTAGCAAACTGATTAAACACGATCAACGCTGGTAGAATTCAACGACTCCACAATAGTTTTCCAGAACTTTCCAAGTCTGGAAATTTGAACTTTTAAATTCTAGGACTTTCCAGACTGTGTAGGAACCTCGATAGAATTCACAATGCAAGTGTTTTCACAACCACTAGGCTACGTTATTAATGAGTTTAACTCACACCAACCACGAGAAACATAAACAAAAAACCGAGCAAACAAACCCAACTAAGCGCAGTATTTGCCACACATCATAGCACTGACAGCAACACACGGCACCATACAAACGTTTTTCATCCACTGAGTAATTTATGAAATCCAGACAGAAAACTGTTACAGTTAAATTCCAGCATAAAACAACAGCTGCTGGAGGCTATATAAAGCAAACACTGAAATTTCTCTGATTTACTAAACAATGTGTTTCCTTTCAACGGTATACTGCTTGCAGCATTTGTAAGTAATATGGAACTTATATTAAAATTTGAATTAACTACTATAAAATTTACAAATTATGAACAAGGCATCTAATGCAGAACTGACGACAGCACCATGTCTAGGGCCCCACAGTACCGACTACGAGGGACACAGATGTTGCAAAACTGCAAATGACCAAAAGCATGCCTATAAGTCAGCAAAGAGCAAGATAGGGCCCACAAAAATCTAGCAAGTGGGCAGTAAGAGTGGTCGCTAACACTAAGAATATCAGTCTGTACAACAGTCACTCAATAATACCATTACACATGAGATGCAAATCGTTTACCCCAGAGTTCTGGGGTCGTATGCATAACAGCGTCATAGTTTACACCGAGACTAGCAGCTACGTTGGGACTAAGAAGTCTGAGACTAATCAACAAAGTTAGCCGGTATGCAAAAAGATGACACAGCGGTCAGACTAGCAAGTCCTGGCATAGTTGATGTCAGGTAATTTCATTTTGGAATTCCCTAGCATTAAGTTGCCCATTCTCGCATTGACACAAGCGTGCGGCAAAATTGTTGTCTGCTCACTGTGCTGCAGCCACGGGCCGTACATTAATATTCATGATGTCTGTGGCCTTGGCCTACACGTGCAGTAGAAATGTGCAACTCAAAAATGTGCGAACAAAATCAAGCAATAAGTGTTATATTCCTTGACTTTTAATACTAAAACTGTGTTAGTAATATATACAGGCTAACCATAAGTGATAAATTATGCAATATGTCATAGCAAGTGCCATGGTTTTGTCATTAACAAATTTATTTACGCCGGAGTAAATCAGCTACGCCTGGTTGCAATTGAGACTAACTGAAGTCCCTTATTTACGCCCAAACTAGCGATAAGTTGCCGTTATGCATACCAACTTAACAGTTAATCCGTCGTAACTCGAATTTAGTCCAAGACGAAAGTTCCGACGTTGTTATGCATATGGCCCCTGGTACACAAGTAACTAGCGCAATGCTTATAATCACAACACAACATGACAGAGCCACCAATCGACATGATGACCAAACCTCATACCCACCCACGTCTGTACACTGCAACCATGCTAATATCTGTTCACTGAACCAGCATGATTTGGAGCCAGCTTCTCGTCCTTATCCGGTCGGTTAACTAAGCTAGCAACTAGCTAATTACTGGAATGACTAATCAGTGGTCAAATGTCAGTAAAACTGAACTGGCTGGTGACTTTCTTCTTAACAAAGCCACGTGATCACTGATTATCATAGTCCAATGGCAGCTGTTCTTACAAACGAGTTACATTTCAGAGCTGTTGGGAAATGCATTGAAAGTTAACTGATGATTGGTCAAACAAAAGAACGAGAAACCGGCCTCTGGTAGTGACATATTTAAAGCAAGATTATGACAGCACACAATGGTGATAAAAGTTATGACCAGTAGTCGGATAGAATGACAACACGCAGACAGCAGCAGCTGCTGTTCACACAGATAACAACGCAGTGCACATCAGAGTGAAATGTCAAAAAATAGATGGCAGACATCAATATCAATCTTCAAAAATACCAAAGTCGTCATGTACCATATGCTTAGCATGTTTACATGACACACTTGCATATTTGCATGCAAGTTTGATTCTTATACTCAGAAATGTCTTTGATCAAACGTCGGATAGAAAATGCCCACAGTGCAGTGAACTACAAACTCAAACATGACAGAAACTGATCTTTAAAAGAAACGTGGCAGCGAGTGCAGATCAAACTATGTGAGTGAGTGAGTGACAGAACGTGAATGAATTACAAGTGCAACCACGAAATATTAACGTACTCATCAAAAAATTCAAATCTATCATTTTGACCAAGAAAAATATCGCTCACCAGCAGTTTTTTTCTGGTAATAAAGCCAACTTCAATATTAATTTACGAAAACGTTGGTTGGTCCACATATTTTACCTCAAAACACTGCAGCAAACATGTCAAATATGAACTCACAGTAAGTCAAGATGGCATGGCTGCACAGAGGTCTAGCAGAAGACCGGTTAGCAAATGACCACAGACTGAAAATAGCTACTGTAAACAGTTGATCAATTTCTACAGTTGACATGCAGTACGCATAGTAACTCAATGTGCATAATGTTGTAAACTACATGACAAGATTTCCAGCAAATGTTGTTATTACATTAAACTTCACGGCAGTGGTGCACAACATTTCTGAGCTGCGGGCCACACAACCTGGTCACAAAGTCACCGCAGGCCAGACCAAAGCAAAGTGTACTATTATCACTAATGATTGAAAACAGCAGGCATAATGCATATGCTGTATTATGCATTTTTCTGAACTCAATAGTATGCTCAGACCTGAAATGGATACATACACACCTTAAAACAAGTCCAAAAAGCCACAAGTAATATTGTAGATGAAGTTGATAAACATAATTTTGTCATATTTTTGGTGTTTTTTTCTGTTTTGGACGTCATAGGCTGGATGACAAAGCATCGCAGGTCTGACGTTGTGCACCACTGGTTTACAGACAATATCTAGTATAAACAAACAGATGTTTAGTTCACAATGTGTATGGACATCACAATGACACAGCAGCTGTGGGACTGAGGCTGCAGTGCATAGTGACGTCAGCAGACACGTGTGCTATCGGTATGTCATGAACTTGTTGACAGCACGGAAACTGTATAGTAGCTCTGCCTGTAGCTTCGCCTCTAGCAGCATCACGTTTACATGCACCTACGCAGTCACACACAGAACACTGCTGTTAGAACTAATGCCAACATAAATGGCCTAAAGGTCAAAGGTAGTCTATAGCTCTTTATGGGAAACTCATCCCTGACCTATGAAGCATCACCTGTCACATGGGTTCCGGATCCCACAGCATTATCCGCCAACCAATGCACCTTGCCTTAGACTGCGTTCACAAAAACACGAGTACGAGTCCGGCACTGTACGGGTTCCCGCATACGAGTTCCAGCAAAAAAAGAGTTTGCATGTATTTCAATGGCGGTCGTTCACATACATACAACTGCGGGTTACCTGTAAATTTCACTCGTACGAGTAGTTTCTGTGCAGGTCGTGTTTTTATCCAACTTGTAGAAAGTAAACTACTCGTAAATAGCATTAACATAATTTATAAAAACCGTGGTGAATATTTGATGTCAGAACTCAAGTCATCGTAAAATTGTTCATCGTTAGAGATGTGCGGTTTGTAATAACAGTAACTTTGTAGTGGAATATTGTAGTTTTAATGGCAAAGCATTTCCTTGATTCGATTTCGTTGCGAATTTTCAATATGGCTGACATGCGTTGAGTTATGTGCTTGTACAAGTGACTGTGAACGCTTCACTTGTACGAGTGAAACTTCTACAGGCCATAAACGAAAACGCAGACTCATACTCGTGTCTATGTGAACGCAGCCTTGAATCCAGCCAAGTAAGCCAGGATTTAATTTACCTACCTCAGAGGGATGACTTGATACATACCATATTTTAAGAGCTATATACCAAAATTGAGATGGTTTACCTCTCTGCCGATAAAAGTGCACAAAAAACTTAAAAACTGACATTGAGCTAAAGACAACTTCAAATCTCACAAGAGCAAAGTCACCTTCCTGGGGAATAATAATACTTTACCAAGTCACAGGTCACATCTGTCATTCAATCTATTGGGTAAATAATTGAAAATTGTTTTTTGCAGGCTTTATTCTCAGAACAATTACAGACAAGTTTCGAACTCAAGGCAAGATGGTGGGGGGGGAGGGGAGACGGCAGATGTGCATATTAAGCATGATAAGTATAGAGCCAAATACTACAATAACATTACAAAACATTACAAAAATATTTAATTCCAACATATTCAAATCCCATTCTGAGAAATAAAGCAAATTACTATAGTGGTACAACAGTAGGTAGCAAGTACCTTTTCAGAGTGATTGAAATCTTGCATGAAAGCATCGTAATCGGCACGTGTGACTCTGTCGGGAAAGCACGTGACTATCTTGACGTAGGCCTTGAGTGGTCGCTCAAGCAACTTGTTGACGACACTATAGTCGTAGTCGTCATGACGGATGCCAAAAAGCGAGTGAATGTAGTTCCAAATAGCACGGCGAAACGACGTCGTGTCTACATTGTTCTTGTCACCCATCCTGACAGCAACAGCGAAATATGACATGAAACCGTACACATCATGCCTGTTTGCATGCATACAGTATGAGCCTACAACAATGGGCGAAATCTGTTGAAGATGAAAGCTATATAAAGGAAACTGTCCAAAAAATTGGCTATAATACTACATACAGCGTGGTCCATAAAAACGTGCCACTTATACTTTTTGAACAGCTTCATGCAGCATTGGCCATTTTAATAATTTTTGGTGTGAAACATCAGGAAGAAACTCAACACAAATGACTACTTTTGGCCTCGTCACTGTAATACTATCGGTACACTACCATGTGAAATGCAAGTTGTAGAGCCTGCTGTTTGCGCATGGTGTCATTGTTTGCCGCTTGCATTTGGGCTGGAGAAATACATTTTGAGTACATGCTGTAGTAAACAGGATGTGATGTGACACGTGCGACTTTTTGAAATACAATAGTTGCCAATCGTGTTTGTCACCATTCAGTTAATCATTTCTGAGTTGATGCGTGCGCTATCAATATGAATTAATTGTTGTAAATGGTCAGACTACGATTTTTGCATATCACAAGGTAGTTTAGCGACAGTATTAAAGTGAGGTGGCCAAAACTACAGCCATTTGTGTCCAGTTCTTTCCTAATGTAGTGTGTCAAAAATTATTAAAATCAGCTAACGTTTCAGAAAGCTATTTAAAAAATAAAAGTGGCACGTTTTTTATGAACCACGGTGTAAAAAGAGTCAAACACCAGACGTTGCAGTACTTTACAATTTCGAAAGAGGCAGCTGACTATCATGAACATTATGCCTGTATTAATGTGCACATGCTGTGGCTAGCAGACGTCAGCCTTCTTTCCTTATCCCAGATAAGCTATTAGCCATTGCCTATACTACAGATGACAAAATGCTTAGGTGACCTGAGTACACAATAGGCTGGAAACTTGCTTATGAAGACCAAGAGAATATTAAACCCTTAACCAGAAACCCAGTCAGTCAAATATTCTGTAAACTAAACCAATATGCACATCAGTTTTTAATCTTAATGCTAATTTAAAAACATATGTCATGAATATAGACAAAATAAATACACAGCAGTGCATTTAGCGCTGTACAGCAGCAGCAGTAAAAATGACATTTCTGTTCACACTCCACAGCGACAAGAATATGTTACCAGTTCTATAGCTATCTCTGAAAAATATTGCATAGTGCACACCTAAGAACGGATGCATTTATCAACTAAATAACACAATAACAGTAACAATAAAAACAAAAATATCCACCTCAACTCAAGTAATTACGTTAACAACTTCTGCTTTCAAAATTTTTACATAACAATCACGACAATTGTTAATTGATTTTGAATTGTGTTTATGCACTATCTACTAAAGGATAACAAAAGTGATATTGGCAAAACAAGCAGAAACTAACGTGTTGTATGTAAGATTCTGTGCTACAGAGAACTTGTCATCGAGCAGTGAGCCGATGTCGGTGTATAGACCATTGCCTAAAGAGAAGCCATAATCATCCCACGAGAAATCACTGGCTCGAAACGTCGGAATCGAATGTTTCTCGCCACGACGGCAAAAGTCCTCATATGTAAAGTCGCTGTCTTCGACAAATCGTGACATGCTGCCACCAAACACTGCAGCAATGCTATCTGATGATGCCAGCATCAACACTGCAATGGCACAACCAACCAGACAGTTCAGCTCATTTCCACACAATGTTCAGGAAAACAGAAAAACTATCATGT
>Ga0209671_1001031_pt1 | contig 21797 bp, 10 predicted proteins | sample WorMetHERISLAND2_2_FD_187401 | JGI IMG/M metagenome (GOLD analysis project Ga0209671, IMG submission 187401) | Marine gutless worms symbiont microbial communities from Max Planck institute for Marine Microbiology, Germany - Olavius geniculatus... | ecosystem: Host-associated > Annelida >... | reverse complement strand
GAAGAATTCGAAAATTGATACATTGATATACTTGACTGTATAAACAAGAGTGCCCTGTTGTTGCAGTAGCCACCATGCAATGCTGTGAATGTCTAAAGCCCTGAGGCTGCGTTCACATAGACACGAATACGAATCCGGCACTGTCTGGGTTCCCGTATACGAGTTCCGGCAAACACTAGTTTGCGTGTATTTCAATGGCTGCCGTTCACATACATACGAGTACAGGTTACCTGTAAATTTCACTCGTATGATTAGTTTCTGCGCAGTTTGTGTTTTATCCAACTGGTGCGAAGTAACTTACTCGTAAATAGCACTAATATAATTTATAAAAGCTTATTTGATGTCATAAATGACGTCATTGTAAAATTGTTCATTGTTAGAGGTGTGCGGTTAGTGAAATTATTAGCGATGTGATGGAATATTGTTGTTTTAATGGTGAAGCATTTTTTTTATTCAATTTCATTTAATATGGCCGACATGCATTGAGTTATGAACTTGTACAAGTGACCGTGAATGTTTCACTCGTATGAATGAAGCTTTTACGGGCCATAAACGGAAACCCAGATTTGTACTTGTACTCGTGTCTATGTGAACGCAGCCTGATTCTGGGTCATAACGACTTGTTATGCTAGCAATAAATGGGTAAGTGAGTTACAACGCTGTGGGCAAGGTAGTCTACTCCAAACAGATTTCGAGATCTTATCTTAGTACTTGCTCACCAATAGCCAGTTTTGAAGCTTTGACGAGCAAAAATTCAGTGATAATTATTTCTTAAATTAACCCAACACTATGGCTTTGGTATATCAACATTACAGATGGACAGACGACCAGTGTTAGTAACAGAAGTAAAGTGCCGTATTTGACATGTTTTGTAGCACGTGTACTCATTTGCGAATTGCTGTGCCAAAAGTTTGCTTTCGCGTACCGGCTTAGCTTGGTACGACTCCCATAAATGGTCTGCTAAAGAAAAACTGAGTGTACATACATGTATATTTTTGTGCACCTGTTGCTGTAGTTGTTGCTACCAGCGAAGCAAGCAGCGTATTTTGACAAGTTTAATGAAGAGATGCCAACACCGCTGAATAGCTGATGATTCACTCGTTACAATTCTGAATAGTCTACGGTGATAATATGTATATGTGAACTTTGTGATATTTCACCAAATGTGCTTATTATGATAACGTGAAACTTTTTTCTGATTGCGGTTAGTAAAGGAAAGAGTATTTCAGCATCTAACAAATGAGCTGGTTGTGTTTTTATGCTTTTTACTGTATGTGTGATTTTTTTGCGTAATATATACCCCGAGTTATTAAATTTCGTATCAAGCGGTGTCATGGATTAAAAAAGTATGTGGGTTATTGAGATGCTCAAAATTACAATTTTGCCCCTAATTTTTCACCTCAGCTGTGGGCTGTTTAGTTTCAGATTTTGCACTCCTGGACAAAATTGTTCTGAGAAGAAGAAGATTTTTCTATAAGTTTCTGATAGTCTGAGATTTAGGTTGGGTATTACTCCACTCCATGACACCGCTGTTTGTAACTGTGTGTCGTAGAGGTAGATGTTGCTACTCATTGCTTTGACCATTTCTCCATGTTGACCTCGATGTAGGTGGCTTCAGTGAGTCAGGCCTGCAAAGTTATCATACCATCGATGCGAGTGATAACCCCTCCCTCTCTTCCCCTTTGCTTTTCTCTGGGGGAGTGCTGAGTTCTGCCAGCGAGTTCTCACATGGAACATCAGCCAAAATTGTAAATGGTGCATTTTGGCCTTTGAATAGGACATTTGATGATAACAATTTTAATTATTTTCCCAAGAATCGGCTGACCAAGTTGTGTGCAGCTTAAGTAGTAAAAGCAAATTGGGACAGAAACGGGAGTCGTTTATTGTCAGCGGGTAAATAATTAGGCCCACAGTTTTCTGCGGAAAATTTTGCCAAATTTTGCGGGCAAGTTTACAAAATTCCACGGCTTGCCACGGCAAAAGCGTCCAAAGTCAGCGGCTCACCGCAGCCTTCCATTTGTGAATAAACTGAGCTCTGTCCTGTTCAAAAACTCGTTTCTAAAGGGCCGGCTGGCATAGTGACATTGTGCTGAGTAATGCTAGCAACGTACAAAGAATATCATCTATCTTTTTTCGTTTTAAAAGTGCAATATGTCAAGTTGTGTTGCCTTTATTTACAATTGTGTCATATTGTGATAGCCATATTGGTAGGGCCCACAGCTTTTGGCAGTTCAGTTTGATTTTTTTGGTGATAAGAATACGTCATCAAGTCAAAAATCGTACTAATTGCTGGTGAATTTTTAACGTATGGAAAATTTTTACGGATTACCAAAAGCACAGGAACTTTTTGTGTCTTAGCACAACAGCTGAGGCAGTGGAGTGTCGGATTGAGCTAATGTGCTGATAATAATGGGTGTGTTATAATTGTTTTTATAAGTAGTGTTTTACTCTTGAATGATATCATAGGAAGTACAATAGATGCGATGTCGAAACTTTGCATTTAGTAGGAAGTGTCATAGGAAGTGTATTGCATTTTATGCGGCAAGATGAGTGTTGTAAATATTATGTCAATGAAAACTTGGAAGTTTCTGACTCTGAATTTGCTCCTTAGTCCTGAGGCGTTCTGAAGCCCGAACTGTAACGTAGCGTAACATTTTTACACTACAATATGCTCGTAGTGGCTCGTATCTGTCTTGAGTGTCCAGTAGCATAGCAGCAACGAGCCGCTCGTAGCCGCTACGTTACCGGACACGCGTCTGATCACTGAAGTAACCGTGCAGACGACAGAACAACAGTCTGCTGTCAGTCCCAGCTTATTCAGTGCAACATTTGAAATTTTGAAGACCTTAGTTGATTCTTCAGATTTGTTTTAACAATCACACAACTGGATATAAATACCATTATTGTATATTAAAGCATATATTTGAAAGTCCTAATCCAGTATTCAGTGTTCAAAAGTAATTCGTAGCGGTGCCCAGCAAATCTGTATAAACTGAATTTTACAGATAACTGTAGAAAAATAATTAATTACACAAATTGTATTTGGGTTTTAAAGATTGTTTGCTGTAGAAGTCAAATCTTTCCAACTAAAGTACCAACTGAGCGGAGAGCAACTACCGTTCAAGGTCATTTAAGGTCATCGATTGAAAATTATGATGTGTGCAAGTTTCAGTAAATTCTTTTTAGGCCTTAATGGTCTATGAATTTTGTTGAGCTTCAGAGATACGGCAGGTTTGCTATTCGATTCAATAAAATTTTCAGATCCTGTACTTGGGCAATTGGTCTTTGCAGGCCTCCAAGGTGCAAACACCGTGAAGTACTGTTCCATTATTATGCATATGTACAGGCCGGCTGAGTCTGAAGAATTTACACCCCTAAATTTTTTTGAACATTATTTTTCAAGGACTGATAATTTTCAAGCCATGTTTTACAGGCATATTTGGCGTCCTACGCCCAACTACAAAGTTTCATTTAATTTTAAAGTTATTGAAGTTATGCCATATTATGAGCACTCACCAAGAGCATTTTCACTTGAAAGCCCATTGTACTGTACCAACCTCATTGTAAAGTCACAATGGCCGCCAAATTCACCAAATTTCAACCACTTGACTACTAATGCGTGTGGTGCAATGCTGCAGACATTTTACAAATTTAACTGAAGACCATTGTGGAGCTAAAAGGTGCACTGCAGCAGATACGTTATGACTTGTTGCATCTGAATGCATGTGCTTTGGCCAGTGGTAAACATTTTGAACAGCAGATATAAACTTTTTCAAAAAATATTTTATTGAATATGCTTCGCTATTTTTATAGCTGTAATATCCTAACAATTTTAGCATTTTAAGCAGTTGTTCGCTGTCTGATATCAAAACTTTGTGTTCTGTGGTAAATGTGAAACTGGAAAATTCTCTGGGTGAGCGTAAGAATTATAGCATAACTTCGTCAAATTTAAGAATGATGGAACGAAACTTTGCAGTTTGGCGTAAACTTAAATGCTGAGTATGCGCATGAAATATGCCTTTAAATTTTTCAGTTATTAAAAATAAAGTTTAAAAACTTTATAGAGGTGCAAAATTTTTTGACAGGTTCGAGTTACACTGTATGTGCATTGCATGTAAAAGCCGTCCACGAAATGACCTATACTGTGTCAATCGGGTGTATAGGGATTGCAATCCCGTGATCCCGGTCGTTTTCGCCAAACCCGAATCCCGGGGATTTCGGGATTACAAAAATTAATTAAAATCGTACTTTTTTGCGTGTTAAATGATAGAAATAAGAATTTTAGCCGTCTGGTAAATAAAATATTAATGTGCATTATAAATCGAATTTTGACAGTCGTCGCCACTCCCTGCAGTTCAGATATGCATTCCGTTAGGGCCTATACCACGCGGTAGCGTGAGCCTATAACGGGGGTCTGGGGGGAGAGCCCGCAGCGGGGTCCAGGGTCAGAGCCCCTGGTCAGGGGGTTAGAGGCGAAGCCCCCCCCTGAAGCTGAAGCACTTTCGGTTTTCAAACTTTTAATGGAAGCCGCAAATTTGCCCACTTTTCTAAAATCACATATTTGTGTTGTCTTTGCAAAAAAAAAAATTATGGGTGGCCACGAAACTGAGGGCCTGGAGCAAAACTAAGGGAGGGCTGTGCTCCCGGCCTCGCCCTAAAACCGCCACTGGACCAATCTGTAAGCCTAATCCCGAAACGGATTACAAATCTCTCAATCCCGGATCACTAGTCGGGTGGGACGTTGAACCCTACTCAGATCACTTACGCAAGCACTCGTGTGGTCCTAAGTACTTCACAGATAACACTTAAGGAGTGTACAAAGCGACTTGACTGAAATTATTTTAAATGAACTAATCATTGCAGTGCATTTTGTTTCATTTTAGTTCGTTCCACTTGTGTAGCTTTAACACACCTTTACAGCGGTAATACTGCGATCGACACTGCAGTAAGTGCAGTTCACTCTCGACAGTGATTTCGTGCATCGCGCGGTGTAAACGCTCGTGAGCTGGTCAGTACAATTAATAGCATCGTACGCGTTTACTTATTTATTGAAAATTTTGTCTCTTTATATTTAACATTCTATGTAAGTGTGACTGGCAACAAAAGTAAAGATGTCGAATGCTGGAATTGCGGTAGAAATAAACAAACAGGAAACATTTGTCACAGAAATTATACAACAGGTGATTGGAACATTTGCAAATAACTAATACAGGAGTATATTTTATTAGTTTATGTAGTCGCTGTGACACGTATTTGCTTGTAATACGATGTTTGAAATCAATCGTCGTGCCTTCATCGGCTTCGGGCAGAGATGTGCGGATCCTGAAATTTTTGAGTCCGCGTCAGTCCGTAGATTTTGATCAAGGATCCGCTGTCAGTCCGCGTCCGCAACAAGAGAGAAATATTTGATCCGCGTCCGATTAATTAGAATCCGAAATACGCTATAAGTAACGAATCATTTGGCAATAGCATCGATTATCGTTACTTACTTAATGAATATTTTAGTAGCATTATTGTTTGTTTTCCAGTGTTTAATAAAACAGACGACATTTTTTGTGAATTTGTTGTTCATTTGTTGTGTTTTGTAATGATGAGAGAATCTAAATAATTATGAATGTTGAACAATTTGAGTTATCTTGCTGACACACAGACAGACAAAGTCGGGCAAAAACATAATCTCCTTGGCGGAGGTAAAAATACACTCGTCACAAAACAGGATCCGCTTCAGTCCGCATCCGCAAATTTTGTCACGGAAGAAGATCTGCATCCGGAAAAAATCCTGCGGATCTGGATTTGCAGATTGACGTGTCTGCAGTCCGCACATCTCTGACTTCGGGTAAAAAGCAGATGTGCAGATCTGCGGATGTCGCAACCAGTAACATTGTAATTAAGCTGCGATTTATTAGTTTAACCATCTCATGACTTTATTCTTAACCCTTTCCTTAGCCCTAGCCATGTAATGACATCTGCAGATACACCGATCCACTTTTTACCATCGTCCGACTTCAGCTTGGCTGCTGTGTACGATATTAGAAAAATAAGTACATCATAATTTTCGTTGTGTTATATTTTTGTTTAAGGAATTTCGTTCAGATAATTTGGCGAACCAACTAAAATAGTTTATATTGTTCTTGTCTGTAATTGTATGTTTTGAGTATAATCTGTGCATGTTCACTGCTTAGCCGCCGAAAGTGGAAAAGATAGAAGTTGATACTCTGATTGAGAGTAGAAAGAACAAAGAAGGAATTCGGCAATACTATACGTCAAAGATTGAGGAGCTTGAGGTATTGTGAATTTGGTTCTACAATTATTTAATTAGCTCTGCGTTTGTAAGATCAGTCAATTGAAAAACTTAGGGATGTGACAAAGCGAAAAACATCCACATTCATCGAATGCGAATATTTACTTTACCATTTGTTGAATAACGAGTACGAATTGCGAATACTTATTTGGCCTTGAGAAAACCACTTTGTATTTGAATAAAGCGAAATATCCGTAGTTGTTCAATGTTCAGTCAGAAAAAATCACTATGTAAAGCAAAGTTCAATCAGTCAAGCTCAATTAAGAAAATGAAACACTCAGAGTTTTCAGTGTTATCTTCAATCAGTATTTCTTATATAAACTTCAATGAAGTTGAATCATCTTGAATAAAATGAAATATTCGCATTCAACAGAAACGCTTTCAACTATTCGTCGAATATTGAATAGCTAAAAAGTGGTCAATATTTCCGTGTCGTCAAATATGAAGTTCATCACATCACTTGAAAAACAGGACTGCTTTTTTTTATTATGGGAGGAATTGTGAATGTGATCTGTACTATAAATTTAATTGTAGATACTTGTACTATTGTTTATTATTTGTGTATAATTGTCTTATGTTGTGGCATTGTTTTGCTTTTTGCAGCTGGTTGTGGCCGAGAAGACACAGAACCTCCGTCGGTTAGAAGCTCAGCGCAATGAGCTTAATGCCAAAGGTGATTAATTAGCTACTATAGCAGCTTGACAAGATTATGTCTTTATAATTCTATCATTTATTATATTGTATATTTTTCTCTTCGTCTGTATTTATGCCTGTTCATTTGTCATTGTGTAAATTTGTCACTACATGTGATGAGTGATTGCGTTACAGTGCGTCTGCTTCGTGAGGAGTTGCAGCTACTGCAGGAGTCCGGCTCCTATGTTGGTGAGGTTGTCAAAGCAATGGATAAAAAGAAAGTCCTTGTCAAGGTGTTTTGTCTTTTGCATATTTTTTGCTATATTATGTTAGTTACTGTTACTAATATTGATGTAGATTATTCCCCTGTCATCTACAATGTGTCTCAAAAGCAAGAGTAGCTGTTGATTTACATGGTTAATATAGTTAAGCTTACTTGGTGTTTCATTTTGATGTATTAATCTCTCCCTTTAGTTAGCAGAGATATTGATATTTGTTTACAAATAGTCATATTGTACATTGCGTAGAGAACAACGCTCTGAATGTGCCAATTGCAAAATTGAGCCTTATTACAACTAGCATAGTAGAAACATTGATAATGCATTTGGAATAGTTGTCGTTTTCTCTCTGACAGATGTTATCGTAGATTGCTGTTGAGAGTTAATTAGTACGAAATAGCTAATTGAGCCAAATTCTGACTGTACTTTTTCCTATTGTTTATTCATAAAACTGACTTTTGACATGTACTGCTATATTCTGGTCACTTTTTAAATTTTAGCGTACAGTTAATTAGTAATGAATGCTTGCTGATTTGCATTTTAACCAGGTTCATCCTGAGGGCAAATTTGTCGTTGACTTAGACAAGAACATTGACATAAATGATGTGACGGCCAACAGTCGAGTAGCACTGCGAAGCGACAGCTACACTCTGCACAAGATATTGCCCAACAAGGTCTGAGACGTTCTTGTGTCATATTTAGGATTAGGATTAGGTTTGCATTGCTCTAAGAAGTGTGCAGCTGCCAAGGAATGAAGACTGTAAGATGGTGTCCACAATACTCAGTCCGCAATCTGTTGTTTGCTGGTGTGTGCATCCAAGAGAAACATAAAAATATATACTAAATTAATTATACATTGTTTAAATGGTTCATTTGCTCTTTTACTTCTTAGGCTTGTTTTACTGGTAACGCTGGTTTCAGGGCACAGTGTGCATTCATTTTCAAGCATGAATACACCACTGATCTTGTTGTCTGCTGTTGTCGTTAATGCATTTTCACAGCCTAGCAAGGTCGTGCACCACTGCTGTATGATGACTACTCAATATAGTTACTTCCCAAGTAAATTAACATAATATAAGCATTGTAGGTGACAGGCAGACAACTTACTGTGACAGAATCACACTGCGAACCACGTGCGTCACACAGTAACAAGAAGCCCAGCTCTCACTATGGTAGCTGACCATACCTGCCTGTGGTCAAAGGCCAGCAAATGTGAACATAATAGTTTCTCACTTACTTACATACATAACTTGAAAACGTACATTATACTTCCGGCAACGCCTCTAAAATCTACTAGTAAGCAGTTCACGATGAAGTTTTTGGGTGCCGTTAGAACCTCCATTTGGGGAATGGGGAGGTTGTAGCTGGGATCTAAATTTGTACCACAGGGTAGCAGTCTGGCAACTGGCAATCCTGTTTGCTTTTCAGACAGTTTTCCAGTAAAACGTACATTTTAGCCACAATACGTGCATTACGGACAACAGACAGGTAGACAGACACAACCTTCTACCATAACTTGTGCATCTGTTAGTATGGTTGGCTTAAAACTGTAGTGGTTGTTATTGGTACAGATTGACCCATTAGTGAGCTTGATGATGGTGGAGAAGGTTCCTGACTCAACGTATGAAAACGTCGGCGGCTTGGACAAGCAGATAAAGGAGATCAAAGAAGTGATTGAGTTGCCGGTTAAACATCCGGAACTATTTGATGCTCTGGGTATTGCTCAGCCCAAGGTCAGCTTCGATGTTATAACTTAAGCTGCGGTTGTAGTCTGTAACATTCTTTTCTGCAAAGGATAACATCATTTGTATCATCTGACTTAGTAATATCGTCTAAGTTGGCGGATTAACTACTGTTTTCATTTATTTTTGTTTTACTGACCATAGTTTTCATAATTACTTCATCTGAGGTGAGGTTGGCTTCTTGTTGGCCATCAAACAGTGTTAAAACACTGCAGGGCACTGAATGGTAACGTATTGTGTTTGATTACTGCCACTTGGATTTTTGGTACATTGTAGGTCGCTGAAAATGATTTTTAGTTTTTTTTATTTGAACAGTTATTTTCTTGTATTGTTTGTTTTTACTGGTCCAGTACTGTGTTGAACTGATACGTGTTGAAACCATTGACATGATGAACTGATTGTGTTGAATCGACTTGTGATGAAGAGAATCGTGTAGACTACTGGAGTGTTGTCTGTGTCCAGGGTGTGCTGTTGTATGGACCACCGGGAACTGGTAAAACGTTGTTGGCTCGTGCCGTTGCCCATCACACTGAATGTACGTTCATCCGTGTCTCCGGCTCAGAGCTTGTACAGAAGTTCATTGGTGAAGGCTCACGAATGGTCCGAGAACTGTTCGTTATGGCTCGGTTAGTTAGATCTGCTTATTGCTTTGCTCTTGTCATTGTACAAATTGTTTCTGCTGGCCCATGCATAAGTGTATTTGTGTGAAAGAGATGTGTAAGAGGCCTGCTTTTAGCATGGCATCAAATTACATGGTAGAAGTCACAGGTACGTTAATGGTCATTAAATTTTATGATGGATCACATTTGTTTGTTCATGATATTAGATATTGACGTATTTTGTTCCATGTTTCCGTGATGTGGATAAAACATTTGAATTACAAAGACCAAGCTACCTGATGCCAACTGTTAACAGGAAAAACATTGGAAAATAATGAGTAATAACAATAAATTAATGCATTCCGTTTTCTAGCGCGCTAGACAAACTCAGGAAATCTTTGTATCTTTCAGCCAGTAACAAGAAGATTGGTGCACATTTCTGTGATGAGATTAAAATGTTTGAATTACAAAGATCAAGCTCTCTGATGCCAACTCGTAAGAGTTCATATCTCCGCCAAGTGAAGTGATGTAAACACAAGGAAAGGGGAGGCATAAGGAAGAGGCATTTTGCTGCAGGAGAGGGAGGTTAATGTAATAGCCGGCGTTGCTTCTTGATCTGTTGGTGCAATGACGTCATTGCTATTATTAGTCATTGTGTACACAGACACACACATGGAATGACGGACAAAACGACCAATCTCTTAATCTCTTTCAATGTTCACTACATTCACACTTGGTGGAGATAATAATACGTTCCATTTTTCCAGCTGGCAAGACAAAGACAGAAAATCTTCACACGTTATAGCCACTGACAAGAAGATTTCAAAGTTCGAGACAAAGACATGTTTATTATATTTTGTACTCATGTTATTTCGCTGTCATGCTGTACAATTTGGCACATGTCTTTCAGTTAAGAAGATTTTTGTACAGTAAGTACCTGTAGCCAATCGTGTGACTGCAGTTTTGATAGAGATGTTGTGTGATGTTTGCTAGTGATTAGTGATGTTACATGTCTGTAACAGAGAACATGCTCCATCAATCATATTCATGGATGAGATTGACTCAATCGGTTCGACTCGTCTTGAAGGCGGATCCGGAGGTTTGTGTTGCTAGCATTCAGACACTGATGCTCTTGCAGTTTCTCTTGTGTGTCTTGACAATAATGATTGTCAGTTATCTCGGTTTAGTTTTTTTAGTAGTTACGGATGTGACGAAGCAAAAAAAATATCCGCATTCGTCAAATGCGAATACTATCTTTACCATTCGTCTTATAACAAATGTGAATGTGAATACTTATTCAGCCTCTTGAAAACTTCACTATACCGGTATTTGAACAAAGCGAAACATTTAAAGTAGTTCTTCATTCTTCATTGTTTAGTCAGTAAAAGTCAGTATTTAAGCAAAGATCACTCAACCGAGTTCAGTTAAGAAAATGAAATATGCAGAGTGCTTAGCGTTCTCTTCTGTCAGTGTCCCCTATGTAAAGTCCAGTAATATTCGGTCATTTTGAATAAAATGAACTATTCATATTTGACAGAAATGCTCTCAACTATTCGTCGAATATCGAATAGCTGAAAAGTGGTCAATATTCCCATGTTGTTGAATGCGGATACAAAGTTCCTCACATCCCTAGTAGTAGTGGTAATTTTATTAGTAGTAATGATAAAATTTGTACAGCATCGTATGGCATAACACATACGTTGCCTTTATTGGTTTGTTATTGTCATTTTTGTGCTGGCATAGTTATCCGAATTGAAAGCATGCTGTAGGAATCTTATCCTGCAAAATGGTAGTTAAAATAATGGTGTCTGTGTGTTTGTGTGACAAGGAATGTGTGATAAAACTTCTTTTGTTTATACCATTCGTTGTATATTATTATGCGCTGTACTAAATGCCAATCTGATTGTAGGTGACAGCGAAGTGCAGCGTACAATGTTGGAGCTGTTGAATCAGCTGGATGGCTTTGAGCCAAAGCAGAATATCAAGGTTTACTGTCACTAGATCTCTTCATTTCTCCACCTCGTTTTAATTTTTAGCGGTCGTTGCTCACTGTTTATTGTGACCAAGTCTTTCGAAAATTTGCAAACTGGGATGAGTAATTGATTATTCGGTCGAGATTATTCCGATTTTGTTGGCATGTTGATATTTAAATTGGAGAGTGCAAGACAGCAAAAAAGGCTCTGTTTTTTTAAATATGCATTTTTGTTGTTGGTTTTTAAAGTTTTTAACATTAAATACAGAATTAGTTATTTAAATATCAGCTTGTTACTGCATCCTGCTGGCCATGCTCGGTAAATATGTAAATCAGTTTTGATAATTGGCATTGACAATTTTTTGTGATCATTGTGGTGTCAATTTATTGAAGTAGATTTTTTTAACTCGTGAAACTTTAAGACTGGTTACAAATTCTTCTCACTACTTTTACTTTATTCATATTTTGCCAGGTATATGATTAATGATAACCTTACCAGTTTTATTTTGTGTTTTGGTCTGACTGAGATAACGTTTGTTCTGCTAGGTTACTGCGCTATAACCAAGTACATTATGTAGAACAGCTCTTGGTAAAATGCCACATGGTTCACTTCGGATAACTTGGATAGCCAAGTAATCATCGATGCTGTTATCTGTGCGTATGTACAGGGTGTCCCAATAAAAAACATGGCACTTTACTTCTGTCTATATCTTTGCTAATTATTGACCGATTTTCAGAATTCTTTCACCGGCGCACTGTGTATACAACGGACAGTTTGCAACAGTTTGATTATTATACATGATATCCCACAACATCATAAATGCATCTCTACACTACCTTGTAAAATATATATATAAAATATACATATATAAAGATTATAACAAACAAACATTTTGGTAAATGAAAAGGAAAAACACTTCAGACCAACATTGTGGTAAATGACCCGTATGACACTAGACTGTGTGGGTCTAACACAGTCTAGTGTTGTCATACGGATCATTTACCACAATGTTGGTCTGAAGTGTTTTTATTATTTACCTTAATGTTTCTTATAATTGTTTGTTTTTTTACATTTATATTTCACAAGGTAGTGTAGAGACACATTTATGGTGTGATGGGATGTATAATGATCGCATTATTGCACAGAGTGCCAGTCAAAAAATTTTGAAAATCGGTCAATACTTGGCAAAGGTATGGATAAAAATAAAGTGCCACGTTTTTATGGTCTACGATATATGTACGGTTGTGACTGTTGCATTGTTGCATGGTTGCAGGTGATCATGGCCACGAACAGAATCGACATTCTCGACTCGGCCCTCCTCAGACCCGGTCGAATCGATCGCAAGATTGAATTTCCAGCTCCGAACGAAGAAGTTAGTAGTGACGAATGATTATTTTCAGGTTGCTAACACTTTGTAACTCTTGTGAGAAGTTACACACTTTTGATGTTCTTTTACAACTACCATACTTTGGTTGAGCTGTTCATATATGCATCCAAACACAACATCGGTATGAGTGTTATAAAGTGGTGTTAATTGAAGACTGAAAACGCTGTGTTTGGTGATCACAGTTATGTGTTATTTGTCATGGTATATTGTTGTAGGCTCGTCTTGACATTCTGAAGATTCATTCGCGCAAGATGAATCTGACGCGTGGCATTAACCTGCGCAAGATTGCTGAGATGATGCCGGGGGCGTCGGGTGCCGAGGTCAAGGTCTGTGTACTTCAAGGTCATACGTAGTAACGCAGTGGTTGAAATTAAAGATGGGAATCAAACTGGATGAACCAAACTAGAACCTGCGTTTTGGATAGAAGAGAACCGAAAGTACTCCAAAGCAAACGCTACGCGTAGAACTCGAACCGAACTCCTGGTCACGAAGAACCCGAACTGAACCATAATGAAAACACAGAGACTATCAGAACCGAACTTCTATTTTTTTGTAACTGGAAAAAGCCCAAACGGAATCGAACTGCTGTGACATAAATTAGGCGAGGTGGACTTAGGCTCACATAAATTTATTGTTTTGGCTATCTCTATGCCAAAAATTATCAAATTTGGTGGATATTTGACAAAGTTCTGACAAAAACAAGTTGGGTCATTTTTTCTGGCACACCCTGTATGGGTACGGACAACAAAAATTAACAGCAAAAGCAATCAAACCAACACGAAAACTGAAGAACACTAGCCTCTAGAGTGTATGAAGCTTTTCTGTCACATCTATATGGTTGCTTTTTTTACGGTACGGTATTGCTGTCTCATTCTTGCACTGCATTTGACGTTATGTTATACAGTCTGTATTGTCATGAAGAGTGTTGTGTGCCGTATCAGGGTGTGTGCACGGAGGCCGGAATGTACGCATTGAGGGAGCGACGGGTTCATGTCACTCAGGAAGACTTTGAGCTCGCTGTTGCCAAGGTAACCATTTGTTGCACAGCTGTTTGCCCAGCAACGTTATCATGGTTTTTACGCGCAACAGCAGCTACTGCTGTAGCACGTCTTAGCCATCGCAATTCTGTCCGTCTGTCTGTCCGTCCGTCACATGGGTGGATCAGTCAAAAACGGTGCAAGCTAGAATTACCAAATCTTTACCGTCGGCTGCCTGGAAGACTCTAGTTTCAGGAACCGTAAAGCTTTTCCATAAATTCGAAGAGAGTCACCCCGAATGATTGTGTTAACTGAGAGGGGGTAGGCAAAATTTGCTATATCCAGCTGATAATACGGTAGCAGTGCGATAGAGGCGATCTCTGGTGAGTACAAGTAAATAAGACACTATAGTCACCTTCTGGTGCATGAATTAGACTTTGTTTTACTGTGTTTCAAACATGCACCCCGGCTGTGGCGCGTTTCTGTTTGCGTTAGCATGTTCAGTTTTATGATCTTGGCTGAAAGAATGGGGGCCTGCCCCCCCCAAAAAAAAATTGGGCCAAAAAACATGCTAAATTTGGCACGAGTTGGGACTTCTTCTCACTTAGAGCGTGAATATCTTCGGAACGGATAGAGATGTCCAAAATTGGAAAACCAATTAACCGACAGTGTTTCATCCTGTGTTCGACAAAAGAGTTTGGTGAACTCTAGTCCACCAATTATGGACATTCAGAGGTGAAATCATACTCCAAATCAACTTTTTCAGAAGACCATATTTTGGCTTCTAAGGCGTGCTGTGCCCTGAAATTTTTACACGCGATAGAGAATGACTAAGGCTTGCTAGTGCAATTCCGCCAGGGATTGGGGTTCTCCCAACATTTTTGCCAAAGCAGGTCAAAAATTGGCTCAAAATATAGCGTATGCATGCCTATAACTATGGAGCTAAAGGGAGTCGCCTCACGAAACTTTACCACGTGATGTGCTGCTAGGTGGGGTGTTAACCCGGGAACAACTTTTGGATGGCACTGCCGCCTTAAAATTTGTGAAGGCGAAAAACGTCCAAAATTCGCCACGATTTAGGACAACTTTTGAGTTTGGCCTTGAATATCTCTGGAACGGATGGAGCTATCGACAAGTGGTTAATGTCATTATGAACCACATTTTCTCCTGCGTCGAATAAAAGACATTTGGATTTGGTGAACTTTGGTTCACCAACAAAGGCGGTTAGCACGCGGATGTTAACCCACTTTAAGTCAACAATGCGCGTTCTGCGTATGCTAACGTATTTGAGTTTGTGGCACATGACTTTGCTACGAGGGGAATTTCAACCCCCTAAACTTTTTCACGCATCAAACTTACAGTGCTGGGCGGCCACATGTTGGGCTCTGCCCCATATTTTTAGTTTAAGTATCTTATTGACAAACGTAACGGCATGCTGTGTGTATTATTGTTCGTTGACAGGTGATGCAGAAGGACAGTGAGAAGAATATGTCGATCAAGAAGCTCTGGAAGTAGTTGAAAACATTCTCATCAGTTGTGATCGGCCGCCGTGTAACTTGTGTATATAACGATATGAATATCTCTCTCTCTCGTGGTTGCGTCCGTTCTTTTCTGCCGCACAACAGTCGATGTGTACTTTCTGTTCTTAAAGTTTGCGTTTCACACGGTTCATCGTTAAACTTTCGTAATCAGAAAAGCGAAAAATGCACTGAATAGGAGAATGGAATGCAGAATACGAGTAGCAAATAATTCCTGTCTGTTGTCAAAGAAATGCCAGTATCAGACAGAAATGAGTGTTGTATTGAAAGTTAATACCAGCCCAGTCTGTGGTTTAGAATGTGTTCCATGCATCTGCAAGACAGTTATCACATATGCGTCTACACCGTGGTCCATAAAAAACGTACCACTTTTTTCAGTAGCTTCATGAAACATTGGCCGATTTTAATAATTTTTGGCGCACGACATCAGGAAAGAACTTTATACAAGTAACAATAGTTTTGGCCACCTCAGTTTAATACTGTCGTTACACTACCTTGTGAAATGCAGAAGTCGTAGTTTGACCGTTTACAACAATAAATTCATACTTGATAGCGCATGCATTGGCTCTGAAATGATTAACTGAATAGCGACAAACACAATTGGCAATTATTGTATGTCACATCACATCCTCTTTATTACAGCATGTGCACAAAATGTCTTCCTCCAGCATGAATGCAAGCGGCAAATGTTGACACCATTCACAAACAACAGGCTCAACAACCTGCATTTCACAAGGTAGTGTAGCAACAGTTTTAAAGTGAGGTAGTCAAAACTACAGTCATTTGCATTTAGTTTCTTTCTGGTGTTGCACGCCAGAAATTATTAAAATTGACCCAACCCATATTTCACGGAGCTATTCAAAAAATAAAAGTGGCACGTTTTTTATGGACCACGGTGTAGTTAGCTCAGACATCCATCTTGCTTCTTGCTTCTGATGGCTGCAGTTGGAATGTTCAATAGTTCAATATTTGTGACAGCTTTGCCTGCTGCTTTGCCATCATATTCCGTCATACCCAGCTGTCCATCCCAGTTTCGTGGACATGTTGTTGCATACAGATTTTTTTTTCATAACCTCTGGCTTATTAGAGTGGCCTGTGAAATTCTACACATTAAAATTCAGCAGAACTGTTAAAATGTAGATTTCCACAACTTGCCATTAGTGGTTGTCAGTGTACGGACATCTTTTTTCGAATAGTATATCAACCACACGTTTAACTTCTGCACTGTGTTTCATAAACAACAACCCTTTTTTCATTTGAGTGAATTTTGAATGAAAGAAAAAGGGGTTGTTTTTTGTGAAACACCGTGTATATGTGATTAGAATACATACACGTAATGACAGTATACAATACATGCTTCATTGGTTTGATTCTGTTGTCTCTGTCAAAGCTCATTGTGTGTTTTATGACGTGTCGTGTTCATAGACAGATGTGCATCAGTTTCTCTCTGATCTGATGCCAACTGATCTGATGCACTATACCTACGATCTGTTAGGTTAAATTTTGTCTTTCACAAAGTATAGTTCTCCTGGTAATGTTTAAACCGAGTAGGAGCCTCCTCACACTGTAACTTTAGCAGTAACCAGTTTCAGGAAAAATTAATTGCTGTTAGATGATGTCATTTAGCCGAATTCTGACAGAAAAATGATGCCTTTTGATGGAATTTTTTTCACCTGACTGCAGAAGCTTGTTTTTGCTTCGATTTCAGCAGGCGATTTGTTCATTGCAAGCTGAACATTTCATTTTACAGCAAAATTCCAGAAACGAGCTTTGTTGAGTGATAAAGAAATATCATTCTACGCATTGCAGCCATTGTATTGGGCTGATGTGGTGAATATGTCACTGTTTTTTGTACCGATAGCCAGCAGCAACTTGGTCGATAGACGATTGCATTGTTAACAAACTTGGCATGGTTCATCTATTCTACGGGTGTCGGTGTGAATCCGTAAACTTAACTTTGACGTTTTGTTCACTCGTATTCCACAGACTTGTTTGACGTTATGTTGTTAACCATAGCCAGTTCGTTGTTTAATATAATTTCAGTGCGGCTGGTGTATCTCATTGACCGAAAACTATTCTTCTAATTGTCTGGCAAAAGTATTTGTATAGAATATGAAATTTAGTTAGAGCAGACACCGCAGACAGCACCCCCTGGACGTTAATATAATTGTCTTGTTGTGCGCATATTAAAATTATGCTCTGTTCAATGTCGTCTGGGATTTGAAAACATTCTCCAAATTTTTTGGGCTTAAAATGTCTGCAGTGTCCTTAGATTGTGCATCCAGATACACATTTTGATTAAGTGTCTTGGTTAGATGCTTAAATTAACCTTTTTCCAGCAGCAGATACTTTCATGTTTGGGCCTTTCTCAGGTTCATTATTTCATTGTTACAGTGAAAGCTGTAGAATGTTTGGAGAATGTTGCTCCTGTATAGACTATGGGACCCATCTGTGCTACGCTGACCATGCTGGGGCCCCCTAAATTTTGGACCATCTAAAGAATCTTTTCATGCCTGCATTTTTTTCTCCAAAAATGCAAAATTTGGGCCTGAAAAACCATCATTTTGGGGGAAATTAAGAGCAAATTAGAAATTGTAAGCATACATAATCTCTCTGTCGGAAATTTGCACCTGTCTGTCAGAGAATTGTAACTTTTTGCTTTGCCTACTTTTTAACCCACTACACAGCTGTCTGACCACATTTCAGAATGTCATTTGTCATCCATTAGCACAACATTAGTATAAGCTAATTAAGTTGAAAAAATAATGACGTAGGACTGTTGCACACGATGCAGTTAAATGCTCTACGTCGAATGCAAGTTTCTAATATTAAGCATCCGAGACAATAATGGTCAACGAATGTCTACAAATCTACGAGCGTTCAGCCCAGTGCTACACACGGTGGCCCTTGGGGCCTAGCTACAAATGCCCTTGAACTGACACATAATGAGAAACACCGATACCGCTGCGAAGTACAAAGCGCAAGCTACTTCAGAAAGTCGCAACTGAAACTGTTGCTACGAAAACTTAAAAACAGCACAGCACGAATTAGTGAAGAAATGTGTAAATGGAACATTGAAAGCTAACAAACAGTCACAAAGCTGGCTACAGGGTGACCACAAGTCCTTGAATTTGTTTCCATTTTTCCAGGACCTGGAAAGTCCGTAAAAACCAAACACAGTCTTGAAATTTTTGGAATTTGATGAAAGAGTGTTTCCGAAGTCCTTGAATGTCAGTTTATCAAAATCATCATGACTGCGATGTCAAAACTGGTTTTATGTGATGCCAGAACCGTTCTACATGACGTGTAAGATATCGCAGGAATATGCCTGGAAAAATTGTTGAAACTTAAAAAATAAAAATGCTTCAATTATGTTGCCCCGAAACTGTTTAGCCACCCTGAAGCTAACTAAAGCCTGATGTCCTCACCTGATCTCAGCATGCACAGCACAGTCTTCTCAACAAGTTTCACTGCACAATTATGTTTTGGCAGAAGAATGCTCGACATTGACGTCAAGCTGTCCCAGCCTTGTCTTAATTCAAGGGTTTTCTTATCGCAACTGCGTTCCACAAAGAATGCATGAATAACGTGCTCGGTAAGTGCGTACAATCTAATACCAACTTGTATAAGGTACCCGGTGGTGTAGTGGTAAATTGACGGTTGGTGGGATGCCTCCCTTTCCTTCTCCCCTCCCTTTAGAACCTAGAAAAGTAGACCCTTTTAGTCAAGCTAGAGAGACTATAAGTACCCCTAGTGGTGTCCGGTCAGAGCATTTTTGCACCTCGGAAACCGCATCTTGTGACACAAAGTTTAGTATTAGTATTTTTTTTATTTTTAGCTGTCCAAACGGGGGGACTGAGCTTTTCACTTCCTCGCAGGCTTATTTGGTAGAACACCGTGTCACCGTTTCCCTTTGTCCTGACATTATTTGTGGGACGGCATCGCGGCATTCCCCTCGACTACAGCACTGGCGTCACTCGGTCAGTCGACAGCAATTCTCGTGCCTCTATCGAGTCTCCAGACAGTGGCGTATGCCAGCTAATCATCGAAGTGCATGTAGATCTTGTCTGGCAGCAGGTAGTCGAACGGCGTCGCCAGCTGCTTGTTGCGGCGCTTCATGTTCACCGAGATCTGACGCAGATCGGTGCGGAATTCGTCCATCAGTTTCTGCGGCGCTTCCTCGGTGAACCACCGGTTCCTGTAGTTGAGCAGCGATTCCTGCCACAGCACACAGACAACATGCAGCCTAGCTTATATAGCACGTCGTGATGGGTGGGACGGGTGAAATGCGCGCATCCTAAATTTTAACCTGTCGCAAAAATTTTCTTCAAAAATGCAACATTTTGCGCTGGAAGTTCCCCATTTTCGGGTATTTAGGTGTGTGCAGTAACAACATCAGGACTGGTTATTTTTGAGCAAGCTAGTCATCTGCTACAGAATGGTTCGTTAGGCCAACAAAGATATTGTCATAAGTTAACTGAGTTGAAATATTGACATATTTTTTTGTAAAATCTGACAATAAGGATCACGACGCAGTAAGCTATGATTGCAGCGTCGCGAGCCAATACACATTACACAATTAGATAGTAAACGCCAGCCGTATAATTATAGGCTATTAGATTATAAGTGACTGTTGAAAATCTGGACCGTAATCGGCTGTCTTTTGCCTACAGTTGAGGCAAACTCCACTACACGAACACTGTCAAAATCTTGGCATGTGGCAAATGTTCGTCCGTGGGTGCTGAAATTGTTGGCAACAAGTTGGCAACATGTTGTAGAATTATTGGCGTCTCGTCCGTAGATGATGTTGCCAACTTATAGCTATCATGCAATTTTCGTTGACGTCAGCTAAAACTTCACTGCTCCACTGCAGTCCAATTTACCGCCAAGTTAAAATGTTTCCGTCTGGATGCCCACAAAACAGAAACGAATAGGCCTATATATTATTAGATGAGGCGTACGGACGGACAGTCTGCACGCGACTATACAGGCCTACTAATTACTCACGGAAGCCGGTATGTCGTCACCAGCCAGCATCATGACGTCACCGATGAAGATGTCGACCAGTTCCGGCTTGGGCAGTATCTCGCGTACCTGTGCCTCGCTGTATCCGGTCACGTGACGTTCTGATGGCGGCGGCGTCATCATGCAGGGTGGCGCATTGGGGCAGTAGGCGAACAGGTCGAGCATCGTGCGTCGACGTGCTGTCTGCTCCACCGTACATCTGATTGTTCGCAGCCAACACGTACAATGTCATCACTAGGGCCTACACAGTAAATTGCGTTCACAGCGCAGTACGAGTGATTACAATTCCGAATCTCAATCCCGGGTGTGAATCCTGGATAAGGAAATTTGTAATCAAGGATTCAGATAGGTCGTTATTTTGGTATCCCCATTCTCCAATAAACTTATTTCATGCATAGGATGTAGTGGCCCCTAAGGACAGTAGGCCTATATTCAAACTGTATAGGCGGGAGTGACTGTGACTGTCAAAATAGACGGCTAGAAAAGTTTTTGTATCTTTTTTAACACGCGAAAAAATACAATTATTTCAACTCCTTTTTGTAATCCCGAAATCCCGGGATTGGGACACCGCCAATCCCGGGATACGAGATTAGCGAAAACAGCTGGAATCCCGGGATTTGGAATCCCGCGATTGCAATCTCTACGCACTAGCCATAAGCTACGTCAACTGATAGGCTTAATGTCGTTCTCGAAAGGGAAAGAAGTTACGTTACGAAGATCGTGAAACTTTGTGGGGGTTACATTTCGCACTAACCACATGCAGTATAGGCCGAATCTATTTTCTGCGCAGCAACGGCATGTTGAATTATCTAACGATAACTGAATAACTAAACAGCTTTACCTACACGTTGCTGAACTTACGTGAATATGAAAATGGTGACGAACTGTATTAACGACTCGAGCGACGAAAACTGTTCAGCCAGTCCCTGCAACGTGCAGCATTCGTTTACTGCATCCCACCCATTAGCTGGCATAAAAGTTACTCGTATACACATAGCTTAGAAGACCAATTTAAACACCGCAAAAGCACAGCCGGCGAATTGTCGTATAATTAAAACACAACGAGTGGACAAAGTTTCATCAAACAAAAACAAGAAGCTCACAACAATATTGATGTCGGGACTGGTTTGAGATGTTAGCAAACAAAACCCGCCACCTCTCGGTTGTAAATACGATACCCTGAATATAGCGACGATTATGATAAATTTACCTATTTACTATAATTACAGAATCTACAGTAGTAGGCCTATAAAAATAACTACCGAGCCACTAAAATTTTTGAAAGGCTGGTGATGTTAAAGACTAAAGAGAGTGCATCTGAAGGTGATAAATACCAGTTTGGTT
>Ga0209671_1001030_pt1 | contig 21803 bp, 13 predicted proteins | sample WorMetHERISLAND2_2_FD_187401 | JGI IMG/M metagenome (GOLD analysis project Ga0209671, IMG submission 187401) | Marine gutless worms symbiont microbial communities from Max Planck institute for Marine Microbiology, Germany - Olavius geniculatus... | ecosystem: Host-associated > Annelida >... | reverse complement strand
TACCCCTGCTGGTTGCAAACCAGCTTCCTTCTTGCCCACATACTCTCACTGCTGCCTGAGCATTTTCATTGATGTCTCTTAGCAACCGGACTAACTGGTGGTCCACTCCATATGACTCTAGCACAGTTATAGTAGTAGTAGTCATACTACATAGTGGTCCATAAAAAATGTGCCACTTTTATTTTTTGAATAGCTTCGTGAAATATTGGCCGATTTGATAATTTTTGGCACGTGACATGAGGAAAGAACTTGACGGAAATGACTATAGTTTTGGCCATCTCACTTTAACACTGTTGTTACACTATCTTGTGAAATGCAGAAGTTGTAGTTTGGCCATTTACAACAATGATTTCTTACTGGATAGCGCATGCGTCAACTCAGAAATGATTAACTGAAAAGCGACAAACACGATTGGCAACTGTTGTATCTCAAAAAGTCACACGTGTTTTTCACATGCTGTTTATTACAGCATGTGCTCAAAATGTCTTCCTACAGCACAAATGCAAACGGCAAACTTTGACACCACTAGCAAACAGCAGGCTCAACAACCTGCATTTCACAAGGTAGTGTAGCAATAGTATTAAAGTGAGGTGGCCAAAAGTACAGTAATTTGTGTCAAGTTTCTTCCTGATGTCACGTGCCAAAAATTATTAAAATCGGCCAATGATGCATGGAGCTATTCAAAAAAAAGTGGCACGTTTTTATGCACCACGGTGTAGTTGTATTGGTTGTTGTTATACTGTAGTTGTAGTTGTTGTTGCAGCAATGCAAGCATTGTTGTGGCTATTACTCTTACTATCAACTTTACTTCTGTCATTGATGATCGTGGTACTGGTAGTACTGATACTAATAGTACGAGTGTGCGAATGATTTGATTTGTTGTAATTTGCCTGTTGATTGTAACGTTGTTGTTGTTGCATAACTAAGGGATAACGTGTAGTCAGTGTTGAGTGTGGCTTCTGTCATTTGTGGTAGTAGCTGTAGTAATGATAGTGGTAGTACTTGTTGTTGTGACTAGGTGACAACATGCTGACAGCACTGAGTGTGGCTCGTGACTGTTGCATGATTGACATCAGTGACTGTGTAATTCATCTGACCGTGCTGCCACCTACCGGCTCGCGTCCGCCTCACATTGAATACACCTACACTGCTGTCAGCAAACCTGAGACTACCACAGTATGTACCTGTATGTAGTAACGGTGGTGGCATTGGTAGTCATAGTATCAAGACGTTGTGGGAGCGACCGTTGGTCGGGTTACTGTCAGGTGGTTACTGCTTAGATAGGTGAATGTCTGCAAACAGATAAACCATTTCGGTGTATAGTCAAGTCTCAGTCATTCGTCCCTCTGTGGTGGGTAAATTGAGTACCAGCCTGTTTAGCTGTGATTAAGCTGGTGCGCATCAAGGCCAGTGTTACTTCTTTATTGGACAGGTCGTACGACAAAGCTGTTTACTTCCGGTCATGGGCACCATTTTGTTTCTGTTCGTTGTACTCATTGAACGTCACCATTGAATAGTTTATTTTAGCAAAGAATATTTAATTTTTTGACCCCCATCTTTTAAAGGACAGAATTTTGAGGAAGAAAATTAGTAAGGGGGCATTTTTTGGAATTTTTGAGCTCCAATGCACCGTTTTCGAGATATTTCCGAAAATGTGCTTTTAATTCAGCATATATTCACATGTAAACAATATGGCGCCCATAGGCCCGATTCCAAGCAGCCTAATCCGTCGGATGACTTGTCTATAGATAAGCACTGGCATTGGTGCCAGTTAGTTATTCATGCCTTGTGGAACGTTCAGACCAATATTGGTTTTGCCATCCCTCGTCCCCGAGTCAGGAGCCCATACGAAACAAACTGACAGATAGACACACTCACATGGGCGGGCAAGACCCATAATGGCCTTGGTGCGCATTTACCTGCATCGGGTGGCAGGTAATACTGTGTGATTTCGTATAGCAGTCTGTAGTTTTGAGATGGGTTCGCATAAGAGCATTCAACCTTTGTTCTTCTATCACCGATATATTACACATAACTTGACAGATGCAAGGTGTGCTGTAGTAATGCGTGTACACTGGGTGTGTGTAAATGTTGTCAGGTGTCTGAGCCGGCTGGTGTGACTGCTGTCAGTGTGGATGGTAGTCTCAGTAACGTGCATTTCTCAATCGCCGGCACGTCGTGGGCGATGCTGCGCAAGTACTTTCCAGAACTCATTCCAAAGGTATTATTATTATGATTACTGATGTTTTTAGGTGTCTGTTTCATGCAATTTAAGCTGATTTTATAGCACTGCTGTAAAGTTTAAAAGTTATTTCTGTTCAGCTGTTGATTTGAGTTTTGGTTTCAGTTTTAGCACAAAGTCTGACATTATGTGCAGTTTTTGCATTGTTTCACTTTTAGTGGGATGCGCTGTGATGATTTTCAGTTTCAGTCGTAACCATGAGTGGTTGCATCACTGATTGACCGAAATTGACTTAATGATGGCATTGGTCAGAAGTACAGATGATCTGTCTGATTCTTCTGTGTTGTGGTCTGTGTTTTAATTTATTATCCACATAGGCATTTTGTGAAAAGAACTGTCGTACACTTAGTCATATTTGAGCAGACAAGAGTTAGTTTGTATTTTTATAATGCATTATGCTTTGCATATTAGAGTGATGATTTGCGTTTATGTTAATGGCAAATGTCTGAGACTGCTAGTCTTGGTTCTGGTTTTAGCTGAAACTGAATGCTCAGTTAAAGTCTGGTTTGGTGAACAGTTTGCAGTAAGATGTTATTCGATGTCAAACAGAATGTTGTTTGATGGAATTCATAAATTGTTGAATAGCTTTTTAGTCTGCGTATTTTATATTGTTATAATCCAGCCTCCTGGTTTAGTACCACAGTAATTTTTCGTGGATTCGTTATTATTCCGATTTTTTCCCGTGTGTTGAGGTGGTGGTTCGTGGCACAGTATTTGCGCGCTTCTCTCCTGAGCAGAAGCAACAACTCGTCGAGTCTCTCCAAGATGTTGGGTCTGTCGGTCTTTTGTATTTCACATATTTTTCAGATGATACTCAGTTTTATTTCTTTTTGTCAGTGGCGTTGCTGAGAGCATCATTGTTTGAAGCATTACTGGTGCCATTTGTTGCAACAGATGTTACTGTAGTCGGTCTGTCAGACTTTGGCAATCTGCTAAAGCCATTGCATGGAATGAGATGTCATTTGGCAGATACACTTATGTGACCGCAAGTGGCATTTTTATTAGACATGGGGCTCTGTCATTTGATGGGAAGGGGAAATTTGTTGAGGCTCCCATCTGCAATGCTTATATATATATACTGTATTTGTTGTTGACGTTGTGGTTCTTGCTGTTGTTGTAGTAGTAGTTGTTGTTGTTGCAGCTACTTTGTGGGTATGTGTGGGGATGGAGCTAATGACTGTGGGGCTTTAAAGACCGCCCATGCAGGCATCTCACTGTCAGATGCCGAGGCTTCCGTAGCATCTCCATTCACGTCCAAGCAGGCTGACATTCGCTGTGTTCCTACGCTGATGAAGGAAGGTCGGGCGGCTCTTGTGACGTCGTACGGAGTTTTCAAGTACATGGCTGGATACAGCATGACACAGTTTCTTTCGGTCTGCATTGTCTACTGGGTATGATAACTTGTTCTTTTTTTTATCAGTCAATGGTGTCATGTCAAGGGGGATAGGGCAATTGCTCTTTCATAAATTTTAGCCCGTTGGATAATTTTCTTCTTGACCAAAAATATTCTTCCAAACATACAAAATTTTGGGCTACAAATCCTCTGTTTTGGGTAATATTCAGCAAAAGTTATATTTTTGAGCACTAGTAATCTCCCCTGTTTTAAATTTGCTGCTGTCTGTCAGAACATTGCAACTTCCTACCCCTGTGTTAACCCACGGCACCACTAGTGTTGGTCTATGGACGATTGTTGGAAAGAATTCTGCTAATGCTGTTGTGGCTTAGCAGCATTGTAACAAATGTTGGCAACATTACTGAGCTCGTATTATTAAAAGCTTATAGTGGTGCCACCAGATTTTGTAACGAGTGTCATAGTAGTGTGATAGGTCTATTGGTCCATTCGTTTGTGCACCTGCTGATGCCATTGGATATAATGATATGCTGTTTAGCAGGGACAGTTGTGTTGTCCAACTAACATTGTACTAATCAGGCGTGGGCTGCAGTTCCTGCAAAGATCGTCATAACTTCCGGTCAGAATTTGCATTGCAGATTGCAGCCAAGCTGTTACTAGCTGTGGCAGACAGGGAATAAAATAATTCACGTAGAAATTAAGTGAATTAGTAAAATAAATCGTCTACAGTGCGTGACAGTGTGATTGTTATTTGGGTCATATGGATAGGGTTAAGTTTAGCTATAGTGGACCCTTATCAGTCAGCTGCCTCTTCAGAGATTGTACAGCTTTAGTCACGAGTCATGCTATAGCATGTACCGGCCTTTTGTTTTTTTTTGCAAGTCATTGCTTATTCCACTGTGGTGTGGCATGCAGGTGTCAGCTAACCTGACTGACTGGGGATACCTGTACATCGATCTGGCGCTTCTCACTCCACTCAGTATCACCTGTGAGTTCTGCTTTATATTCAGCTTTACTCAACATAGACGATAATAGACGGTAATAATAAACGTAGATGGTAGTAATAAATCAACTAAACAACAGGGCAGAATGACAGAATAACATTAGGCGGTAGGCGTGGTGTAGTGGTAACGCGTCTGATCCGATCAGCGAAGTTACTGTACGCCGGGCCCGATTAATACTGCGATGGGTGACTGCCTGTGGGCAGGTAAACCATCTCGGGATGTAACCAACCGCCTAGGTCAACTTAGCCTTCCATCCCTCCGGGGTAGGTAAATCGAGTACCGGCCTATCTGGCTGGGGTTAAGGCGGGGTGCGTTCACCTCTGTCAGGTGGCAGGTAACACTGTGTGATCCCATATGACAAGTGACGCTCCGTAGCTCTGAGATGGGTTCGCTCATTAGGAGCTATATGCGACCTTTAACCTTTAACCTTTAGGCAACTCAAGACAGGTGCTTTGACTTTCTTTGTGTGAGGACTAGATTTTTGTTCAAACTTGTTTGTCCTATTTGGTTTATGGTGTTACATAGCAGTAACGCATTCTTCAAGTCAACACTGGAGTTATTCCATGCCGGGCTTGCTTAGTACTTGGATGGGTGAATGTCTGCAGGCTGGTAAACCGTCACAGTATCAAGCCACCCAGCTAGGTCAACTCAGCATTTTAGCCTCTGTGGGAAGGTAAAATAAGTAAATAAATATCTGGCTGGTTGTTTTCTCATTTTTTATCTCTGCCAAGGTGAACATAGTGAGCACTGGCTGAGATTAAGTAATTGCTTTTTCTGGCTGTTTGTCTGTCGATCTGTCAATGCACGTGATGGCAATGCAGTGGCTCGTGAGTGACGTCATAATAGCAATGACATCATTCATTCTACGCTGATTTGCCTTTCCTCTGCCATGAAGCAGCCCTCCCCTTCTTTTCCCCTTTTTTCTTGTATTTGTCTTTGACTGACCCCTGTCACCATGGCAATGAAATTTGACAAAAAATGGACTGTTACTCGGTTTGTGTAAGAGATATCTTCAAGGTCTTTTCATGTAATGTGGGGGTTTTGGGGAGAAATGAGTAACAGCTTTCAGTCTGAGTAGTAATAAATGGCGATGGTGAATATAGCTGCCAGTTTAGCCAGATCTGAGGCTCGGTCACTTGGCCTGGTCCAGAGGTTGACAGCTGCCCAGTGCTAGTGCTGCACTTGTCAAGTGAACCGGGTGAACTCTTGCAGTAGCAGCGCACTAGCAAGATTCAGATGAGGATTGCCTCAGATTCGGCCACTGGCTGACATTGTGCACTTTAAATATGCACGTACTTAGGATGACAGCATCGAAAGCATTGTCATGGCTATTGGTGACTGTCTGGAGGATAACGGAAGATTATTAGAACTGTCATTACTGTTAGTTACATATGCACGCTTAGAATTGGCAGTTCTTACAGTTTTAGGTTTAGGTTGATTTTAAGTTTCGTGTTTCATCAAGGTTCAACTTTTTGTTCCGTTATTATGTGTACATGCATTGCCTGGAAAGGTTGTCCCCGAAATGACCTATATTGTGTCGGGCAGGACGTAAAACCCTACTCACTCATTCGCGCTATTACTATTACTTATTACCTAACATGATGCTTGGAAGAGATACACCAAAAAGCGCTTGAGAATCCTTTACAATTTCAACATTATTGGTCTCCTGAGTAACTTTGTGAAGAATCTATTAAATACTTTATCGATCGATTGACCTGTTGATTGGCTGATCGCAGTTTGTTACACGGAGGCTTGTACGTATCTGGATCGTCGGCCACCAAAGATAAGTCTGCTTACCATCACACCGGTCATGTCCATCATATCAACACTGAGCGTCAATCTACTGGCACAAGTCAGTGTCTACATCTGGCTCAGACACCAGTCTTGGTTTGAGAGTTTTGTTCCACAGTATGAGGACAATTACGTCTGCTACGAGGTGACAACAATCCTGTTTACGTCGTCCTTCCAGTACATCGTGATGGCTGTCGTCTTCTCTAAGGGACTTCCATACCGCAAGCCTATCTTCTCCAACTGTATGTTTGCTACTATACGTGATATTGATGTGTGGAATATTGAAAGTTGCTTCATTCTTGTTGTATGAATAACAGAAACGATCTGTTTGGAATTTTTAATTTTGTTTAGTCGGTTAAAAAACACCCAAACTGCAACGCTGATTTGCCTTTCCTCTGCCATGAAGCAGCCCTCCCCTTCTTTCTCCCTTTTTTCTTGTATTTGTCTTTGACTGACCCCTGTCGCCATAGCAATGAAATTTGACAAAAAAGAGACTATTACTCGGTTTGTATAAGAAATATCTTCAAGATCTTTTCGTGTAATGTTGGGGTTTTGGGGACAGGCTATTGAATGAGGCCAATCTAATTATACCACAACCAACTCTTGTTGCCATGGCAACGACATTTGTAGAATTTGGCCAAAAATTAATAAAAATGTAGTAGTAGTAGTAGTAGTGTTCAAATTACTTCATTTGGCGGAGATAGGCACTCTCATGAGTGCCTTCTAGTTTTGTAATTATTCGTGCAATTAATTGTTAATTTTGGCACCTTCTAACAAAATTGTGTATTAACCTGGGTTCAAACATCAGGCACATACCAAAGACCCACCTACTTAAAACGACTCCAAATTTAATCCAATGTTAATGAATTGTTTTATTTGTCTAATTTTTTTTGAAAATTTAAACCTATAATTTTGCGATTTTTGGTATTTACTTGGTGTGAACGTCATCCAGGCGTGCTGAAGCTAATCTTACTATGATGCACGTAGAGTCTGTTTGTCTGTCTGTTGGCCCCTTCTAGCGCCTTCCCTGTTGCAGGGTCGCGGACCTCGATCACAGCGTTTACATTCTTGGGCCTTGGGTACGTGCTTCCACCTTTCCCCATGGGCAGCCTAAGGGGGTGGGGGTTGAGTTGTTGGGTCTTTTTTCCCCGCTGATTCTGCCAAGCCGGTTAGCTTAGTGCAGCGTGTAGTGCTTCATGGTGGAAAACTCGCGCCCATAGGGTGGGGCACTTCTAGTGACTTATAACTCATGAAAACCCCAAAATTCATCCAGTTAGGCATTTTAAAAAATCGGATACTGATGTAGTCGGTTAAAGGTACCGGGGGTGGAATGCATAACAATGTCGTAACTTTACTTCCAAACTAAAATCGATTTATGTCAGACGTAGCGCTAAATCGGTATGCATAATGACGACATAGCACTAGTCAGACGCCTACATCCGAACTAACTCTAGTCGCTCCAGCGACCTGACGTAAATATTTAGTCGGTCGTTGTCAATGTAAACTAACGTCGCTAAGGAGAAGCTGCAATCACGTCATGCATCATTAAGGACTTATGGCGAGTCAATTACACTATTGAAACTAATTGCAGTATTAAAAGTTGCCGAATAAAACGTTTAGCATTCGATAAGTTTCACTTATTCGCATCGCGCATTTTTAATTAGCCCATGGAGCTGTAACTAGGCTCGAGCACGCCCGAGACTGCAGCAGACGACAAGTCAGGCCATATCTATTTTTAGCTGCAGGCTGGCCAAGGCAGAGTGCGTTTAGCCAGGAAATTCCAGAGTCAGACTTACCCGACGTCAACTAAGTCGCGACTAGCTAGTCGCTCGCTAAGACAGCGTTTTGCATGCCATCGAACGTAACTTTCTAGTTTGGAAGTAGTTAGTCGTGACGTAGGCCTTACGTCCAAACTAATCTACAACGTTGTTATGCATACCGCCCCGGATGTTGAGCTTATCATCTGACTAACTTGGGCTGTATGCTAGCACCGAAAGGGGGATGAGCTCCCATGCAATGGACCTAGCTAGCTGTTTGTGTGAAATCTTCTCGTTGTTGACGGACTTGTTGATGTGACCGAGGTGTGGTTGTTAGGTGTGTTTCTATTGAACATCTTCATCAGCTCGGTGGTCACGGTCTACGTGGTGCTCTACCCAGCTCAGTGGATCGTGGAGCTGATGGAGCTCAGAATGCCGCCGTCATATTTGTTTCGTGCTCTCGTCGTCATCGTCGCTGTCGTCAACTTTTTCCTCTCTTTTGTTGTTGAGGTACTCAAGTTATTGCTCTAACGGCCGATTTATCGTTCTTAGCCAGTCGCTCGTGTTAGCCACTAACTGACCAGTTTGCATTAATTGCATTTTCGAAGCAATTTGCCATTGGTACAGTGTTGAATAATTTCCACTTGCTAATTTTGGCCTTGGTTAATTGCTTCCAAAATGGTGCTATCTTGCATTTCATACAATTATTGCAAAGCTTGTGATACTAATGAAGATGTTACAGCAAAACGATACATTTGAGACATATAAGGAGGTGTTTGCTGCAAATTTTTACCATAAATTCATTTATGGGAATGGCAGTAGCTAGCAGCCTGCAGCACTCTCACTAGGCCAGCCATGGCTAATCAACGTGCACTCATTAATATTTATTAGTGACTCATCTGTTTACATAGCCACCTGATCGCCGTAGTCGAATAAGAGCTGTTTTTACAGCACAGCTTTAGCTAATTTGTGAATAATGTAACGAATGTGTCTAGAATTATGTCTACAGGTTGACTTTTCATCAATATAATTTTGTTGTTGGCTGACTAGTTATTTAACCAAAAAAATGAGAAACCCATTTAAAATTTATTTTGTGCATGGCCAATAAATGTACTGTGCGTTTTATCATGTAGATTTCTGTTGGTGCTGTTATCAGGTTTGATATTTTGTGTTTCATATGGGTTTTTAGTGGGTTGACTTAAAAACTGATAGCGAGCAGCGTTAATCATGTGAGATTTGCCTTTACTTTTTTAAACCTCTTCCGCTGTCTTTCTGTTGCTGATGATTACATTTTGTGTGTCTCAGGCATACCTGGTGGACGGCTGCATCGAGCGACGTCTGTCACAAAAATCCAGCCAGAAACTCGCGTATGTTTCCATTGACAACGAGCTTCGTCGACAGACCAGCTGGTCGCCTCCATCGCAACTTGGCTGTTCTCTTGTCGATGTCATGCAGCTAGAAAATTCTTTTTTCCGCGCGGAGCAGGCCAACGAACCATTACTAGGCAAATCAGCTTCCGGTGACACTGTGATGGATGTGTCGTGTGCCACGCACGAATCTGTACCAGATGTTGTGCAAACTGAACTGATTGGAGGAAGTATAGATGAGGTTGTTCTCACTAATGAATCAGACTGCATTATAGCTGATGGTGGTAGCAGGTTGGTTGGCTTAGATAGCAGGCCATTCAGCTTAGAGGACAAGTCACTTAGCTTGGATACTAAGCCAGTTGGCTCAGATCGTAGGCCACTTGACTTGGATTCCAGGTCAGTTGGCTTGAATAACAAGCCATTTGGCTTAGATAGCAAGCCGGTTGGCTTGGATACATTGTCAACAGTTAAGTACAATGAACCGCAGTCATATGATGGTACGGTTTTATGACGTAGGCTTTTGGTGGTGATTGTAGGTTTTTCTAGGTTTTTATTTGTTTTTGTTATTGTTGTCTGCAATGTTTTACACTGTGTCTGGCAACAAAAAGGGTCTAGTGTTGTGCATAACTTCAAGAAAAATAAATGTATTTTTAAAATTTTTGGCACAAACTGTGCTGTTTCTGCACATCACTAAGACATTATGAAAGACTTAACTTGTTTACATTAGCACGTCAAGATGTAATGCTGACGTCATGTATGACTTAATTGAAAATGCTTTTTTGCAGCATCGTAGCCAGGAAGACTAGAGTTAATGATACTTTCTATTGCAACTTTAAAAGTTAAACAGATTATCGAAATTTTTGGTATACAACTTTGAGATCTACTTTGCAACTCTTAGTATATTGAGAGTTTGCTTTTGGTAGTCAGTGACCTGTAAATTTTTTTTTCGGGGAGGGGGGAGGGGGGTACAATCGGTACATTCAGTTCAAGCTTTTTGTAAAATGAACTCGTTTATTTGTCAAAAAAATGGAGTACTCAGGTAATTTATGCCAAAATTGTTAAAATATACTTACATTTGTTGAGCTGTATATGGAAGACTGTAGACTTATCCGGGCATGGTGTATTGTGTACTTTTATTTTAGTGTATTCATTACCACACTTTCACATTTGTATACCAGCTTTTTGTGATGTTTGCCTGCGCACAATTTATATGTCGGTTATTACCACTTTTGCCAAGGATGTTGTTTTTTTCATGGCTCTATCTGTGCAATTTCGTAATATCTTGGTAAGTTATGAACAGATGTAGATGATATATTATAGGAAAAATGCCAACGTCCTGGCTTTGGGTTATGGCAAAGGATTCGTATTCTTGCGTAGATGTTGTGATTATTTTCAGTATTTTCTGCTATTAGTAAGTAAGTAAGTAAGTAAGTGAGCTGACTCTTTGCAGCATGTCTCAGGAAGATATGAACCAATTTTAAATGCGACCACAGTCAAATTAACTGTTATTGTTAACAAAAAATTTAAAAAAACAAGCTCAAAAGTATTCATAAATTAAAAGTCAAATCTCTTCATACAGCCAATCTTGTTTCACAGTTTTTGTATGTGATCAGTTGTTTAATTTTGTTAATTTTTTTAATCGTGTTGGTCTCTTCAGCACCTTGTATTAATACGTTAACGCATTAATTTACATGTTAATATGGCAGCTCTAATTTCAGTGAAATATGCTGGAGGGGGCAATTCAACTAGATTGTGCTGGCAATCGGGATCACAATTGGTATCCCGGGTTCCTGGATTTGGTTCATGGTGTGGTTCTGGGGATGTTTTAGGAATTTTTTGGTCGTTATAGGCAGGTAAGAATAAAGTATGATAGTCCTTGGTAAAGGCGTGCAGTCATTATGTACTCCCGCAAGTGCTCTCTCGTCATTTTTGACTTCTTTTAAATATCTAGGCTTATTTGCATGCTGTTTGACAGTTATTATTTGAAGTGTCGTTGGTGTGTCTTATTTTTGGCATTTTATTGTGCTAATTGCTTCAGTTTTCACTGGCGTTGCAATGCAGCTGTTTGTTTCTAGATTGAGTTGGTGGATTTTTGTAGTCACCAGACAGTATAGACTGCGGGATATTTTATGTGAGTTGTCTCATTTAGCTGCAATCTATGATATTACTGTGGATATGTATTTATGCCGCCCCAACATAGTGGCCGTGGCATTATGTTTCCGTAGTGTTCGTGCATCTGTTCATTTGTGTGTGACTGAGTCTCAGACATTGTTAGCAAGATATCTTGGTATTTGTTGATGGAATTTGACCAAACTTTTACCACTAACGGACTTCGGAGCAAGGATGAATGCGTCAAATTTTGGGGTCAAAAGGTCAAGGTCAAGGTGAAGTCTTATATGCCCTAAAATGCACTTTTTGCCTTGTCACATGTTGGCGGATGCATAATAGTCGACGGAGTCGTAACCACTATTTGCATCTACGCTGTGTCTCAAAAAAAAACATCCCCAACATTTTTGGCTTGATCTGATTTTCCTAGATAGTTTATAAGCATACATTGGATGAGGTGGGAAACTGAATGGTCATTTGATGGCAAGTTGTGTCAGGAATATTCGTACCAGAAATTATCAAAATCTGATAATTGGTTTTCAAGTTACAGTCAAAAATGTTGGGGCTGTTTTTTTGAGACACAGTGTAGTTTGACCATTTGCAAGGCTGATAAATAGTTTTGAAAAATCTAGTTCTTTAAAGATTTTTATGCTTAAAAACCAACATAATCCAAATTTTTGTTCAGTTAGGTTTGTTATTTGTTGTGCATTTTATGTTACAGATTGTATTCAGTTTTGTACTTTAATTGTAACTTTTAAGCTATACTTTACAAAAAATATGACAGGGAAAGTGGTATATAAGATGCTCTTCTAGATCGTACTTTTTTTATCAGGTTTTCATTGTAAACTAAAATTTCTTAAAAGCTTGAAAACCAAAAAAAAAACATTTTTTTTAAAAACCTAGGTTTTTCCAACTCTGTTCGACTGATGGACTAATGGATTTGTGATGTATTGCTTCTGTCTTGTTTCTTTACTACAGATGAGGCTTTGTGGCATTTCGGCAATTTTCAGAACTTCGTTTTATGGACCCAGCTTGACCTGGAGTTAATATCGATTACTTTTCCAGATTTTGATCGAAAACTTTAAATAAATAGGTTGTTTTTATAGTGTAGACACTTGTCAGCGCACTGGAAGTGATCAGAGATCTTAAACCTCTACTGAGAATAGTGCTGCCACCTGATAAACACAAGGGACTTGGTACAGATGAACTGCATAGGCCTAGCTAAAAAAAATTCTTTGATGCAGAATTTGTTCTCAAGATCATCACCTATATCTTATTTCTTGGTTGCTGGACCATGCCCTTTCTGATTTTTGCCCTCCATAAAATTTAATCAGAATTCATTTGTAACTTTTTAGCATTCACTTGACAGACAGACAGACAGACAGTCAAACAAAGAAGTAGCTAGACCTGAAAATCTAACGTTCTTCAGGATAGGTGAAAACAGATTGGATGTATTTAGCATTGCTATGTTCATACTGTACACTTCTGTATTTATGTTCTTACATTTATATATGTTTTATGGATTGTGTTAATTAGTAATTTTATTTCATTTGTACTTGCATCTGCTTCATTTTTCGTTATGTTTGTATATTTTAGTCATTGTCGATGGTACAGGTGTATCGATATTTTTGCCTTAGTATCTGTGGGGATTTTTATATCTTAGGGTTGAGTGCTTCCATAGCTTTTGACTTATACATTGAAGTAAATGATTTCTATGGTTATTGCTGTGGTAATAATTTCTGACTTATTTTTATTATAACTTAGTGTCACTCGGGACATATGTATGTTTTAGTCACCATTGATGCTGCTACAGGTGTATCAGGATTTTCACCTTTGTGTTCGGATTTGTATGCCTAATAATTTCTGACTATTTTCATTACCGGGTGGTGCAAAAGATGTCTCGAACATTCGCATATATTTTGCAGCACAGTAGTTGAAGCAAATCAGCGGAGAAGTAAAGCGCTTACATAATGAGCAAATGTCTTTGAATATGTCTAGGAATTTTCAGCTAAAACACTTCCGTATAAGTCGTGATACAAACCAAATTGTGTTACACAATACACATCATAGAACAATGTTTGCAAATGTGGTTCATCATTTGTGTTGTCGTTTGTACGCAGGCATTTTAATCATTAGTCATTTGACTTGGAGAAGATGTGCTGTCTAAGTTCTTCATTCTGCTTTGCCACTGCTGCTAAACACCTTTTCCACTGCAGTATGGCTTTTCTGACTGTCTGATCATTGACATCATGCCATTTGTCTCCAATAACATTTGAAAGACGTTCGCAAACGGTTCATGGCTTCCTGCCAGATATCCCAAACTGAGTAATTTAGTGGATTCCAATCCGGCGAATGCACCGTCCATTCTTGGAAGCTGATGAATTGGGGCGTATTGTCTCCAAGAAAATTTTTGACTTGCTTTGGTGCGGTGTGATGGAACGCTTTGCATAATTTGATTGTGCCATTAAGCGGCATTCGGTGGTCTCGTTAATGACGTCCCTAAAATTTAAGTAAGTAGGTCAAAGTACATACTGATCTAAACCGCACAAAATGAAATTCCTCTCCATTGAGTATGTGCGCCGTTATAGTTACACAAAGTTCAGGATGTTTTCTGCACCACCTGGTATAAGTTAATACCTCTCGAGAACATATGTGGGAGTTTGTCTGTCTTTTGTGTATCACGCATTTTTACAAAAGTCAGTTATTAAGTTTTTCTACATTTCTGTGGACTAGTTTTGTCACGTTAGTAAATTGCGTACCATTAGCACATTTGTGACCGTTTTTAACTGTAAGAGTGGACAAACGCTAACTTCATTGACGCGTCATCATCATCATAGTCTCAAACATGCAGGGCGTATGATTCTCTTGAGCATTGTAAGCAAGGAATCCACAAAAAACAACTTTACCCTGTTGAAATTGACAGCTTTTATTGAGAAGCTGTCAATTCGTCAGCCAGAGCATCTTATTCAGCTTGTTTGGATCAGTGGTCAATACAGGAGTGAAGAGGTGTTAGAACTGTACTTCCTGTTCCCTTCCCCTTTCCACTTTTTCCCCCTCTCTTTTTTTCTCCCCGTTCCTATACCTTTTCAAAGTTTTCATTTTTCTTTTTCTTCCCCTCTCCCATCTTTTTAAAAAGTTGGTATATTAAATGCGCCTTGGGGTTTGGGGAGTGCTGTAAGTTCCCTCAGTTGGCTCTGAGGCAGAGCACCAGCGGGAAATCATACTTGGTGCATTTTAGCTTTGAAATGTGACATCCGGTGGGGGCACTAATTCACGTGACTGTGGATCATTCTGACCAGGCCGGTTTCAGCATGCAATTAACGCTTGACGTTTAAATTCGGGGTATGGGAACTATGCAGATGGAAAATAGGAGGTTCTTGCCTACGATTCGAACTTCTGTTTTGACATATGGCGCGTTACAAATGCAGACTACTTACTTACTTACTTCGGAATGGGGTGCTTTTTCGTTACCGCTTACTTTGGCCACTGGTTGCGGTCATCGAAAGATGTGACAAATGAACTTCTGAACACTGGTATTTCGAGCTAGATAAGCAAAATGTGTTGTCCCGGTGCCCCTGTCATAATATACAGCTGTCCAACCCTAAACTAACCATGACCTTTCATCTTTTAAAGTGAAATTTGGCACACCAGTTACTGCTGTCTTGGGGAGCATTCGCGTTGATTTTGAGTTTCTGTGCTTTTTCGTTGTTGAGCCACAAGCATGTATGGGATAGGCGGTCGGATGAGACACTTAATGCAGCCTATTAGGATGGCCGTGCAGTATTAACAGTGGTTTTTTGAATTTTAATTTGTTTCAGATAATAATTGATGCATTTTGTTGGTTGTCATAATGAATGAGGCCTGTTTTTCTTTCTCACTGAGGTGCTTGCATCCGTCCAACTAACTGTGAAGAGTCTCCAGCATGAGATCACGTGCGATTCTTTATTTGCAAGCGTTGTGTGAGGACTTATTTCCGATCAAATCAGAGATTCTTTCGTGCCATTCTGTGGCGTCGTGGCCGTTGCTCCCCCTGAATTTCGTCCGTCGGAAAATTGTCTGAAAATCTTCTGGTTGGAAAATGTTGGTCTATTTAGGGCTGAAAACTCACATTTTGGGGAAATTTAGGGACAAAGTTGAAATTTTGCGCAACCATAATCTCCTTTATCGGAAATTTGCAGTCTGTCTGAAAATCGCAACTTCCTTCTCTGCCTGCTTTTTTGCCCCACGACGCCGCTGGTGCCATTTGACTGAGTAATGACAACGTCCGTGTGTCAGTGTCTGTGCCTTCAGATGCATGTTTTTCTTCTAATGCTCATGATTTGCCATTTATCTCTAATTGTTTAAATGTTAGATAGTTAAGTCATTAAAGGTATGTTGGTTGAGTGTCATCATAAAATGCTCTCTGCTGTCTGCGGCTGGTTTGCATTGGATTTCACTTTCGGTATCAGTTCCCACTTCTGTTTTTCGTTCAGTGCTCAGAACTTACTTGTCCCAATAATCCTTTTAGTTTTCGCCGTGCAGACTTTTAATGCATACCACTGGACTGGCTTCAAGGATTTTGGGCCTTCCATTATCGGTTGATATATCAAGTCTGTGGGCACTTCTCCGTTAATTAACCTGCACACAAATTATTTTTTGTCAGTGGTAACCCTGACCCTAACTCTAACTCTGTCCCTAGCAGTTGTTTCGGGTGCGGTGAATTAACGGACAAGAACCAGTCTGTGCTTATGGTCGTCATCATGATCATCATTTATTATTTGCCCAGAAACAGTGACAAACTGAACAATAAATCATACCTGAACAAGGACCAAAGTTGTTTGGTAAAAGGCGGAATCGTGTGTTTGTATTCACCAGGTAGCGTCTTAGGATTTGGTTTGGTTGCAGCGGGCGGCTGTGTGGTCAGGATGCTAATGCCATCTAAATCGGTCGAATGATTTAAACACGGTGCATGATTGTGACAGACGACAGGCACACAGACCATGCCGCAGATTTTTGCGTAGGAATAGGCGGAATTGCTCTTGTATGACAGTTAAGTGGTTCTGTCTAAATACCCTAAAGTTTGGACTTTTGGGGGATTTGTATGTTTTTAAAATTTAAAAAACTATTTTTCCAAACCTCGTACAAATGCTGTGTGTACTGTGTTCCAAAAAAGCATCCCAACATTTTCGACTGCAAGTTGAAAACCAATTATCAGATTTTGATAATTTTTGGTACAAATATTCCTGACACAACTTGCCATGAAATGACAATTCAGTTTCGCACCTCACCCAATGTATGCTTCTGCACTACCTAGGGAAAGCAGATCAAGCAAAATTTGTGTTGAAATAAACAGAAAACCTGAAAAAAAACATTTCCAACATTATCGATTGTAATTTGAAGAAAGATCAGCAGATTTTAATATATTTTGGCAGAAATATTTCTGACACAACTGGCTATTAAATAAGTATTTTAGTTTCCACCTCACCCAACGTCTGCTTTTGCACCACCTGGGGAAAGCAAACGAAGCATAATATGTGTTAAAATAAATGAAAAAAAGCGTCAATAAATTTCATCTATCCTAATCTGTGGGCTTCAGCAGCTGGCCTGTTACAAGGTTTGACTGTCATGCAGCAGTGTGTCTACCAGATGAAGTTTAGGAATGTTTGTGAAGTCAAGAAGCTAGAGATGTTGGCTTATAGCAGAGAATTTTCTTACAATATGTGGAACTTTTTAGGCAAAATATGCGGGAAAATATGTGGAATTTGGTGAAATATACGATATGCTGGTTTTGGCAAAATACGCAATCGCATATTTGCATATAACCAGCATCCCTAAGAAACGACTGGTACAGCCTGGATTGGTCTGGAGCAGAACATTATCGATACTGCTGTCAATGAATGGAGAAAGCGTCTCCTAGCCTGTGTTCGCAATACTTCAAGCAATTTTACTGCAGGCAGTTGAAAAATAGACAGCTGGATGAAATGTCAGCTAAAGTGTCAGAAATGTGAACAAAATGTGTTTTTACACGTTACGTTTGTCAAGCAATCTTATCGCATTGGATAAAAAAGTGATATTTCGCTGGTTGTGTTTTCCCCAGGTAGTGCAGAAACAAACGTTGGGTGAGGTGGGAAACTAGATGGTCATCTGATGGCAAGTTGCGTCAGAAATATTCGTGCCAAAAATTATCAAAATCTGATAATTGGTTTTCAGGTTAGAGTCGAAAATGTCCGGGATGTTTTTTGGGCCACAGTGTAGAATTCATTAATAACATGCTACAGTTGTCATCATTCACAGTCATTGCACTGGCATTAGTGCAGGACTTGAGCCGATTCAGACACGGTGGCGGTTTCCTGGTCTGTTTTTTTTTCACCGTGCTTCACAATTCCCCCTTCTCACTGTTCATGGCTTGGTCATGGGCCAAGTGACTAGTTCAGAAAATAGCTCATCTTTTTGCTGTCACCTTGTATATTTGCTGATGAAGTTTTGAGTGCCAGTTTGTGTTTGATGTCTGACAGTCTGTTTGTGACAATTAGCACTGGCCACTTGTTTTTGCTGTCAGCTGTGTGTGTGTGTGTCGCAATTTGACTTAAAATTATTGTTGTTTGTCATGCTGCAATTGTTAGGCCTATTTTCTAAACAAATTTTACAGTAGCTTGTGTACACACTGTACACAAATAAACGAGACGTCTATTAAATGTTTTGCGAACTTTCAGCATCAAAGTTTGAAGTTGTTCAACTTTCTTGAAAACCTTGACAGATCTTGGTAAGAGAGCCCTTCACGGGAGCTGGCAGTGAAGATTTTGTGATCTCGTCTTGCTCGTTTTGATAGGGTCGCAGAGTATGACGGACGGACGGTCGGATGGACGGACGGACGTATACAGACATTCCTGTCCCTATTTTTTCAACCCATGCAGGACGCTGATGTGCATTATCAGCACATTTGAAGAGCATGTTAATGCTGAAATGTGGCTCCAGATCGCATTACACAACGCTCACGAATTCCACCACAATTTGGCCACTATGCATATCGACACCGTTTAATCCGTGTTATCGGGCAGCAGACAGTCGGCGTGCTGCAGTGTATGGGCGAGGTTGCCCGGTGCTGCGGCGGCAGAGACGTCAGGGTCAGCTCGGAGTCTGCGTTCAGCCCTCAGTCGTCCGAGGTCGTCGGCATACCGTCGCTCTGCTCTGAGCGCGTGCCGCTGTTCCAGCAGTCGACGCTCGTGTTCGCGCAGCGCCTGCGACTTGCGGATGAGTGACAGCAGTTCGTGGCGCAGCGCGCGGTTCTCCGCACGCACGCGTTGACTGTGCAGGTTCAGACAGGCGATTGCTTCCTACATAGAGCACACCGCGCAATACGACTGCAAACAAGCAAAGATGCATCACTGCGCCTAGTGACGACATATGTGCGGCCGTCTGGCTGCAGTTATGCCTGCTCGTCCACTGCACTGTGCTTATAGTGTGCATTGAACGAAGCTGCCAGTGCGCAAGTCAGCCAGTTGTAAGTAAAATATGCATTGTTTCCTGAAGGTGTACTGATGGCATACTGATGGCATAGAGAACGTTCGTACGAATTTAGGTTATTCTTTGCATTGTTTTTGATTATGTCCAAAACTAATGTACATTGCAGCGTTCAGTACAGACCGTACGTGTGATTGGATTTAACAGGTATGACCCCACGAAGGGAAGTAGAGGAATTAAAGAAAAAGATGTACGTGGCAAAGTAGATGAAGAAGAAGGAGTATAGACAGGGAGTGCAAATGAGTGGAACAGGTGACGAGGGAAGGATAGGTCAGTCACGAGCCACATGGAGTACTTTTTCACTTTCGGCGCCTGCAATTACTGTTACGAAAATACCTGATTGGCTTGCTTAGACATCTCGCTGATCCTCCTGTCGGCGTCTGCCTGGCAGTCGTGCTTCTCCTGCAGGAACGCTTTCTTGAGTTGGTGAATTGTCTCCGTGTGACGACCTCTCAGCGCCATCAGTTCCAGCTCCAACTCACGGATGCGATGCTCCTGCTCCTGCTGCAGAACCTGACGCGCAGTGAAAAGGTTAAAAGGTTAGAGTTGTGTCGTGTGTAGCGTTTGACGGGAATCTGTCTATCTCAGGACTACAAAGCGTCGTCCGTCATTGTGAGATCACACACCTTCCACTCCACACAGGTGAATGTGCCGCATCTTAAAAACCCCAGCCAGGCAGAATCAGCGTTTAGCGGCGGCGTCGTGGGTAAAAAAGGAAGTTGCTATCCGTCAACAGACAGATTCTAATTTCCCACGAAGGAGATACAGTTACACCCATAAAAATTCCCACAAAACGAGGGAATTTTTTACCCATATGTTGTATTTTGGAACAATGCAACAAGAAGAAAATGTCCTGACAGGCTAAAATTAGAGAGAGGGGGCAACTGCCCCACCACCCACAACCCCCTCTTACGCTGACCAGAATAGCCAGGTTTATTTTTCACCATTCTGAACACTGAGCATTAGAAATTTTGTGGAAGATGTGACACAAACGTGCATCGACAATATTATTATAATTATTAAAATAGCAAAGCGACGAAAGATAGTGGTAAAACCTATACACAATCAAATAGTGACTGGAATGCACACAATAAAAAGTGTACAATGTAAGAAAGGTAATACTGTGAGTGAGGAGATTAGAATTTAAATTCAGTAGCCTACATGCACACACACCATTTACCATCTTCTGCGGCTTCATAGGCCTTGTGGCCTTTTGCCGATCAGTACATCAGTGACAATATGTGACTGTTCTTGGAGGAAGTTCCAGTGTGAACATAAAATCCTTCCAGTGCTTGTCCAAACGACCTTTGAAGCTGTTTACTGATGAGGCATTGACGACATCACTTGGCAGACTATTCCAGTATTCAACAATCCTTTGGCTAAAGTAGTCATGTCTAACTCGGCTACGACAAGTCAGTCTAGATAGCTTCAAATTGTGGCCTCTTGTGATACTGCTATTGGCCACACACACACGAAATACATTAACAATAATTTAACAAGCGCACTAAAATTGTACACATCATTGATAATGTGCGATACATGGAGAAACTCACACAAAATCAGTGTACCTTAAATTTGTTCAAACTCTCAAGTTCTTGAGTAATTTTTGCAAGGACAGCTTCTTTCTCTAGCAACCTTGCTTTCAGTTCTAAAACATTTTTTCCAAACAACAGTTGAGCTAGTTACGCAACACGCTTAAAGACTTCAACTCCAAAGAGTCGAGAATATTTTCATTTAGGCCCCTACGCTTTGTTTTTCATTCCAGTTTTTCACAAGTTTAGGACAGCGGGGAAATGCCATGGTTTCAAATGATATGTGGAATCAACTGATCATGATTATGAATTCGTAACAACGTGAAACGCAACTGTACGCACCCCCGACCTTTTCCTAAGCTGTTTTTCGTGTCTCAATTGCCAGTGCTTTGAGACGCTGACCCAGTGCTAATCAGGACTGGAAAAACCTAGATTTTTGGAAAACATTTAATAGATTTTGAAAGTTTTTCGGTAAAGGATTCTGCATACAAAGAAGACGAAACACAAATTTTAAGACCCAGGTACAGGAAGAAGATTATATAGGCCTACAGTAGGCTTACATGTTATATCATTTTTGTTGAATGAATGATGTACTGTCAAAACTCAAAAATTACTATCAAAATGCACAAGTAATTTGAGCAAAGCTCATGAGACGCGCGACAGCCTTAGCAGTTCCTATTCGCAGGTTCTCTTCACTTAACTCTATCCATTTTGACGCAATTCACTCTTGAAATCTGCGCCGCAGCCACAAATTGCAAAAAAACACTAATACCTTTATTTTAGAAATTCAAGGTCATTCAAGGTCATCTAGGTTTACACCAATAAAAGGCTTGTCACTATATTGCTTGTTATGATAAGCAACATGTCTTCGCCGATCTGCAACCATTTTCAAGCTACACGAGCCAATAGCGGTAAAATAACTACTTGTAGATTCTTAAAAATGTACGTTCTATGCTAAAAAAATGTCATGTGCAAAATGTCCAGGTCTATCTCCAGCCATTTCGGTGCAATTCATTCTTAAATGTGTGTCAAAGCCAAAAATCGCAGAAAAATTCACTAAAAACCCCTATTTTGAATGTTCAAGGTCATCGACGTTTACAGCAATAAAAAGCTTGTCACCAGTGCTTGTTGTGATAAGCAGCATGTCTGTGCC
>Ga0209671_1001029_pt1 | contig 21805 bp, 14 predicted proteins | sample WorMetHERISLAND2_2_FD_187401 | JGI IMG/M metagenome (GOLD analysis project Ga0209671, IMG submission 187401) | Marine gutless worms symbiont microbial communities from Max Planck institute for Marine Microbiology, Germany - Olavius geniculatus... | ecosystem: Host-associated > Annelida >... | reverse complement strand
AGCATACATTGTGTGAGGTGGGAAACTGAACGGTCGTTTGATGGCAAGTCGTATCAGGAATATTTATACCAAAAATTATCAAAATCTGATAATTGTTTTTTCAAGTTACAGTCAAAAATGTCGGGATTTTTTTTGAGACACAGTGTAATATTTGTTACCGGTATTCGTGTTTAATTGTCGCTATATTCAGTTAATCATTTCTGAGCCGACGCATGGGCTACTCAGTATGAATTCATTGTTGTAACTTGTAAACGGCTAAACTACAAATTCTGAATTTTACAAGGTAGTGTAGCAACAGAGCTAAAGTGGCCAAAACTACAGTCGTTTATGTCAAGTTTCTTCATGATGTTGCATGCCAAAAAATAATTATAATCAATCATTGTTCGACGGAGTTATTTAATAAATAAAGGTTTCACGTTTTTTGAGACACAGAACGAAAGAGATAAACTAATTTGAGCTGCATTGACTTAGTGCAGTTTTGTTCAGCTTAGTTTGTTTCTGTCGTCTTGTACGCGCTTTTAGTCGAATAATCGCGCTCGTGCATCTTACACGAGCATTTCTAATTTTCCAAAATATGATTATAATTAGTTTAATTTGCGAAAATTGCAGACAAAAAACTGAGACAATGTTTTAAAAAGTACGTCAGCGTCAACAAAAAGCCCAGATGTCGCTAGCGTAGCTGACCGTACTGCCTGGCAACATGCAAGTTTTTAGGGAGGAATCAGGACCCAGATTTCGAAGTGAATAGATGTGCGTACGTAGTTCTATATCGGGTCTGGTCGGCGATTGTGCCGTTAGATATGGCGCTGGTAATTTTCTACAGGCTGTCAGTGGCAAACGTGTTGCGGTTTGACCGCAATTTGCAACGTAGGTTCTCGACGTTGACCAGACGGACAGACAGACAACACGATGGCATTACCGGCACAATTGCTATTGCAAGACGCGGGTAATCACTCAACATCTGCCTCATCAGGCTAGTTGACCGCAGCATAATTAAAGCAACAAACGCAACGTACACAACGCAACTAACGTAGCTGACGCAACGACCGTTTCTGTCTTTGCTTGAGTTTTTGCCGTTGCTTCAGCTGCGTTTGTTACGTACTGCTTAGGTTGCTTGCGTTCCGTTGGATGAAAACTCTTAACTTATGTTGATGTACCAGTTAGTGCCTTAGTGGCAGTTACCGGCGATATTACCGGTACTCAACTCGACTCTGGGATGGATCAGGATCAGCCCATTCAGAATTCAGGAAGAAGAAGAATTTGCTTACTGAATTCTGCGTCCGTTCTGATGTTTACTCGGACCGGGTGTTTGTGCTTTTTGTGTAAACAAAATCTGATAATGTTGATAGTTATCAGGAAAAAATGTCCGTTTTCAGGAGGATACGTTCATCAAGGAATTCTGTTGTTATAAAGGACGAATTACCGCTGAGTGACTTCGACACACAGAATGTAAGAATTGACAGCAATGTAACGTAGAACAACATTATACATGTGACATTTATTTATGGTCAATGCTAGCGGTAGATCGGCGATCTCGCACTAGAGAGCAGAAAATTACTAGCGGTAGATCGCCATTTACCTAATTACATTTATCTCAATGTTAATGTAAGAAAGCAGCCACATTTCTTCTTCACTGCATTGCTAAGACTGTGGTTAGAACTGAAATGTTATCAACTGCCAAACATTAAATAAAATTTATTCAAAAGCACTATAGTTCTAAGTCCGTGTTACAAAAAACAGCTTTGGCTCAAGATGGACTCTGATATAATACTGAATAAACCTGACTTAAATACGTGACAGTGTCGTGGCATGGTTTGTAGACCTTCTACGTCTTCCAGGCATATAAATTCTACCATCTTCCCAATAATGTATCTACACGATCTACCTCTAGCAATTTTCCAGTGCTAACAGCAAGATCGTCGATCTACCGCTAGAATTATTGTTTATTTATTTATTTATTTCAGCACTGACATTGACCACACCAGCAACACAAATAAAAGCAACAAAATGACAGCCAAGGACAGAAAGGCTCCAGAAGGAACACTACCATCAACCCTAATCAACACAATATAGCAGAAAATTAGACAAATCAGTATGATTAAGAAAAGCCTTGAACCTAATGAGAGGAGAAATCAACATGGGCCGGAAGTCTATTCACGGGCCAACAACATGCCTAGCAAAAGAATGATAGCGTGCATTGTGGGTAGACTGCTCGGTAAACAATTTATAACCATGGCCACGAGTATTGCATAAAGGTGCAAAAGGAAAAAACGCACAGAAGTCCACATTTATTAATCTAAAGAATATTTTATAGTACATTATGAGATCAACACGAAGTCGTCTTAGTTCGAGAGAGTCAAGATTAGTTACAACAAGTCGTTCATGGTAAGTTAAATTATTTAGGCCAGGAAGGCACGTGGTAAATGACCTCTGGACTTTTTCAATACAGGAGATATCACCTAAAGACTGTATTTTGTCTGGCTTGACAGAAAACACTGTTCGTAAGTTGAACTTTGAAAAAAATGGCGCTCTCGCAAAACTTCCTCATTCGAATCCTGAGGCTAGTTTTGGCCAAAGCAAATTTTAGTTCGATTTTGCATCAAGGTTTCTGCATCAAAGTGATATAAGAGTGGCTTGAGTTGTTATGCTTCATGTCAGTGATAAATCTGACAAAATGAAAATTTCTGTTGTAGAAGGGAAAATGAAAAATATTCAGTTTTACAGATATACAAGATATTGAAATTGGAAGCTAATAATCTGAACGCTACTATCAGTCAGTTTTCCAATGTTAATTACACGATTGATGTCACATTTGTGTGTTAATAGGCAAAGGATATAGAATCATTGAAGTTAGCTTTTATTCCAGGTAATGTCGAGTAAATTATGTTTTCTTGTTAGTTAACAGGACTTGCAATTTCACATTACTTGTAGTCTAGTTATGAACATTTTAATGCAAGTTTTTGGTTTATTAAATTATATAAAATACATTTTTTGCTGAAAGTTGTTGTCGTGTTCTACACATAAATCAGGACAGTTTCAGTTTCTGTACTAGAGTTGCAGTGGCCAATTGGCCATAGTTCACATGCAGAATAGATCTTATGTTCGTTATATGATACTGGCACAGAGGTATTGTGTTATTGTGATAGTAAGACTTTTTGTTCATTATACATATACATTCAGTTGATTGCTAAATAAATGGTACACATTTTGTTGGAATTGATTAAATACTATTATTACTTTTTCTGGTGCCACTGCAGTATTACTACTGTTAGCCATTTAAGAAATTTGTAGTGACACTGTTGCTGCTTTGATTTGTAAAGTGGCTAATTTTTATGTACGATAGCAGAATGCTTTGCACATCTTAGCCATCGTCAGAGGCATCTGTCTGTCTGTATGTGTGTGTCCGTCAAACCCTTGAGCCGAATCAAAACAGCTACACTTAGGATCACAAAATCTGCACTGTGGGCTGCCCCAAGGACTCTAGTTTTTCGCAACAAAATTTTGTACCCATAGGTGAGGGGGCTCCCCTCGAACTAGGACGTCAAAGAGGGGTACCCCCTAAAAAGACATTATTTTACCGTTATTGGCTCGTATAGTGTGACAACGGTTGCAGATAGGTACAGACATGCTGCTTATCATAACAAGCACCGGTGACAGGCTTTTTAGATTTATCAACATCGATGACCTTGAACGACCCTAAACTTCCCCAAACGGAGTTTTAGTGAATTTTTCGCACTTTTTGGATGCAGCGCACATTTCAACACTGAATTGTGATGAAATGGCTGGAGATAGACCAAGACAACCTGCATATGAAATTTTCAGCATTAAACATAGATTTTAGCAGTCCAAGTCTCGACCCTCTAGGTTCAAGGAGGACGGCGCTGGCAGTGTCAAAGACGGCTACCCCTTAAAAAGTGGTTATTTTACCACAATTATCTCGTGTAGAGTGATAACGGTTAACGGTTGCAGATAGGCACAGGCATGCTGCTTATCATAACAAGCAATAGTGACAAGCTTTTTATTGGTGTCAACGTCGATGACCTTGAATGACCCTGAACCCTAAAAATAGGGATTTTTAGTGAATTTTTTTTGCGATTTACGACTGCGACACATTTTAAGAGTGAATTGCGCCGAAATGGCTGGAGATAGACCTGGACAACCTACATATGAAATTTTTGGCATTGAACGTAGACTTCGGCAATCCAAGTCCTGACCCCCTAAGTTTAAGGAGGCCGGCGCAGGTGGGCATCAAAGATTGCTACCCCCTAAAGTGTTTTTTTATACCACAATTATCTCGTGTAGCGTTAATCGGTTGCAGATAGGCACAGACGTTCTACTGATCGTAGCAAGCAATAGTAACAAGCTTTTTATTGGTGTCAACGGCAATGACCTTGAATGACCTTGAACCCCAAAAATAACGGTTTTTGTGATTTTTTTGTGATTTCTGGCTGTGACACACATTATAAAAGTGAATTGCACTGAAATGGCTGGAGATGGACCTGGACAACCTGCGTATGACATTTTTTTAGCATAGAACATACATTTTTAAGAATCTAAGTTTTGATCTCTTAAATTCAAGGAGTCTTCTGTATGGAGGCTTAAAATTTAATACTCTTTAAAAATGCATTAATATCTTATTGCTATAGGTCTACACTGATTGCCAAAGTGGCAGGACCGCTGCTATCGCATGTCAAGTGAGCTTTGCTCAAATTACTTGTTCAGAGTTACTGTGAACTTGCAGTTTTCAAAATTGTTGGTGTAGGGCACTGAATGTCAGTAATAATTAACTACCATAATTGAATCACTGAATTATGAGTGGCGAATGTTGCACACTTTGTATGGATGTGACTTTACATTCTTCATTACAACTAGTGTATACATGTGTGCATACAGGAGTGTCAGAAGTGCTTCTGTCATCATGTGATAATGTTTTGTATGAAGTTCCTTACAGCAGTCCAGTTGTGGAAGATCATGGCCGACTTATGGTCACCAACTTCAGACTTATCTTCGTGCCTTATCAGCCTGCTAACACCGAGCCGGTCAGCTGCACAGCTGCATTAGTTTAAGCCTGCAAGAAATTTATGGTCGCATGAGAAATTAATGGGTTATTGAACTGCTGTCTCGAGCATTGTGTCCAGTTATGCAGTTTCATCTATTTTGTCTTTTATTTGCTTATTTAGAATTGCTATTTTTTTCCAGTAGTTTTGATTTTTATTTAGCTAGCTATTATTCCTGTAGTTGTCGTACTGAAAAGTGCAGAAAGCATGTTAAAGTTCTGCTGGAGGAAGGTGGAGCACAAGGCAAAGCTGTGTGGTTTGGTGGAAAGAAAGTAATTTAGTAATTGAGATGCGTTGATTTAACTGAGGTCCGCCAAAGCAGAACTTGGGGCATAGGACTATTCATTATCACCTACTCTTGCAAGGTCTTTCCATTAAGACATGAAATCTTACAGCAATAAGTGGCTTTTTGTGCTGATATGTTGTTTTAAACTATTGGCTTGCTATTAGCCAGCCGGCAGTGTTGAAGCACTGGAAGATGAACTGTCTGTTTGTCTGTCTGTCTGCAGAGTTGTCAGATGTAAGCTGTTTTTATTTGTTCTCCATACAGTATTGTGTGACTTCATGCTGTTGGTCCTGGTGTGTAAGCAGTGAGAACTGAATGTTGCCAAGTGCAGAAGTTAACAGTATTGTATGATCTGTATCAGTAACAAGAGTTTTATTATTGTAATCATTTTCAGGCTGCGCCTGTGAATAAGTTAATTGGCAATGATGATATTATTCTGCAGAGTATCGACTCTGTTTACAAAGGTATGCTCTGTGATCTCTTTCTGCTCAATGCTCATGAATGTGTTTTTATCAAGTTTAGCATTGTGCACTTAACTGCATGCCAGTGCGTGGCTCGGTGGTATAACAGTAACGGGCTGGACTGGTGACCGAAAGGTCCTTGGATCAACTCGGGCTCGGTGCACTGCCAGGTAGCAACTCTGGGCAAGTTGTTTACACACATGTGCCTCTGTTCACCAAGCAGTATAATTTGGTATCGGTCAGAGGGCGGTGATGCTCTGTGGCTGAGAAGGCAACCGTAGGTCTGTCGTTGCACTGGCCATACATCACGGACTCAGTGATCTACCCACCTACAGGCTCAACGGCCATAGAAAGCGAGATGAGCACCCTGCCTATGCCCTTGTAGGTGGTATGGCACCTTTATCTCACTTAACTGCTCTGATATATTCACATGTAGGACATAAGACTGTCTATTGGGCTTACTGGAATAGTTTTGTTAGGATGATTATCTTAGTCTTATTCATCCCAGTGGGAGATGAACACTGGTTTTCCAGATGAGAGTTTGCTGAGCGATGGCTGCTCTGTGTCCAATTTATATCTATACATTTAGCTAGTACTTGTATCTGGTGATTGAATGCTGTTTATAACTTGTGTCTTTTTTGTAGTCTCTACTTGTACATTTCTGGTAATTAAGACATCTAGCTTAGTTAACATTATGTTAAAAGCAACTCATTTGGCTGTTGTTTTGTTTGTGTATGTGTATTTTTGCTAATTAAGTAACGAGAACTAAGAAGAGGAAATCTCTAGTGGAAGGTGTGTCTTATCGTCGTGTTCGCCAGCTGGAGATACACTGCAAGGTATATGAAAACTTCTAACCAATGTTGACTTTTACTTATTTATTAGTTTTTTAGTGTATTCAGAGTAATCACTTTGTGATGAGGCATTGCTGTAAATTTGTAAACATTTTTTATTCTTTGTAGTGCAGTTTAAAATTTTTTTCGATGGTTTTTATTTGTAACAGTTAAACTGTCGCTGTAGAAATGTTGGCGATTTAAGATATGGTAACATTTTGTATACAAAACAGAAATGTCCCTAATAAAATAATAATTGATTTTATGTCAGCATTTAGTTGCATCTGTGTCAAGAAGAAAATTTGATGAATATAAAAAATCTGTGTCCTGAAGCAAAACATTTTATACATCAGATAAACAGAGTGCTTACCATGCAAATGTTTTAAACGTTTTAAAATTATTTCCTGACATTTTAAATGCTGTGTTGTGCTGGATATGTGTAGAACTTCCAAATACACTGGTTTACTTTTAAGAAGCCTGACAGTATTGAAGTACTAAAAGTAAGTTGTACTGAATATAGATATCGTTTATTCTCAGAGTGTCAGAGAAGGAACACACAAAAAATCATAAGATACAGTTTTTTGAACCCACATCAGTTGTTTCCTGTATTTTGGATGCTGAGATTTGTTTCTTTTTTGCAGCCTGTGATACTAGTAGATAATGACAAGCTGCTTACAAATGCTTTTGAGTCACCCCCTGTTTCTGTTTGGCAGTTCTTCTGTGTATGTATTTATTTTCTTCTGTGTATTGTGTTTACTGCAGACAGGCATATTGTTCATGTAGCACATATTGTACAACTGTAACTAACAGCATTAATCTTGTTTTCTCATGTCTGACCATTGTTAATGGGGATGTGATCAGAACTAAAATCTCCAGTTGATGACCGAGCTATTCAAGAATAAGGTTGAAACCGAGACATTTTTTAGTTTGAGACAAGTTTGTATCGTTGTGCATTATTTTAGTACAGATATGTTCGTGGTTAACGTTATTGCTTTAGCTGAGTTCCGAATTACTGAACTGTTTCGTAAGTTAGCAAAGTTGCGAAGTCGCAAGTGTCAAATTGGTGACTGTGAATGAATGAGCTTGGTACAGTGTTACTGGTTGTCGTCAGTTGTTTTGAAGTAAGTTCTGCCAGACACAGTTATAGTGCTAGTTGTCATATGAGTTGGTGTATTATAAAGTTTTTTGTTGCAGACGGTAAACATCGTTGTAGCATGTGCCTTTCTGCCAAGTCCTATGGCCGATCCGGTGGGCACTCAGCCGTCGCACACTTCTGAGCCTGGTACAGATTTGTTTTTTAGTCTCCAAATGATTTGCGCTCTTTGTCGGTGTGTTTAGATATTTCGTGATTGCTGGTGTACGAGATTACGACTGTTACGCTGTGGTAAAATAAAGATTTTGCGTAATGTTTTAGTGTTTTGTTTGACGTGTAATCAACCATGCCTGCAAGAGAATGGGAAGTGTTTTAGCTGCTGTGAATCTTGCACAAATTGTGCAGAATGTTTTAGCAGAATTTCACATGTTTGAAAACTAGAGCATGGTTGCATGTACGATGAAATTTTTGCACAGTTGATGGTAGCTGAAGCATTTTATGCAACTTGTTCGTTTTGCATTAACTACGGCATGTGAGCAAAAGGTTACAATTTGTGCTATTTTCTAGCCACTTGTCGATACATGAAGGAAGTCGATTGCGATTGGAGCGAGGTTTTATGTCGGCTAAATGTCACCGGCTTCACAGTGTCTTATGCCAATTCTCGTTTCCAGCTGTCGGAAACGTAAGTACCGCAACAGTAGAATTTTTTTATCATCAGCTGGATACTCTTGTTGCTTGTTTGTAAGCCATCATCATCAACATCGTGTGAAGCCTTTATTGAATATATGAGTAGCACATTTGTCTTTTGGAGCATTACAGTTTTTACCACCATTTTTTGTACCTTTGTCCATAATTATTATTTTAACAAACAGTTTATCCTGTATGTAGCTATCTATGATAGTGTGTATAGTGCTGTCATCATGGCATTGCTGCTATTGCAGCAAGTCATTTTTTTGGTTTATGTACATAAGATTTTGTTGCTTTCACGCTGTTAAAATTTGACTTTGCATTCACAGATTTGTGCAAATAGTCTGCATTAGATTTCACTACAGAGACATCTACACGATCCTGTTCACATCGTCTCGGTTTTTGGATAATTAGTGAGGGCATTTTTTTTCAGAGTACTAATATGTGCATTGCATTGGGAGGTTTTCTGGCATTGATGCATAAATGCAACTTAACATTTTACGTACTTTTTTTACTTACTGCTCGAGTTTGCATTCTGTTTGTGTGATTATTTTTTGTCGTTGCAGATTTGCTTTGTATGCTGTTTGTATGTTTCAGTTTACCGCAGTGTTTTGTGGTGCCCAAGTCCATGTTCCCTGCCGACGTTGCTGACTTAGCACACAAGTGCATCAACTCTCGGTCGCTGGTGAGGCACTACACATGTTTTCTCACTGCTGTAACTGCTATTATTTTAGAAAAATTTCACTAGCTTAATTTTCTACATTACTCTAGTTTAGGTTAGGTTTTAAAGGAATATTTTTAATGAGTATTTCAGCAACAGGTTTTTCATAAACTGGATGCCGTGTGCATTGCCCTCAACCAAGTATCAAAGTGCTTAAGTAAATTTTAGCCTAGTTGACGTCTCTTATGTAGTTTTTACTTTTGAGAATAAAAACTTATATAAGAAGTATATAACTATGTAATATGGTATTGTGTTATGTAATGCTTTCTGCTGAAGTAAAAATTTAATATTTACTTGCTATATATACTGTACTATGTAATCTTTTGTATAAAGTCATGATAATTGTTTTCAGTACTGTACTGTGCCGCGGACACAGTCACAGGTCAGTGACAGGAGCCTCACGACAGCTGGACTCCGGCTATGGAACAGCCTGCCGATTGAGATCCGACGGAAAGACATTACTTTTGAACATTATAGGTGGCTACACAAGGCGTATTTGTTCATTTAGGCTGCGGCACATTGTGACTTTTACTTAAGTGTGCCGGATATAAGTACTTGTACTCACTCACTCTCACTCTCACTTAAGTAGTTGGATGTCGTAAAGACTTGTGAAAAACCTCTATTTCCCATAGACCCTTAGGAACAATTGGTCCACAGTTTTGATTATATGTAGATCTTTGAGTTGACTCAACAACGTAAACTTATCATTACAGTGTTTGTCGGAGCATAGGTCTGGAGTTACACTCATCAGGACACTGCATCGCTGATGCGCATGGCTTGTCCGCTGTCTGATGAACTGTCTGAGGAAGTCACACAACAGTAAGTAGTGCTGCTGTTGTAAAATGGCACTTAATGTGTAGAAGAAGATTCGTGTGAACAGCTAGGTTCTTTGCAAGGGAGCTTATCCCCTTTTGATGTTTAGAGACGGCGAGAATTAGACCAAATTAAGCTGGCATACAACCCAAGTCGGCCGGATGGCCGGCTCTTATTAACAGCCAGCACCTTTAACCGACTGAGCCAGTATACCAGCAGTCCTGGCCACAGGGCCTACTGCTACGCAGGACTCGCTGTTTCTTCCCTAGCGATGGCTGTAACCAACACCAGTACTCATTTTATTATCCCATGGAGGGTAGAAGGCTGAGTCGACCTAGTTGGCTTGGCCTCGTATTGTGGGCAGTTACCCATTCAAGTACTAACCGGGCTTGCCTAAAGTAAATTTGTTGATTTGACTCAACACGTTACCACTACGCCGCTCCGCCAGGTGATTAATTTCTGTGTTTATACGCTGATTATGTTTGGCATTTTGTCGATTTGCATTGATGAATTAACTGAAGTTTTTCAAGTCAAGCAATTCTGTAATGCACAAAAAGCAGAATGTTGTGTCGCTTTTGGAAGAGACAGATTTTGCTGTTAAAAACCACACTAACTGTGATATTGTAACCACTTGGAAGGATGAGAAAAATTGCTAGTATACGAGAAATATTACTAACTCAGTAAGTAACACGGTAATTAATAAGCTATATGAATCAGTAGTCAAAATTACGTTTTTTGCTTAGTTTATATTTTAGCAGTAGTGGTTGCCAAAATTTCGATATATCAGTAAATAAAGGTAGTAATTTGAAAAGTTCATATAGCAACAAGCTATGAAACTGTAGTCCAGTTTGCTTGTGTATTGCTCATTGTAGGCTGATGAAACATGTTACACCAAGCTGCAGTCGTAGTGTAGGAATTATGTTTATCAACATATTCACTGAACTGTCACTGTCCCTTGCTGACATCCAGACCAGTTACGCCAGTCTCAGACAGATCTGCATGCCACGTATGTGTCTTCTTCTCGAATCTGACGTTTTCTGGAATTAATCATCGATGGCTGTGGTTCTGCCAAGCTTCTGCTCATATTTCTCATCCGGAATAACTTGCAGTTTTTGCGCATGAAAGCAGCCACTGCTTTTCAGCACGTCTTAGCCATCGCAATTCAGTTTGTCTGTCTGTCTGTCTGTTCGTCCATCCGTCCGACCGTCACACAGGTGGATCAGTCAAAAACGGTGCAAGCTAGGATCACGAAATCTTCGCCATCAGCTGCCTGGAAGACTCGCCCCGTCCTTCAATAGACAGATTCTTTCTGAGACTTTGGCGCTTTATAAATCATTTACTTACTTACTTACTTACAGCATTATGAGATTGATGACTGTCTGGAGGATAACATGGAAGATTATTAGAACTTCCATTAACGTTAAATATGCACAATTATAATTGGCAGTTCTTACAATTTTAGGTTTAGGTTTTTTTTGTTTTGTGTTTCATAAAGGTTAAACTTTCTGTAAAGGTTAAACTTTTTGTTTCGGTACTGTATATGCAATTCTGCTGCAAAGGTCGCCCCCAAAATGACCTATACTATGTTGGGTGGACGTTTAACCCTACTCACTCACTCACTCACTGGAAGACTCTAGTTGCAGGAATCGTAAAGCTATTCCATAAATTCAAAGGGGGTCACCTTGAACGAGGGCACTAAATGAGAGGCGGTGGGAAAAATTTGCAATTTTGAGCTAATATGTCGCTGTATCTCAATAAAGGTGCGAGATAGTGTCTAGGTTACTATTAATCATTAATAGGAAGTCGAACTCTAGCTCTCGATTGTCACCGAATTCAATGACCTTGAATGCTAAAATAGAGGTTTTTGTGGATTTTTCAGCAATTTCGGACTGCGAGACACATTTCAAGAGCAAATTGCGCCGAAACCAATTGAGATAGACATAGAAAAGCTGCATATGAAGTTTTTAGCATTGAACATAGATTTCAAAGGTCCAAATCTCGATTTTCTAGCCTGTGCACGAGGGCATGAAAGAACAGTATGCCCTAAAAGTCGTTATTCTACCGTTATTTGCCAGTCTTTCATGAAAGTGGTTGCAGATAGGCATGGGCATGCTACTTATCACAACAAGCACTTGTGACGAGCTTTTCAGTCGCATCAACATCGATGACTTTGAAAGAGCTTTCGAAATAAGGGGTTTTTATTGATTTTTGTGATCTTCGGCTGCAGCGCACACTCCAAGAATGAACTGTGACGAAATGGCTGGAGATAGACTGACAGTTTGCTGACAGGAACTGCTATAGGCTTTCGCATGTCTTGTGAGCATTAGCTCAAATTTCTTATTGTTTGTTTGTAGTACGCTCAGCAATTTCTCAATAACTTTGAAAAACTCGAACAAGATACTTGTGCAGGTTTTTCATCTGCCACTGAGTTCTGTTCGATGCAAGAAATTCAAAGAAGACAAATTTGCACAAGAAACCATATCTTCTGAACGTTTGCAAATCTCATTCTATGTGCTTTTTTCATGAACAACTTACAACACCTTTGTTTTGCAACCTAGATTTAGGCCATCTTAGGGCTCTGCCCCACACCTTCCTATCAGATTTGGCATTTTTTCCATCAATATTGTGCACTATATGAATTTACTTATGATATTTTTATGCAAGTTTTTTGAATGTTGCGTCTTTCTGGTGTGCTTGCATACATTGTATTTAACTGCCTTAGGTGTAATTGTATCTTAAACGATTTATTACAAAGTAATACCAGTATTGTTGTTCATCTGTGGGTCATGTAGGGACCGTGAAAGAGTTGTGGAGATCAGATAGAACCTGGTACTCGCAGCTGGAGAACTGTGGTTGGCTGCACGTTGTCTCTAGTTGTCTGTCACTTGTACACAAAGTTGTTACCACCATGGCCATCAACCGACAGACTGTTATATTGCAAGGTCTGAGCTGCTCAGATTAAGTTCTCTTTTGCTTTATTAGTTTCTACTTTTTTTCTGATTCATTAGTTGCCTGTTTGTTTGATATCATTGCAAATATCTTAGTGGTTGTGTCTGGCTGCCTTTGTTTAGTGTCTCCATTGCTGCTGATGATATCATTGGCCCAATGTCCACTTAGCTTTAATTACTTGCCCACTGCACTGGTCGACTGTAACCTTAACCCTGACCATGACCTTTGATTTTTATGTGCGAGAGCTAGCATTAGCTATAGCGCATATTAGCTATGATAATTCTGTCTTTGTGTCTGTCTGTCACAACCCGGTACCGATTGGAGCCCAGGTGAGATAGAGACTTCTGGTTTTCAGAATATAATAGCTTAGAGTTTCTAGTATTTTGTGACAAAATTTCATGCCACTGCATGAAGGGGGTCCCCATGAACGAGGGGGAGAAACGGGCCCCCCGTTAAAATGGCGTTATTCTACCGTTTTTGGCTCGTGTAACGTGAAAATGGTTGCAGATAGGCTCAGACATGCTGCTTATCATAACAAGCACTGGCGACGACCTTCTTAGAAATGTCATCATTGATGACCTTGAAAGACCTTGAGCCCCCAAAATAGAGGGTTTTAGTGAATTTTTTGGGCTGCAACACGCATTTCAAGAGTGAATTGTGCCAAAAGCGCTGGAGGTAAACCAAGACAACTTGCATATGACATTTTCAGCATTGAACGTTGATTTTTAGCATTTTAAGTCCGGACCCTCTAGGTTCAAGAAGGCCTGCACACACGGGTGTCAAAGAGGGGTTCCCCTTTTAAAAGTGGTTATTTATCCGCTGCTGGCTTGTCTAACGTGAAAATGGTTGCATATAGGCACAGACATGCTGCTTAACATAACAAGCACTGGCAACGAGCTTCTTAGGATTGTCAACATTGATGACCTTGATTGACCTTCAACCATGAAAATAGGGGTTTTTAGTGATTTTTTGGCAATTTTTGCCTGCAAAAGATTGAATTGTGACGAAATGGATGGAGATAGACCAAGATTACCTGCGAACAGGAACTGCTATATGCTCTCTCACGTCTCATGAGCATTAGCTCAGATTTCTTGTTTTAACTAAAAATTGTCACACTTTTTCCTGCCGTGGTGAGCATTTACTCCAATTTTGGTTTTCTTCCTTTTTTTGTCAAGTTAGGATCCTGTATTGAACAGACAGACCCATAATGCAGTCTATTAGGATGACTGCATAATAAGTACCGGGTACCAGTATTCATGATGTGCCTGTGAACTTATCCTTTAGTTTTAGAATTCTGACATTGATGACTGTCTGCAGGAGAAGAGGGAAGATTATTAGAGCTGCAATTACTGTTAGTTACATATGCACACTTGAATCGGCAGTTCTTACGAATTTCGGTTTACATTGTTTTGAGGTGTTGTGTTTCATAAGTGTTAGGCTGTCTGTATAGGTTAGACTTTTTGTTTCGTTATTATGTGTATGTGCATTGACTGGAAAGGCTGTCTCCGAAATGACCTATACTGTTTTGCGTGGGACTCACTCACTCACTCACTTTAGTTTAATTTGAAGATGAAACTGATATTAGTGTAATCTCTGGATTATGTGGGTGTATGTTGAAAGAAAGAAAAAGAGATAAATTTTGGATCTCTAAAATAATCAAGATTGGGCCCACTGGGCTTGATATGGCTCAGTTTTTATATCTGTATGTCTGCTGCATGGTAGCTCTGAATGAAAAGCATTTGGTGTTGTTGTCCTATTTGTATAGTCAACAGTGATGCTAGTCCTATTTTTATGTCGATGCCTGAACTTGCCTGTGTTGTCATAGAACAAGAAGACATGGATATGAGTGCAGTAGTGTCGAGCCTGGTTCAATTAATTCTTGACGATCAGTGTCGAACTGTGAGTGGATTTCAGGACTTGATCGATCGTGAGTGGATAGCTCTTGGTCACCGGTGGCTCACTAGGTACAATGCCAGTTCTGCTGACAAGGTTGCTATGAAAAAAATTATTATTTTAATTGTTGTTGTTTTTCTTATGGTTTTTATCATTGTTATTGGGATTATTATTCTTCAGCTACAATAAATAAACGCTGTGATTTATTCATTACATTCTGTTAGTAATTAATGTATTTTGGATGACTGGCTTATTCTAGAATTGTTCTGGTAAAACAGCTGCTTACAGAAAAATTGAAACTACCGGTAATTGTAGTTCTCGTACAGTTTACAATGTGGACTGAAGCTGTAGTATATTTGAATAGTTTATGATGATGGTCTGTTGCAACGAAGAGTGAATCGTCTAAAGCAAGTTGAAGCTTTGATTCTGCTTTTGTGTTTATGATCGAACTGGAAAACAAAATAAAGAAGAGTATTGCTGTAAGCAGTCAGCAGGATGTTGTGTCCATGCCAATTGCAGCCCGGTTAAGCCCAAATTCCTTTACGCCAACTTTCACTGAAACTTCCCTGCATGGAAAGTCGTGGACACATATCATGAACGTCGTGAACATAAATGGTGACAAATCATGAAATTGTAAAGTTTTGGTGAAAGTCATGGACACAAGTCACGAATGTTGCAGACACAGGCCATCTAGACATGTCGAGATGTTTGCAACAAAGACTGTGACAAGTTCGCGATAAACTCGTTTCTGTCTCTCTTATGGAATTTAGTCTGTGATAATGCACTGGGAAAGCTGGTGAGAAAGTCAGCAATCTTTGTCATGGACACAAATCAAGAATATTGGCGACATGATTTGTGTCATGGACTTTCGTGATTTGTGTTTGTGATAAAGTCTACAACTTTGTCGCACAGTCAATGTAATGGAATTTGGGCTTTATCAGATGGGGTATTAATTAGGGATGGTGGTTATATGCGAATATGCAATTGCATATGCGATCGCATATTTTGCTAAGCCCACATATCGCATATTTTTCCGCATATAATGGCATTTTCAAAATCGCATATGCGAAAATCATGCCGCATATCCAAAAATTTGCACATATGCCACATATTTCTGCATATGCAATCGCATTTTTTCAACATTTTTCTTGTCCAGCGTTGTTTTGAAACATTAAATATTTTTGGCGGCTAATGATTAGCGGTATTTACAATTAGATGTTGAATAAATTAAGTTGAAAATGTCAAAATTGTGCAGAATAGGCTTATTAATAATCATGATTATGATTCTCCATCATTTGAATTTGCATATGCTGGAAATATGCGGGAAAATGTGCAGGATATATGCGCCGCATATTTTGCCAAATTCCGCATATTTTCCCAGTGATGACCCGTTAATGTTGCAGTTTTTTTTCACTTGCCATGTGACATAGAGGCTGTTTGTTGTGTGTGCAGTGTCCCGTGTTCCTACTATTTCTCGACTGTGTATCTCAGCTGCGTCGGTTGTTCCCCGGCTCATTCCAGTTCTCTGACATTTACCTTGTCCATATTTGGGATGCGCTCAACTCCCGGATGTTTGGCACGTTTGCGTATAACAGTCCGCATGATCGATGTGTTAACAACGTGCGGACTGATGAATCTATGTCTATCGCAGCTTCCTCCCCGCTGCTGCCGTATCTGTTGGCGTCGGTCTGGGATTGGTCGCAGCAGTTCTCTGATGCGCAGATTTCACTCATGTACGATCCGCTGTACACTGCATCGTGTGATCTCAGCATCATGTCTAGCATAACCAACGGCCGGAAGTCATCGCAACCTGGTCTTACGGTCACCGAAGACGGCTGTCATCAGCTGCAGTTGAAGCTGCATGACGTCAGATTGTGGTCACTATGCTACCTGCGGTGGTTGACTCCATTGATGATCATCGGCGGAGGACCAGCTTGCGAGTACCTCACCCAGTGCCTTGTCATTGAGGAGATCGGTCAGCTGAGGCAAGAAATCACCGAGCTGGAACAGGCGACCGAGGTCGGAGCTGCTGACAAACGTCGGAGTGTGCTCATCTTTGGCTCCAGTGCAGCAGCAGCAGCAGCAGCATCTACCTCGTCGGACTTGATGGATAGCAGCCCAGCATCGGTCGTGAGTGGTCTCACGCAGCATGTCAGCTCATCATTCCCGTTCGTACTGAGACATCTGTCAGTCTCGTCGGCGTCGGCGCAAGTACCGTCCATTGACACATATGTAGAGAGCAGTTTGCTGGCTGCAGACTTTGGCTTACTAGCCGTGACCGATAACAGCACTTCCACGTCATTCTGTGAAGATGCCAACAGCATCGGTGATGTCTGATGTGAAATAGTGACCAGTAATAGCGTGATTCAGTGTTAGGAAAACTGTGACATGTTTAGAAATTTGTCAGCTTTTAAGGGAAAATAGAGGAACTGTCAGAACTTATGGAAAAATTGAAGAACAGTGTTTATTGTTAACCTTATGATTGGCAACGACAGCAGTGTTTATTGGCCCAGCATTACCATGTTGTTTGATTGTACATTTGTGGCTCGTTTATTGCATTGTTATGACACCTTAACAGTGCGGTACAATTCACGAAACAGCTAATGCTAATAATAATATTTTATTACTACACCATGTCCCAAAATTAGCGACCCCCCCTTTACAGATAAGTTAGCATGAAATCGTTAATACCTGACAGATTGTTACAAATTTTGAAACATTTATGGGGACAATCATTCTGAACTATACTTTGAAGTTTGAGCTTAAAGCGGCCACCTTTAGTTTCGATGCAAGCTCTCAGTCTAAGGTGGATATGCTGCCGCTTGATCCCTTTGTCAATAACAACATATTGACTGTAAGCTTAATGTAAATCTCTGACATCATAGTTACGTTACACTGAGCACACATGGTAAGGTGCGGACGTCATACTAGCTATGACGGTAAGTAATGTTATGATAGTGCAGTGTACAATATGTCATTAAAATTCACACAAAAATTGCAAACTGAATAAGGTGTGTTTGAAGCAAGGTGGGTCGCTAATTTTGGGACATGGATATTATGGCGTTACTATGTAATTGCTGCCAAATTTTAGTGAATTTGTCAGTAGCAGAGGGTGCTCACTTTGTTAGTATCCTTAGCATCATATCAGTAAGTGGCATGGTATGTATATATTCAGGAATTTTCCCAGTTTTTTTTCTGGCTTGCTGCTAGTGATATTCAGTAAGCCTTTGGACTACAGGGTGCGGCAAAAAAGTAGCCCGCTAAAGTTTTCACCTTTTTCTCAGCAACCACTAGGAATTTTAACTTGAAATTTTACAGGTTTATTTTCCTAAACGTTTTACATTTAACTGCCAAGTGAAAGATGATTCTGTTGAAAAACAACGAAAGTATAGACTTCTGAACATGACCGCCTACCAATTTTTCAGCTTTAAAAATGTTTAAGCTAAAAATGCTATTTAATTTTCAAAAACCGGTTACCACCTTGCTGCCGATGTGGTCACAGTGACGCCTTGACAAACAGTAATTTATTTTGTTTATAAATTATCACTAAATTATTGTTCTTTTAAAGCAATCACCGGCTGCTCACCGGGTTCATCTTCCAGCAGAACGATGCGCCAGCACACGCAGCACGCGGCGCACGGAACTGGCTGCGGGCCAACTATCCAGATTTCATCACAAAAGACTAATGCCCTCCAAATTCGCCGAAAACAAACCCAGTGTGTGGTGTGCAATGTTGGAGGCTTACTGCAAGTTTAAAACAAAGCCGAAAACAATCGCAGAACTCAAGGAATCACTTCAGGTTATCTGGAGCAACTTATCACAAGGACCAATCAACAAGACTGTGAAAGACTTCTCAAATTAAGCGACTGAAGGCTTGTGTTTGAGCTTGGAGCTTCGAACTTCGAACATTCACAGTGACAATGTAATTTTGGCATCTGATCATTAGTTAACTGTGTTGTTTGAGTTGTTTCAACGATGTCATTGAACTGGTGTTGTAGCTTGAACATTTTTTCACGCTAAAAATTTGGTAGGTAGTCATGTTAAAAAAATCTATAACTTTGTCGTTTTTCAATGGAATCAAATTTTATTTGGCATTTAGCCGTAGAACAATTTAGTAAATGAATGTGTAAAATGTAAGATCAAAATGCTAAACGGTTGCTGAAAAAACAGCAAAAAAACTAGGGGGCTACTTTTTTTGCCGCACCCTGTACAGCTTCTCAGGCCACGAGCCTCTACGGGGTATTATTGCCTAGTTAAGAGGTGGCTGTAATCAAAATGTTATATATATGTTTTGAACAGATCCACACTGTGAGTCAATAATATAGGAGGACACTTGAGTTTTTATTGTAAGTTCACAAATATTGACTGACTTTGAAATTCTTCTGCTGTCATATTCTATGGAAAACTGCAGTTTAAAATAATTGTTAACGATTTTGCCACCTGTAGAATTTGTTGCTATACTGTGTGAGATATAAAACAAGAAGCCCAGCTGTCGCTAGGGTAGGTCCGACTGTACTGGTTGTCACTGACCTTGAAGGTCATCCAAGGTCGATGGACAGTGATATTTTGTTCTGTATTGCATCACTGATGATGATAGTTATTGATTATTTTGTGATGGTTAGTATCACTATTTCAAACTTCTTGCTATCAAATATAGAACTTTTCTAATTTATTACTAATGCTTTTGTATGTTACTATGTAAAGATCGTTATTTATTGTTACAGTGTTTGATACTGTTCAGCTGATTTGCATATTGCAGTAATAATTATCATTATTAACCACGTTCATCGGTATTGTTGGCCACTGAACATTATTAATGCTTCAAATTTTACTGTCTATCTAGGGATGTGGTCTCGGTCGAGATGTCTCGGTCTCGAGACATACTAACGTCTCATCTTGGTCTCAGAGCAATACGTCTTGGTCTCGGCCCAGCAGGTCTCGTCTCGGGTCTCTGGCCATTGCGTCTCGTCGAGACGTTTTGTGCAGGTGTGTGCCGTACATACTGTAGCTGCAGTTGGAACCAGCATGACATTTGTGGCTTAGACATATTCGTTTGCAGTGTTTTTACTCTTTCATTTACTTATTTATCATAAAGCAGAATTATGTCATGTCAGTCTTTTTTCGTCATAAAATGACCTAGTCTCAATGAAGATAAATTGTATGATGTCTGAATGAATACTATCAGCCAAATGTAGATGACGTATAATGCTATAATCAGCTGTAGTTTACTAATTTTAGTTGCTTGCAAATTGCGATAAACATAATGGCTCATGTCTACAGCACTGCAGTTGCAATTCTTTATGGTGCAAGCCGTCTGTTATTTAGTGATAATTGTCAAAACAAAGAGCAAAAACCTACAACATCACAAATAGAAAGCGCTTACTATGGTGCGAGTTAATCCGTATAATTTTTTTCACTGTCAGTGTGTTTTACCATACGTCACGGAAAGCGTCTCGGCAAGACGTTGAAGCTCCTGAGACTTTCGAGAGTTTCAGGAGCTTCAAGGTCTCAGCCAGCGTTTTGGAAGCTGCAACGCTTTGTTCTCATCTCGGACAAAATTTTGAACGTCTCGGTCTCGAAGAAATGGGTCTAGTCTCGGCCTCGGCTCAGAAGGTCTCGTGCACATTTCTGTGTCTATCTCTTGTGCATTATTCTGCGATAAAATCAGCATCGCATTCTGTGTTATTTACGTTTGTTAACTCATTTGCTAATGTTTCTCATGAGTTATATGGTGTTCGATTGCATTGTCACTGGTGCATAATCTCTTAGCTAAACCAGAGCCATGTGATGATAGAATCCCAAATTTTATCACCAAAAACGTTAATATTTAAACAGTAAAGCATAAAACGTGCTGTACAAGGATGTCACACACAGCTGAAACTGGTACCGAAGCATTATATTTTCAACTGTTTGTGCAAACAGTGCAGTAAAGTGCATGCAAGCAATGTTTTATGATTTTATTTGTGTTATTTTTTTCTTATATCTGAGTTGCTGAGGTATGCAGTGTTGTAATTTTTTTAGAGATATTTGAGACATAAGATATTGTTAACAACGATCAGTGCTCAAAGTGTGATGGTATGGACCAGTATTGCTTACTAGCACTTCCTTGGGGAAAGCATATCGGCACTTCTTTTCTGAGAAAAGACATACCGCTATGCTTTGCAGGCATTTTTCTGAGATTTTTTCAGCTAGTCATCGATGTTTCCATCAATCAGTGGTCTAAATAGCGCTAGTTTGTTCATTTAACAATCATTTTGGTTCCGATTTTCATTTATTCTTTAAACTGCGCGAGGAGAAGAAGGGGAGGAAGGGAAAGCCACCGTACCAGCCATACCCACATTTATTTTTTTTTCACTTCGAGTCCCGACAACAATGTGTATTTGGATAATGTTTAAGTGATTGAAACTGTATTGTTTTGAGCAGAAGTGTGTTGCAGCTTTAGGAGAAAATTTCAGTCCAACGTGTTTGCAAGCATATTTTATGAGATGGATTGATTCGTTGATAGATCTGTCAGTTAGTCGTTTAGTTGATCGGTGAATTTATTGAGTGATTGATTGAAGTGATGAGAGATAAATCAAACTGTATTCGCCGACTTTGACACATTACAAAAATGATTACCCTCTAATAGACAGCATTCTGAGATTAATGACTGTCTGGCGGATAACAAGGAAGATTATTAGAACTGCCATTACCATGGCGAATAAAGATTTATATATTACACGTGCGCAATTATAATCGGCAGTTCTTACAATTTTAGGTTTAGGTCGTTTTTTTGTGTTTTGTGTTTCATAAAGGTGAAACTTTCTATGAAGGTTTAACTTTTGTTCAGTTATTATGTGTATGTGCAATTTTGCCTGGAAAGGCCGTCCCCAAAATGACCTATACTGTGTCGGGCGGGATGTTAAACCCTACTCACTCACCCCCATGTTGAATTGAATTTTTAGTATTTGGCCATTAATAATACAGAAATCAAAACCATAGATCAAAACATGTTCACACTGGGTCCCCAGTGTGA
>Ga0209671_1001028_pt1 | contig 21806 bp, 14 predicted proteins | sample WorMetHERISLAND2_2_FD_187401 | JGI IMG/M metagenome (GOLD analysis project Ga0209671, IMG submission 187401) | Marine gutless worms symbiont microbial communities from Max Planck institute for Marine Microbiology, Germany - Olavius geniculatus... | ecosystem: Host-associated > Annelida >... | reverse complement strand
ATTCGCAGTAGTGCCTTGTGACGTCATTGTTACGTCATATTGTGTTTATTTACTTTGTTTACCAGTAATAATTTTTAGAATAAATCGTTTGATATGGGCAGAATAACAAAGGATGATCGCTGTTTGATCATGAGCTTACGAACTGAGAACTGTTTTGCTAGGTAATGTGATCACACAATAAAAGTGCGGTGGGTGGAAGAACTTCACGTTTACGAGCAATAAATTTCTGCTTGTAACAGTGAAAGAATGGTTAAAATCGGTGCTGAATTACCAAAGTTATCCCAAAAATAAAACTGGGTATCCGTTTTTTTGGAACACCCTGTATATAGGTCTTAATACCTGTCCTACGTCGGTTCTCTGAGTAGCTAGTAGTTCATCCTAGTGACTCATTGCAATGTTAGATGGAATTTGGGCAAAATTTGCTTGTTCCCGTGATTGGCTGTTGCTGGCTTGGTAAGCCTCAATGAACTGATATGATTAGCTAACACAGAATTGCAGTTGCTGCAGAAAAACAAGAAATTTGAGCAAAGCTCACTAGACGCGCGAAAGCCTATAGCATTTCCAGTTCAGTAGTCATAGTTTCGAAAATCGTATATCATTTGGACTCGGCCCATCGGGACCATAGTACACTTCGGTCATAGGCGCGTGTGGCGTTGGCGATGGTGGCGCCTCCTTGTGAATGATATAGACTTGCGCAGCCCGATATCGCAAAAAAAATCCGTAAAACCCCCTATTTTGGCGTTCAAGGTCATCCAAGGTCATTGAATTCGGCGGCAATCGAAAGCCAGCGTACGACTTCATATTAGTGATTAATAGTAACCTAAGCCTTATCTCGCACCGTTACTGAGATACAGCGAGTTATTGGCCGAAAATCGCAAATTTTGACCACCCCGCTCTCATTTAGCGCCCTCATTCGGGGTGACCCCCTTCGAATTTATGGAAAAGCTTTACGGTTCCTAAAACTAGAGTCTTCTAGGCAGCCGATGGTGAAGATTTGGACATCCAAGCTTGGACCGTTTTTGCCTGATCCACCCGTGTGACAGACGGACGGACGGACGGACGGACGGACGGACAGAATTGCGATAGCTAAGACGCGCTGAAAGCATAGCTGCTTTCGCGCGTAAAAACCGACCCCAAAACGGCTCGTTACCTGCTTATTTATTGATGTTCGCGATATGCAATGCATATTCTTTGTAAAATGATAAACAAATAATTCGTTTATTATATAATTATGTATTTCGTGCTTAAAAGCAACAATTTTCGTAGATGCGTTTTGTCTCGTCCTACGAGGTAAGTAATATGATACACTAGAACGCAAATGCCATTGTGTCTTTATTTGTCATACATCTGTTGGCTAATGGAAGTATGCAGACTTGAGAACATATCACTGGCATAATTCCAATAAAAATACGAATTAGAGATCTTTGCTCAAGGGGATATCTACGCCTCATCGCTAGTCCTAACAGTTATTTTTAAAAAAAATTATGGAAACATTTTCGCATAAGAGTTGAATCGGTGAAGGGAGAAAAACATTCGACAGAGATTGTTATTGGCACCTCATAATCAGTCAGAAAATATCAACAGAAAGCAGGATAGACGTATAAAGGAAGCGCTTTTTAGTTTATTACAGAAACTAGTAGAAATCTTTAACTTTTGCACTATTAACACTGGTTTCCGGTTGTCTTTACTCGACAATAGTTGTTTTGATGGTAGAATTTATGACAGAAGATTTTACTTTGATGTTTCAACAGCGTTTCTACTCGGAGATTGACAAAGAAGTTAATTGACGCGTTCGGTCATATTAGATACAAGAAGAAGAAAGAGAACATATCGAGTAGACGATAAGTCAGTGCTCAGCCGATCAGGAATGTAATGCAGAAAATTTGTAGAGTATTAGCCATAAATTCATTGTTATCTTTATCTGTTTGCTTGCAGCTCGATGATTAGTGTGTGTTGTTAGGTCGTGTTAAGTTATTGTCAAGCAATATACCTATGTGCTCAATTTTTATTTTGTGTTTACATGTTTACACGTTCTTTTAGATGCACTGTGCAAGTTAATCTGTGCAGGAATTTAAATTATCATGTTTGTCAACATTGGTACAGCTTCTGCATGCATATGCTGACTTGCAGTAACTGATATTATTCAGCATGGCAACTCGTGCAGCTACATGTAAGATATGCTTATGTACAATGTTGTTGAGCATGTTATTTGTTGTGAACTGAATGACAAAGATCATAACATCAGTATACACAGTGAGAACTAATTCTGTGTGTAACATGTATCTATTATATGAGAAAACGGCACATGACATGTTTATATTATACATTAATAAGTTATGTTTCACAACTTTGCAGATGGTCTAAATGGTAGCCTTCCATCAAATGATGATTAGTTATGTTATGGTATGCACATTATTATTAAAAAATTATCTTTTTATATTTTTTCTATTGTCTGACATTTGAACATTATGAAGGACCTTACCTTACTTTACCTTACCTCTGGGGTGGGCAGGCTCTTACACCTGCTCAGTGCTGAGGCCGTATCAGTTCGGCTGAATGCGCATCCCCGAATGTAACCATAGGGTTACAGGTAATGGCTATGAAGCCGTGAATGGCTGTAAAGCCGTAAATAAACGGCTGTGAAGCCGTAGTCGGCTGTGAAGCCGAAACCGGCACAAAAGCACTGGTAACGTGTAGCAAATCTGTTCTCACAGGTTTGATCAGCTCTTAGTTAGCTTCTACCCTCCAGATTTTAGAAATCTTGTGGGTCATCAGTGCAAAGCCCTACCACCACGACAAGGTGGCTAACCATGGTGGGGAACATGAAGGACGTCAGGACTGCAAAATGTGGTGCTTCAACACATTCAATAAATTTTTTGGGGCTTGGTTGTATATCTGTTCATTTGTTCTGCCTGGAAGTTGGGGTGGTTTGGAATACTGGTAAATTACTCTAGCTGTTCATAAATCGTGATTGCCTTGCAATGACTGTGACTGTGATTTTGTTCAGTTACAGCAAAGATTCGCAATTTGAAGGATTACTATTCTCGCACGGTGAATGGTGTTCTGCCAGCTGCATCTGGGGCCGATATTGCAAACACACTGAAATATTTTTCACAGACATTACTTGGGTATGTGTGTGTGTAGTTTTCTAATAGTCTTTGCTACTTTTACTGCATGTATCAGTTGTCTTTCTGTGTTTTGCTATGTTTGTATTTAATGTCATCAGCGTAAATTTTACTATATAAATAATATTTTAAATTGTGAGTAGGTGACTTTGATAACATAGTGTGATATTGTATATGTCAGTGTATTGAAAGATGTACCGTACATTCCATCTGACAACTATGGAGGACCACGTCAGAGGGACAATCTCAGACTGTCAGTTTTTCCAAACCTGAACTATTCTGGTCTCTACCAAGCAGTTCGAAACATCATCGAAATTGTACGATTAGTGCAAAGTGGTCAACATGGTAACTAATTGTATACTGTATAATTAAATAGATATTCTCTTTTAGATAACATTCAATGTAATCTTTTATTTATAAGTTTACTATGAATAGTATGACTATCGCGGTTCATACTTAATGAAGTGACATGCTTCATGATTCTCAGAGCATGTCAAGTTAATTAATGGTGGCTATTGATTGCTATTGACAAGTTGTCTGCATTTACTATAAAGGATATTTTGGCTGCAGAAAGCATACAGAAGCATTTCAGTAAGCGATTACATGGATTGAAAAGCTACTCAAATATCTAAACTGCCTAAACACTTCCTGCCTTCACCTTCATCGACTGCATGCTGAACTAATATTAACTTACAAGATTCTTTTTGGTTATGTGGATTTAGATGTAAATTTGTTTGAGTTTTGTTCTACTGTGTTAATACTCGGACATCAGTTTAAACTTTATAAGCATCATACGAATCATTGTACAATGTACCTGCTCATCATTTTTTTGTCAGCACATTATAAACATTTGGAATTTACTTTCGAGAGTGTTAATTTCAGAAGTCTCACTAGTTTTAAGCAATCTAAAGGTTCTGTTGATTTTTGCGCTTTTTTAAAGTGTTTTCAATTTGTTCACTTATTTTTGCTTGTGTTCTCATTTTACGGCAGCTGTCAGTGTTGCTTCAACCTTGCTGCTCCTGTTCGTTACTTGTGATCTTGTCATGTTATGTGTCTGTGGACAAAATATATGATGATGATGATGCTGATGTGAGTTATATGGATTCATATGATATGAAATGTCAGTATCAGAAGAACCAACAGAAGTTGGTGTTAATTGCAAATGTTGGTTGAATTTGTATCAGAAACTCTGCTGCTTGGAGTCCACAGTTAGACTAGAGAGCCCTGTGTGTGCTTTATTCAGGGAATTGTGTGCTGTGCAGTTCTTAATAAGAAAGTATTTTATGAGTACTACAGTTGAATGTTTTGTTATTAATATTTTATACAGCACTGGGTGAGTCAATACTGGGTGTTATTGGGTGTCTGGTGCCATTCCTGGAGACAGACGTGCTTCATTCTCTACCATACACTGTAGCTACAACCCTGGCTGTGTTTCCTACAACGATGCACAGAGATGTTGTGGAACTGCTCTGTACCAACCTGCTGCCTGTTACACTTGGTAGTATTATCTGTTACGTGGCCACCATCCTAGTAGACTGCATTACGGATCTTCCCGGTTTGTCCGTTTCTCTCCCCCTGTCCTCCAATAGACAGCATTGTGAGATTGATGGCTGTCTGGAGGATAACAGGGAAAGATTATTAGAACTGCCATTATAGTTACATATGCACAAATATAATTTGCAGTTCTTACAATTTTAGGTTTAGGTCGTTTTTTGTTTTGTGTTTTATAAATGTTAAACTTTCTGTGAAGGTTAAACTTTGTGTTTCATTATTATGTGTATGTGCGATTTTGCCTGCAAAGGCCATTTCCGAAATGACCTATACTGTGTCAGGCGGGACGTCAAACCCTACTCACTCACTCACTCACTCTGTCCATATCTCTGTTGTGTATAGGCTTTTATCTTGAAAGCTAAAGGTATAAAAAAGAAGCAAGATTGGTGCGAACATTTCCCATTGCAGGAAAAATTGATCAATTATACGAAAACTGCAAGTACATCATGTCGCAGAAAGTTCTCACTTTGTCTTCAATCACAACTTTGATAAACGTCATCCAAATGTAAAAATATTTGCAACATGCAGGCGTGCAGTCAACTCTGCTCTTGCAGTTTTCGAAACAGTTTCTGCTTGTATAAATTATTCTAACAAGTTTTCAGGTGCGTTGACAATTTTGGGTGTTGTCACAGAATCCTCCGAAACACACGAGCATATATTTGCACAAAAACAGGAAGGATTATTGGTTTCATGTTGATTGTGTGATCTCAGGTGGGGATGTTACTGACACTGATGGTCCATCATATGCCAGCGAATCCACAGCTGCTATTCTCATGCTTGTCTTTCAGTACGTCTCTAATGGAGGTACATACATTACATCTTTCTATGCTTTGTATGTTAGTAACTGGTAAACGATTTTAATGATGTTAGAAAACATTTTTGGTTGTTACTCATCTTGTCCTGTCTACTATGCACTGCACTGCAAATGTCTGTCTCTGTGCATCTGTTTGTACATTTGTGTTTGCATGTCATCTTGGAAGAAGATGTGGTCACATAAGAGTTTCAGTTATTCCGTGTAATTCCAATGGCATGCGTGACTTCAGATATGTTAGTGTTGATCATATGATCAACAAGTTAAAGGAAATTTCATCATTATATAAAGTCTTCTTGCTGAGATCCTGCACACTTATAAGTTCAACTAGGTTAAAACTGCAAGGTTGATACAAGGGTGTTCCGACAGGTGGGTGGGCGACAAGATGCTAGACACAACTGGCTTCACACATCTGGCTGGCGACAGTTTGTTGACGACAAGTAGTGAGCGAGTAGGGTTTAACGTCCCACCCGATACAGTATAGGTCATTTCGAGGACGGCCTTGTCAGGCAGAATGCACACAAACACAATAATGGAATGGTAAGTTTAAACTTTACAATAAACAGAAAGTTTAACCTTTACAGAGACACAAAACACAAAAATGAGGTTAACCTAGAATTGTAAGAACTTGGCATGATTGGCTGGCAACACTTGGCTTGCATTGTCAGCATCTCATAATGTTTGTTGTTTGTTCGGTCAGTCATTAACTATTACGCATTAGCTTATTCATTTGATACTCTGGTAGACGCTGGCTATCCAGGTCTTGTGAAACCAGTCATGAACTACTTTGAAGACAACTTCTTTGGTTGACCAGACAGAAGAGACAACCGCAGAAATCATAATTTCCATTAACTCTGTGGAACTTGAATCGGAGTGTTTTTTAATCATAGCCTCGCATTAATAATGGTGTTGAAGGGTGGCATTGCGGTTACCAGACATCCATACAATGCTAACATCCCACGCTGTGGAAACTGCTGGACAAACTGATGCGGGAAAACGAAATACCTGTCAAGCTTACTGTTGTTTAGTTGCTGGCTGGCTGAACTCACAAACTGAAATGTGTTTACCGCATTGCATATGATAGAATAGTCAACATCGTTGCAGGCTACAATAATTGTACATTTGCTGAATTTTTAAGATGCATTGCACACAATTTTTAACTGTAAATATCTGCTTGGTTTACAGGGTTTGTAAGTTGCAATCTTATCATCAATACTGCCTAGCTTTTTTAGTTATTTGTGACAAAATGTCATATATCCTATTGTGCACAAGCTTGTCATACACCAGTTGTCGTTAGCCAGATGTCGCCAGTGAAATGTTGTTAGCCACTTGTTGCCCGCTTAATGTCGTTATTGCAATGTCCCCCGACCATCTGTCACGGAACCGATACAGGTTGTTGGCTCACAAACTGCAAGCTGTAGCAATTCAGGTGTAGCGTGTCTGTGGCTGTCTGAGAGACTACTATCTGCAGGCCATTGTTTGTGTAGCCAGTGGTATTGACTAGGTGTGCTGGCAAACTTGCTTATAGCAGCCTTATGGAGCACAGCTGTCATAGGCTTGAAACTCGTGAGCTGGCTTGCTTACCAGCTCGTTGGCACAGTTTGTTTGGCTAGTTTATTTAAGTAGCAAATAGAGAGCACGCAAAGCTCAAATGCAGTCTTTGATTATGTGCTAATGATTATTAATTACTCATTGTGAAGCACAGTAGCAAGTTAATTTTTAGTTTGTATTGTTTAATTTTTTTAAAAATATTATGACGGTGCTTAGGTCAGATTAAGAACTTAGCACAGTGTTCAGTTAATTGTCTTGGTGCAGCAGCTGCTTACTGTAGACCTTATTGTTTGATGTGCTGTCAGCTGCAAAGTTATAGTTACACATAGAAAAGATGATCCTTAGTACCATTACTATATGTCTATTTGTAGAATATCATTCCATGTTAATTGAGTGTCTGATGAGTCTAAAGAAAAACCTTGCCAAGGTTTGTGCTATTAATATTCTCGTGTAGTGAGCAATATTTGTTAAAATGTGCACACCAAACTTAATTCACATTTTGAAAAACTATTTTAGCTTTGCTCAGTTTCAAGTCATAGATTTTCTATGATTGTTGCCAAACTGTGATGAAAGACTTAGTACTGCTAAAGGTCATCATCACTAGTATTGCGGTTTTTAACAAAACTTGTCGCGAAGAAACAGTCAACAGTCAAGTCGTATTTTATCTGTCTGCTTCGTGAATTTTGTTTGCAGCACTGTGACATGCAAACTGATGATGGTGTTTATAGTATGCGTTTATTTGATAGGACAGTGAACTTTGCTGATTGTCATATGTAGGACTTGCTATGTGTGATTGCGTACGGGCCACCAGCAGCATGTGCTCCGGCTGTCCATCATCTGTTTCACTATTGGCCTCAGCTTAACCCTTCACTCTTGGACAAACGTGGCATACACCATAAGTTCTCAGGTAACATAGCTGCATCTGGTTAATGTTGTCATTGCTGATAATGCTGAACTGAGTGAACTGTTATGCTATAGCTGGTTTGGTCTTGTTGGCGTAATGGTAGGGTTTACGATTGAGAGTTTGTGGGTTCGACTTTTGGTTTGGTTACTTTCAAGTGGTTAGTGGATGACTGTCTGTGGAGAGCTGAACCGTCCAGTTATATAACCAACACCAAGGGTAATTCAGCCTTCCGTACCTCTTGGATAAGTAAATCCAGTATCAGCCTGTATGGCTTGGATTAAGATGGAGCACATTTATTTGTGTCAGACAGCAAGTGTGATTTAGTCATAGACCATTTTTTTTAGTTTTATGGTTGCTTTGTGTATCACAATCTGTTCATGTATATTTTGCTGTATGCTAAATTTAAGTTTGTGAATTTTGATGATAGTTTGTTGATAAATAAGTATATTTATGGTGCAGTAAAGACAGTTTTTGTAGAAAACAGTTATTTGAAATTCACAGAGGTTTAGAATGAATTGAGTTAGCAAGCTTCAACTGAAGGTTGAGTCATTTTTATGCTTTATTTAGGTTTGCTTACCTATTACATTCAGTTGGCTAGTTAGAATTTTGATTACATGTTCACAGATTTGTCACATATGTTGTATTTTGTTTCATTTTCAGGTTTTTCATTTACAAGTAAGTTTCATATTTGTTTCTGTTGACAGTGTGTTTATTCTATGAGTTTATTTATGAGCAATGACATTGAGCATTATGAATACAGCTTTGCTTAGCATTGGTTTTACATTGAGCAACTTTAAGCAAGTTGCTAACTTGCAGTATGCCAGATCAACACAGGCTTTTGCCCTTAGCTGAATGGGAAATGAGTAGTAGCTTACAGGCCGTGGAGTGAAGGGCTTAATGTGGCTGATTTGGGCAGTGGTATGTCTGCTAGCTAAATTGCTGCCATGGGCAGTGGATGGCCGCATAGTGCACTGCAGTATCATTAGCTCATGCCAATCAGCTGCCACTTCCGAGATTGTAAAGCACTTCTGTTTATGAGCCTGGCTCATGCAAGAAGTGCTATATCAAGTATCAGACTTTTGCCTTTTACAGTTGTTGTTTCTGTATGGCAGTGAGTGAGTTTATTTTATGCTGGTGTGTTAAGTAAGTACAGTAGTTGTATTCTTTTGATAGCGGAATTATGCAATAGCATGTAATACAATATATAAAGTCCAGAATGTGCAATATATTGATAAGTTGCAGGCAGTAAAATATGGTAGAATACAATGCAGATTATGAAAAACATGCTTATTTTATAATAAAGGATTATACAGTGGAGGAAATAACATTACTGGAATTATATGGTATGAATATAGGTTGGAAGTCGGTGTTATGTCAGCGTGAAGCATGTCTCAATGCAGGCAACGTCAGTGCTGTCAAGGTCTGTTCATATGCTGCTATTATCAGTTCAAGTCACCAAACGTGACTTGCATTATAGCTAACATGTTGGTTTTGAACAGGGAAGTTACTGTACACCAGGCCTAGTTAGTACATAGACAGGTGACTCTCCGCAGACTGGTAAACCATCTCAGTATGTAACCAGTTCAACTCAGCCTAGCCGTTCACTTCATTGGTAGGTGCTAGTGACTAAACATCAAATTCTGCATAACTGTGAGTCCTGTTGCGAGGACGGCTGGCATACTGATGTGGTTGGTTAAAGGTGCTGGCTGTTAAAAGAGCCAGCAATCCGTTCAGTTTTGTGCTATCTTAATTGAATGAACATTTATTAGTGTTGCAGCCAAAAGGCTGTGTCAAACACACTCAGTGCGATATTATATAAGTGTCACATAAAATGTGAGTTTAACCCTTGATGGCTCAAAGTGCTGCAAGGGGAATGACCTTCCACACAATAAGCTTTTGGTCTATGACAGTTTTTTTCTGCAGCAGCTTAGTATGTTTGCAACAACATGACTATCAAGTTGTAACATTACAGTGTAAAGGTAGTTCTCTGATGTACACCGTGGGCCATAAAAAATGTGCCACTTTACTTTTGTCTATATCCTTCGCCAATTATTGACCAATTTTCAAAATTTTTTCACTGGCACACTCTGCAGACAATTTGCAATAATGTGATTATTATATATCCCACTACATGATAAATGCATTTCTACACTACCTTGTGAAATATTAATGTAAGCAAAAACTAATGATAATAAGAAAAATTTAGGTAAATGATAAAACGCTTCAGACCAACATTGCAATGAATGATTCATATGACATTAGACTGTATTATAACCACACAGTCTAGTGTCATTTGCTGCAATTTTGGTCTGAAGTGTTATTTTTTAATTTTACTAAAATGCTTTTTTGTTATTATTGTTATGTAACCAGTATGCACATTTCATTGATATTTCACAACGTAGTGTAGAGGCGCATTTATGGTGTGGTGGGATCTATAATAATCACATCATCGCAAATTGTCTGCAGAGTGTGCCAGTAAGAATTTTGAAAATCGGTCAATAATTGGCAAAGATATGGACAAAAATAAAGTGGCATATTTTTTGGCCCACCCTGTATAATGCGATGTGATACGAGACTGGGTGTGCATTGTCCCAAAAATAGCATGAAAGTGTAAAGATCATCATTTGTCTATCTGTGTGTTGCTACTGAATCGTGTGATTGTCCACCACCACCGTATCGGTGTGTTGCCACTGTACCATGTTATTTAGATGTGCATGGACCCAACGGTAGCATCAGAGTGTAAGGATCGTCCGCCGCCACTCTATCTGTGTGCTGACTGTGCATCTCAACTAAACACTCGGCAACTGGTCGACATTCTTCAGCCCATCGAAGCCGTTTCTCTCACCTGTGACAACAAGGTCTGCATTGGGTTACAATGTGAATCATTGGTGTGTATGCATGACTGTTCGATTGAGTTGTAACAAAACAACTGTATTTCGCTAGCATACGGTATAAATATATCAATCAAAATTGCAGCTTTTATTAGTTTATTTGTTGCTGACATTATGATGAATAAGGCAACTGCAGTTTCTTCAGAACAGTTTCCAGTTGACACTAGATGTTGGCACGTTGAACTAATTGTCTCAGATATTCAAAAGCTATGACAGTTTGTTCCCTGATGGTAACTAGCAAATGAAGTTGTTCTGAAGAAGAGAACAACAGTTGCCAAAGCATCAACAACTACACCATGTTTTAGTAAAAAACTGTATCAGTGTTATTTGTTCAAATATTCATCCAGTGGTCGATTTTAATAATTTTTTGCATGCAACATCATGAAGAAACCTGATGACTATAGTTTTGCCCACCTTATCTTAATACACTTTTTCTGAGACATGGTGTGTTTAGGACTGTCAATTTGCAGACAGTGTTGCCATATGTATGCTATTCTGTTGCTAATAATTCTAAAACTAATAATGCCAATAAGTTAATGATGTTATTATGTTTAGAACTGTCAGTCTGCGGACAACATTGCTGTGTGCACCTGCTGTTCCATCGAGTGTGCAAGTGCAGCGAGTTTTCATCCAGTGCGCTACTGTCTATCGTGTCATCACATGAAACATTTCAATACGGAACATGGCTCGTCTCATGTTTCTCATGTCTATCACACCAGCATTCCAGACATCTGGTCCTGTGAGCCGGAAACACAAGGCTACCTTGTTGATGCTATTGTTAGGTGTGCCTTGTCTTATGCACTTTTGACTGGTTGCAATTTATAAAAACTTAATTTTTTTAATTAGGTGATTTGTGCCAAATGTAAGAGAGTATGATGCAGTTTGATGCCTTTAGGGCACGTTGTACCAACGTCGTTCATGATCTCGGTTCACCTGAACCTAGATCGAAAGTTGAACCAAGTTTATGCAGTATTTCATTGCACCAAGTTGAACTCGGATCAGCTGACATCTGGTCAGTTGAACGGCCGTGGTTATACATGGACGACACTGATTGGTCAACCACGCTCAGCCTATGGGCCAACTACAATGATGTCACAGTCACACGCAATGCTTATGAAACAGTCCAGTACAAGTTGGCCGTAATTTGTTCAAATTTTAAGTTATTCTGAAGTTACTACACAATTTTCGCATCAACAGTTGCATTGATAAAGTTCTGACGATACGCATTTTGTGTTCCAATAGATATTTGTCAAGATGTATGTTTACCATAGCTACGGCATATCAACGGTGCATCAGCACTCTAGAATGCTGTTTTAGTGTTTATTTATCCGTTAATTAATTTATCCAGCAAAAAGAACACAGAAAACAGATATAGCACAAATGTAACATATCTAGATCACACGTATAATTAAATTGGACGCCTTATAAATCAATACGAATGAGTTTTTGTTGCTGTGCTTAGGGTTTGATCATATGTTTTCTGTAGCAACGAGACATAGTCACCGAAAAATGCAGTTTATTCATCTGTTTGTTAATTAATCGAGCACAAAGAGAACATAAAACGAATATAGTAGAAATCTGACACATCCAGATCATCAGTATAATTGCAAGTCTTATAATTCAACACAAAGAAGTATTTTGGACAGGATAAGATTCAAATCATTCAATTTAGCAGCAATAGTATCCCGGCTTTCATCACTTGAACCGAGATCAAAATTTGATCAGTGGTCAGACAGCAGTTCAGAATTGAAGGGAGATCAATGCTTGAACCTCTTTGGTGCAACGCAAATTACGGCTGAACTAGGATCAAATTCAAATTTGACTCGAGTTCAAAGTTGAACGACGTTTCTGCAACGCGCCCTTAGTTTCACATGTGACTTTAGTTGCCATCAGGTTAAGAACTGCATAACGGATGATACTTTTTGAGTGTTTGATTTCTGCATTGCAGCTGACATTTGTAAGCAGTATATTATATATTACTGCAGTGATGTGTCTTCGCGGACTTGTCCTTGTCCTCGAGGCGCCTTGAGGACAAAGAGCACTGTGTCCTTGTTTTTTTCCTCGTCCTTGGCCTTGAGATAAAGTCCTTGGCCGCACTACAGAGGACTTTAATAAATTCTATTTATTAATCATTACTAATTTATTACCGACAGTTTGAACACAAAACTGAAAAAGTGTTATACATTAGCTATTGTCATACCGAAACTTGTGATGCTAATAATTGGAGCCCAGTCAGTTATGGCACATTGGTTTGATGTTTTTAGCGGCATCCCACCGGGTTCAATATTTGGGCCTATTCTGTGTGTAATTTAAGGACTCCACCATCTTTGCCAACTTTTGAAACCAACGCAACATCATTGTCAACATTACCACTGAACAAAATATATTAAAATTGTACATAAATTGGGCCCACAACATAATGGGATGTTTGTCGCAAAAGTTAAAACCTACTCAGTCTGGAATTGCAAGAGTCACGAGGTGTCAGTTTTTTTGTGTGTTTGATATTTTTAGCATTGTTGGTCTGTTCCAGTAGTACACTGTACGATGCTACTAACGACGTTCAAAATGTTCAAAGTCCTATTAAAGTCACCCCAGTTGTCATTAATTTGTCGCTATAATAGTGGCATTTGAATGTTCTTAGTTTTAGCTTTGTTTTTTGGGGCTTGGTTTTGGTTCCAAGTTTTTGTCCTTGGCCTTGTTCTTGGTTTCAAGTCTTTGTCCTTGTCCTTGGCCTTGCTGTTTTTTGTAAGTCCTTGTCCTCAGGTTCCATGTTTTTGTCCTTCCCTTTGTCCTCAAACACAAATACATCACTGTATTACTGTCATATCTGCTGAAAATATTTTGACGTTATGGTAATTTACATTAAATTTTGACGTTAAGTTATGTTAGATTCTGTTTCAGTTTGCTAATTTACATATTGTTGCTGACACCGTGATGACTAGCCGATGTTTTTTTATCATAGGTTGTAGTTTCTGAGCGTTTGCTTTGCATGCCACTCGGAATGTTTTTATGCTAATGCTGTGCGCTTGTTGACAGACTGCTAAAGGAAGCAGAACCTCTGGAGGACAAGAGAAATGTTGAGATGGGCGACGAGAGAGTGCGACTGGCTTACTCTGAGGACGAGCTCACCGACTGTGGTTTGGATGTCGATGAACGCAAATTGTTGAGTCGCTACGGAGTCTGGCTGCTTGTAGAGCTGTCTACAGCCAGAGAAGATGTGCCCATTGTTAGTTCTGCTAGTGTAGTTAATTTCATTTAGTGAATATTTGTTTACTGTCAGTTCTGTTGCTAAATATTGATTGTTACCACATGCAATATACCTTAAATAGAACATAAGATTATAGATATGCTGAATTTGTTCACAGAGTAGATAATCATAATAATATAATCGGTGAAACGTAGCATAATGTAAAAGCAGCTAAGCCAACCAGCACAATGTACACAGTGTTTCATAAAAAGGACCCCTTTTGTTTTTTTATAGTTCACTGAAATCATGATCAATTTATGCAAAATTTGTACCAGTTGTAGCTGAAGAAATACTAATTCAGAATGTTGCAACAAAATGTGGCACTTGATTCAATATTGTTTGCTAGTCGTGATGCAATGCTTACGTCATAATGTGTCACGGGTACAAACTGGATAGTCTCAACTGGTGCTGTCAGTTGCTACCCTGCTTCGATGGTGAACTTAATCTGGTTTGCTAATAAAAAATGTTTATCGTGTCAGCACTAGCAACATAGGGACATGTAATCAAGCGTCTTGCGATCCAAAAACGCAACCATTTTGCAAGCTCTGTGTGATGGTGCACTGTCTTGCTTGAACATGTGAAATTTCAACTATCCCCACAGACACATAAATGCGATCACTTTGCACGTTTTTGTGGCTGCAACTGTAACACTTCAAAAATTTGCTATCAGCATACAAAATTTTTCACCATCGGAACACGGTAGCAACAGACAGCACCAGTTGAGACTATCAAGCTTGTACCCGTGACACATTATGACGTCAGCATTACGTCACGACTAGTAAAGAATATTTAATCAACTGCTATATTTTGGTGCAATATTTTGAATTAGTGTTTCTTCAGCTACAACTGGTACAAATTTTGTGTAAATTGATCATCATTTGAGTGAATTATAAAAAAAACAAAAAGGGGTCTTTTTTATTAACAACCATGTCTTTGAAGTCTTTGAAGTGGTCAGGTCCCACCATGTTAGATTTTTCGTCCACCTAGCTCATACAGCCCCAGCAGAAGATGTTTACCAAGTGTCCGTATTCAGATGGAGATGTTTAAATGGTGACATTGTTCATGTTGTATACTATGATCATAGAAACAGTGTTGTAATGTATGCATGAATAAAATAATTTGTTTAATGTTATGTTTTTGTTAGAACATCTTGGGGCGTCTGCTTGCCATGCTGTTTCAGTGGTATGATGCGACTGCTTACCTGCCCGATGGTATTTTCCAGTTTTTGCCTTGTTTTAATAAACTCGCTTCTGACTGAAACATTACTAAAGTTTGTTACAATCTTGTGAAAACATTTGTACAACATCTGCAATGTGGCTGATATTTGTTAATTATGAAATTTAAGATACGCAATTTTTCTTGGCTTAATAATATCATAGTCTGCTGCGGACTGTTTCAGATAATGTCGGAAATGCTTTGAACAAGCTTAAAGCTGAGGTGCGTTGGACAGTTTTACTTTCATTGTATATCTTTGCAACATAAACTGATATACACCTTGTCTTAAGAAACTGTCCCACTTTTATTTTTGGAATAATTTCGTAAAACATTGGTTGATTTTGATAATTTTTGGCATGCAAAATCATGAAACAACCTGACGTAAACGACCGTAGTTTTGGCCACCTCAGCTCAATAATGCTGCTGCACTACCTTGTGAAATTTAGAAGTCATAGTTTGGCCGTTTACAGCAAGGAATTCATACTGGCTAGCGCATGCCTTGGTTCAGAAAATCACTGAGACTTTAAAATTATTGAGAATGTGTAATTTATTTGACACTAATTGTACTTATTTTAAGATTGTGTGCTGACGAAGTGAAATGACGCATCAACAGCAGGTGAGCTGCTCTGGTCAGCAGTTATTGAACATGCTGTTTGTGAGTGGCTCATCATCCACCACTTGCATTCTTGCTGGAGGACATTTTGAGCACATGCTGTAATAAAGATGATGTGATGTGACACATGTGACTTTCTGAAAGATCATAACAGTTACTCATGCTTGTTGCTATTCATTTAGCCGACACATGCACTACCCAGTATGAATTCATTGTTAGAGATGACCAAACTATGACTTCTGAATTTTACAAGGTAGTGTAGCAACATTATTAAGGTGAAATAGCCAAAACTACAGGTACTTATGTCAAGTTGTTGAAATACAGATTGTGATTTGAAATAGATTTTAAGTTCTTAAAACGCAATAGAACTTTAATTTCTAAAACAGCACACATTTTTAGAACTGAGATTTTTTATGAGAATGCTGTACAAGGACAGTTAACTCAAATGGACACATCAAGAAACTTTTTTTTCTGAAAAATTATGTTTAAACTGTTTTAATGTTTTTAGCACATTTTCGTGTTTGTGATTGTTAAAAGGTCGTAGTTATTAACTTCTATTAAAATGAGTATATGATGATGATGAATGATGATAGATTACTGAGATTAGTGCAGTTAGTCTCAGTGATAATGACTGATTGATCCTCTAGTTCATCTTGCCCTTGTTATCTTGAAATTAAATGAGTTTGTTGCTTTTTAGGTATACATTTAGTCGTTGTCTTACATCTTTGTTGATATTTGCTCATTGCTTGCACTTGTTGATGTGGAATTAGTATTTATTATTTTTTTGTGTTTTGGGTGTGTAGTACATTGGTGACTGGCTGACACAGATGAGTAGTCTGCATTTTGAAGTTGTTGTATCTTGTCTGCTGCCTCATCCGCCAGAATATGCACAACTTGGTGGCTACTGGTGTGTACATTCTACTGAGTGTATTAAACACAGTGTACAACTTTTGCAGCCATTGGTTTATCATGTTCATTGTAAAAAATTTTTTTGGTTAAAATGCTCTTCATCGAGTTGCATTATAGCTTCGTAAACTTCTGCTTTTGCATCAGTTTTTTGTATCATGGTAGGCTGTGGTAGAATAGCGTACAAATATCTGAAATGTTGAAATGGATCAGATGTGCATGTGAATGCTAATAATTTTGTGTTGCAATATTTGTGTACAGTGACGTACTTTCGAGTCGTACTTTGCAGATTAAGGAAGGACTTAACCGACTTCTCTGCCTAGCTCCATATGGCATCGTCAACTTTAAGGTTAATATGATGTGGTCATTTTTTGTTTGGCATTTTATAATATTTTGGACTAGTCTAGCTGTGTATTGCCTGTGTAGAAGTATACAATATTTTAGCAATATATACCGTGGGCCATAAAAACGTGCTACTTTACTTTTGTCAATATCTTCACAAATTATTGACTGATTTCCAAAATTCTTTGGCTGGCGCACTCTGCAGACAATTTGCAATAATGTGGTTACTATATATCCCACCACATGGTAAATGCGTTTTTGCACTACCTTGTGAAATATAAATGTAAGCAAATCTAATAATAATAACAAAAATTTAGGTAAGTGAAAAAATGCTTCAGACCAACATTTCAATGAATGATTCATATGACACTAGACTGTGTTATAGCCACACAGTCTAGTGTCATACAGACCGTTCACTGCAATGTTGGTCTGAAGAATTTTTTTTAATTTTACCAAAATGTTTATTTATTATTATCGTTATGTATGCATATTTTATTGATATTTCACAAGGTAGTGTATAGACGCATTTACGGCGTGGTGGGATCTATAATAATCACATTATTGCAATGTCTTCAGAGTGTGCCAGTGAGAGAATTTTGAAAATTGGTCAATAATTGGCAAGGATATGGACAAAAGTAGTGGCACGTTTTTTGGCCCACCCAATACAAACTTATATGGCCATTCTAACACGCCATGTTATTGGTCTTGCTTATCTGTCTGTTTTGGATGGGCTCCCGGCTTGAGCACAGAATAGCATAATTAGATCATGGTTAAGGTTATGTATGGGTTTTTTGGGGTTGCAAAGCTCTATGCAGACTCGATGGTTGTCGTAATTGTAATAAACGTTTGCTAAGGTTTTTTTATGTTTTTATAAAAAATGCATTTGCTAATACAAAGTTTGACATCATAGTGATGTAATGCTGAGCACATACAGTTTGGAACATTCAGAACAGATGTAAGTAAGTAAGATGATTTAATCAGCGCAGTTTAACTGTTAGCCACAATGCACCGGAATGTGGTCGTAAATAACAGTACAATAGTGCAGTGTTTGATATTTTATCAAAATTCATGAACTGTGTGATGCCATTCTGACTGCGTGTGTGTGTGTGTTATTGTTGTATTACATGAGCATATACTCTAAAGTTTAGCGTATGTCATACGTTGTCAGGCATGGGACTGTGTGATGGCATTCTGGCTGGAAGCCATCAGTACTGAGGTCCCGCAAGATGAACTGCAAGAACTCAAAGTTCTCATGTGGTAAGTTGTGCTTTCGTATAGTTGATATACTACGCTCAGGTGTGAGAAAGTGGGTATCACGACCCTAACTCGGAACTTTGACTTTTGGTTCATGAGCCCAGTTTTGTCTGTGCTGCTGTATGCTACCGTTAAAGCACTTTTATAAAATTTTATTATTGGTTAATTTTTTATCGTTGAGCTTGTTATTAAAAGCTGTAAATGAATTCAGTGCTGTTTTAAAACATGTGTTTTTGTCTAGTTCACTCAATAGTTAGTAGGAGAGCTTGTTCTCATAGCAAAGATGTACGAATGTAAGAGCTTTTTGTGGGAAACCCATTGCAGAGCTACAGAGCATCACCTGCCGTATGGTATCACACAGTGTTGCCTGCTATCTAACTCAGGTGAATGTGCCGTGCTTTAGCCCCAGCCAGACAGGCCGGTACTCGATTTACCTACCCAGAAGGATGGAAGGCTGAGTTGACTGTGGTGTTGCTTATATGCCGAAATGACTACAGATGGTCACTTGTGCAAGTAGGAACATCTTGATAGTGACCCGACCAGTCGAACCCATGACCTCTCTATGATAATTCCAGCATCCTAACCTTTATGCTGCAAGCCATCTTGGCAAGTTAATGCCATAGTCTCTGCCAGAAATTATTGAAGTGATTTTAGAGAGATTTTAAACTGGAATGTTATGGTAATAAGTCTTGAATGGCTGTTGGTAAATATAAGTGTACAAAACATCAATTTATACACTTGTTAACGGCAACATGACAGAACTTGCACATCGAAAACAGCAAAAATTATTACTAAAATACTGTTTTCCTACTGGTGACCAGTTAGAAAGATATTGCACCTCAGATATTTTTACAGTAGCCAAGCTGCTTATAAGTTATAACTCAGCTGTTACTTACTACCTAATGGCATAACTGAACAAAGCAGACGACACTTGTCAGGCATGACGTCACCGCTGGCCTGCATTGCTGACAATATTGAGCAAAATTCCTTTTATATCCACAAAATGGCCATATAAATAAATGAACTAATATTGCACACATCACCCACTTAATATAGGCCCGGAAAACACTTAAATAATAATGCTAATTTAACTGATCATATTATTGCAGTTATTGGACCATTGCATAAAATTCCCATTGCAACGAGTCAGTCGGGGTAAAATTCGATTGGCAGCATTCAATGGCCCATCCCCAAAACCCCCCCAGTAGACGCAGAAATCTCGCAGATATCCTTTACACAAACTGAGTTATAGCCCATTTTTCTCAAATTTCGTTGCCATGGCAATGGGGGCGGTCGAGGGAAAATGCAAATGGCGGCATTCGATGGCCCATCCTTGAAAAGTCACCGTTAACACCAGGCTTGAACTACCATTTAGCCTGTGATGGAGTTATTATGTAGGATCACCTACTAAGAGAATGGTTGTAATGTTAGATTTGTAACCCCATTTTTCCTGCAGTAAAATCATTGCAGCATCTTAGAGTGATGTTTTTTGTGTATTTTGTAGTAAAGCATTTGACATTGACATGAGTCCGTTGTCATTTGGTGCTGAGTATTTGTATCATTTCATCACCGAACGGTTTGAGGATACCTCGGCTCCAGTGCAGGAACAGTGTCTTGAATGGCTCCAGGTTTCTGCTCTTATCATTTCTGCTGTTGGCATGTTTTGTGGTATTGTTGTCGGGATGCATTATTAGTCTGCCCGGAAACGATAGTTTTTGGGAGGGCTTATGTTTTGCTGGAATTTATTCGTTTTTTCCTCGTGTAATCTCCGAGCTCCATTGGTTGATCAGCACGAAATTTTACACGATGCTCAGAGCTGCATTCAATTTTATAATCCCGCTCCAAAATTTTGAGGGAGCCTCCCCCAAAAATTATTATTATTCTTGCGTTAATCGTGTGGTTAATTAATTATCACTTTTTCGTGGAGGGCTTCATGCACCAAATAGCAGAATACCAACTAGACATTGGCTATTCTTATGTTTGTCTGTTTCAGATGGCAGTATATGCATTATGTGAGATGCACTAAATGCTTATAATGCCCGGGTGTTTTTTATTATATTACTTTATAGCTGAGAGCAATGTGAACTGAGAAATGTGATTAGTTTAAGTGCCTAGCATTAATGATAAGTCATATTAGTCAGTCAACTGGTGTACTGGTTAATTATTGTGTGTTTTGCTAAACAAACAGAGCCATGCACTTGTCCAATAGTTGTACATGTTTACTTTATGTGATTATCGCAAGCTATTCCATTTTATGATGCACTCAAACATCGTACGTAATGTTTGTTGTGTATTCTACAGCGCCATGTGGTGATTGGTGAAGTTACTGAAATGTTTGATTTGTTGGGCTGCAATGCAGGTTTTGTCCCTGTTGGTGTGTCCTGTATGGGCTCCTAACTACATGGGGACTCATAATTATGGGAATCCTTGGTTTTTATTGAATCACTCCGTGAAACATTGGCCATTTTTGATAATTTTTGGCATGCAAAAATGATTGTAGTTTAGCCCACCTCACCTTAATACTGTTGCTACACTACGTTGTGAATTGCAAAGGTCGTAGTTTGGCCATTTACAACAATGAATTTATACTGGGTAACATATGTGCATCAGCTCAGAAATGATTAACTGAATAGCGACCAACACGAGTAACAGTTATTATATTTCAAAAAGTCACACGTGTCACGTTGCATTATCTGTATTACTGCATGTGCTCAAAATATCCTTCTGCAGCACGAACGCAAAATTGGCCAGTGTTTCATGGAGTTATTCAATAGAAACCAAGGGTTACTGTAATTATGAATCATCATGTAGAAAACAAAAAAATTGTTTATTGGTGTCAGTGTTTCCTACAGTGGGATTAACTGGTGCCGATCTTCAGTTTGAAAGGTCAGAATTTGGTTATAGGGTGCTTGGCTCTAGGTGACATTTGGCTGGCATATTTTTTAGTGTAGTTGCTGTTGCTGTGCAGATATTGACGAAGCTCGAGACGTTTGTTCCAATTGACTTGCTGCTGAAGATGTTTGAGACTGGTATAAAGTCACTGAGACAGTTGTCAAAGTTTCCACTAGCTGTCGGTAATGAACAACACAACGACAGCTTGGTGAACGACATTGAAACATCTGGTGATGCTGCTACAGCTGCTGTTGCTGTTGCTGTTGATGATGATGATGAAGATGTTCCTAACTTGAAATGTTTCATTATGATGCTGGACATTCTGCTGAAACAGGTCTTTGCATAGACAGATATGCTCATGATGAAATCACTACACAAGAATATATGTAAAAAACTTACCAGTTTACAACTGTGTGTAAGGACGATGTGATGATATCAGTGCTCTAAAACAGCAAAAATCATTTGGGTAACCTTAGATGGGGCTATGCATATGGCGTCCTTACA
>Ga0209671_1001027_pt1 | contig 21811 bp, 15 predicted proteins | sample WorMetHERISLAND2_2_FD_187401 | JGI IMG/M metagenome (GOLD analysis project Ga0209671, IMG submission 187401) | Marine gutless worms symbiont microbial communities from Max Planck institute for Marine Microbiology, Germany - Olavius geniculatus... | ecosystem: Host-associated > Annelida >... | reverse complement strand
TCTGATCATTAGTTAACTGTGTTGTTTGACTTGTTTCAACGATGTTATTGAACTGGTGTTGTAGCTTGAACATTTTTTCACGCTGAAAAATCGGTAAGAGGTCATGTTAAAAAATCTATAACTTCGTCATTTTTCAATGGAATCAAACTTTATTTGGCATTTAGTCGTAGAACAATTTAGTAAATAAATCTGTAAGTTTTCAGATTAAAATGCTAAACGGTTGCTGAGAAAACAGCAAAAAACTTTAGGGGGCTACTTTTTCCTGCCGCACCCTGTAAATTTTTCTGTCACGAGCGCACATTTACATATCGCATTCGTGCCGCATAGACGATTCAGTTTGATATGATGAATGTATTATATAGTAGGCATATATACAGTGTGGGGCGGAAAAGTGGCAATCGTTTGGTATTTGAGTTTTCCGTCTTGGGTGTTGGGTTATTTTTGCAATTTTTGTTTACTCACATAGGCTACCTGTACCATTTTCATTAAATGACATTCGTCTGCCGATGTAAACAAATTCTGTTTTAATGCGAATAAGTCTTGGTAATTTTGTCACAGTAGTTGGATTAACTAACGATGAACGCTGTTTGATTAACAGTCTGAATGCGCTATATAGTGCTTCAAGGGAATATTAATGTAAAAATGTTTTTCGATGAGTACACTCAGACTGTGAATAATTAATTACAAATTGTTTAAAATCGTTTAAACAGTATGCATATCTGGTGTTCTGCAGTATATTTGCTACTACATTGAAAGGGGTGTTATCCATTTTGGCACACACGGTATACAGTCGTATAGGTGTTGAATACACTTGGTCAGTATCGTTTAAAAATAAATACAGCATTATACTCCGCCACATACAGTGGATGGTAAAACTTGTGTCGTTTTCGGCTTTTGAGTCAGATCAATATTGATTTATTTTCCCGGCCATTTCTGCTCTGATAGACAGGTGACGTTGTCGTAGGCCTATGTGTTCGTGAATTGGCTTTCCAGCTGCAAGCGCCCTAGTTGTCAGGCTTCGTGTCTGAGGTTGCCTGCGACTGTCCACGCGTCTGTCCACTGTCCGCAGTGGACAGCGGACCGGACAGACGCGTGGACAGTCGCAGGCAACCACAGACACGGAGCCTGACAACAAAGGCGCTTGCAGCTGGTAATGTGCTCGCAAACTGCAATGCAAAGCGACAATAAGTGTGCGCACACTAGTCTTGCTATCCACAGCAAAGTTTGCGAGCACGTTATACCCGCTGGCTTGCCTTTATATTCGCCAGTTGTCTCTTCCTTTAACAACATTGTGTTTTGCGGTTGAACTAAAATAACGGCTGCTCAAGTAAATTTCGACGCCAGCCATTGCAAGGGATAAAGCATATTTTGTGTAGATCTAATACCGTACATTTTTTGGCTTGTAAAAAATGTTTAAAAAACAACAATTTTAGACTTTTAAAACGAATCCAGTCAAATCAAAACAGAAAACAGATTTTAGCATCAAAATGGCACCGCAAAGTCATTCAAAGCCAGACATTAAATTTTAGTGTCATTGGAAAGCCGATAAACTATACTTAATGTCGATGTCGCGATATAATAATTTTGGTCTTGTAAAGATTCCGAAGATGCACCCAAAATGACTACAAGAAGCCTAGCTGTCGTCGCTAGAATACAGCCGACCGTACTGGTTGTCAGTGACCTTCAAGGTCATCCAAGGTCAATAATTTTCATCTAATCTGACACGTCGTATGCCAGTTCCTATTAGTGATTAATAGTAACCTTGGCCGTATCTCTCACCGTTTCCGAGATACGGACACTTATAGCTTGAAACTTTCCATTGACAAGTAATTTGAGCAAAGCTTACGTGTCGCGCGATAGCAGCCGTCCTGTCGCCTCGGCAATCAGTGTAGGAAATAAAATATTAATATAATAAAATATTAATATAAAATATTAATGCATCTTGAAAGAGTACTTAAATTTGAGGCCATCGTACGGAAGACTCCTTGAATTTAAGAAATCGAAACTTAGATTTCTAAAAAATGTACGTTCTATGCTGAAAATTTCATATGCAAATTGTCTTGGTCTATCTCCAGCTATTTTGTTGCAATTCAGTGTTGAAATGTGCGCTGCATCCAAAAATTGCGAAAAATTTACTAAAAATCCCTTGGGGGGGGGTTTCAAGGTCATTTAAAATCCTGATGTTGATAAATCTAAAAAGCCTGTCACTAGTGCTTGTTATATGATAAGCAACATGTTTGTACCTATCTGCAACCGTTTTCACACTATACGAGCCACTAACAGCAATATGGCGTTTTTAGGGGGTACCCCTCTTTGACGCCCTCGTTCGAGGGGAACCCCGCACTCAGGAGCACGAAATTTTGTCACGAAAAACTAGAGACTTTGAGGCAACCCATGGTGAAGATTTCGTGGTTCTAGGTGTCGCCGTTTTGATACAGTGCGAGGGTATGACGGACAGACAGACGGACGACAGTACAGTCGGCTAATTAAAAAAGTGCATTTTGGTGACCCCACTCTCACTTGTCAAAGAGTTAACGAACATCCGCACAGAGGCGGTAAACGAGACACCCCCTAGCTTACTCCCCGGTGGGGGGGGCTTGCGTATGCTCAGGGTACATGTTACGTATAAAAAATCTAGTTATTGAAAAAAATGTATTCAAAATGTAAAATAGAAAAAAACATGTGTTAAGCCCCCAGCGTGGTCCAGGAGCATGGCCCCTGGTCAGGGAGTCACGGGGGCGAAGCTTCCTGAAGCTGAAGCACTTTTGGTTTTTGGACGTTCAATGGAAGAGGCAAATTTGGCCTTTTTCCAAAATATGGAAAAGCCAAAAAAATAAAAAAAATTTGTGTTATCTTTGCAAAAAATCATGGGTGGCCACGAAACTGGGGGGGGGGACTGGAGCAAAACTGGGGGGCCTGTGCCCCCCTCGAACCGGGCCTAAAACCGCTACTGATAATAGGGCGCCTATAGCCCTATGCGTCTACTGTCTTTCAAATTTTTCTGACGAGCTTTGAAAGACGCATAATCGGAATAGCAGCTAAATGTGTAATGATCTTTCAAGGTCATCCAGGGTCGAAATGAATTATCTCTTACTTTTTCTTTTCTGAAATACTGCGACTTAACGATTGAGAAACACACATTTTCCTACCCTTCTCTGTTTAACTCTAAATTTGAGAATGCTCCCCTTGCACTGTAAGGTTGAGATTTTGCGAGATAAAAAGCCGTGACATTAAAATTCGAGGTCGCCCAACCTACCGGTATCAGCGTAGGCAGCTACATCAACCAGGATGACATCAATTAAACGTCACACCGGACGGACGGAGAGACACTAATTTCTCTGGTATAGGGCCTACTGCCCCATGCATGCATATGTGGCGATCGGTAAAACTGTTGAACCTCAAATTAATTTTTTCACAAACTAGTTTTTTCAAGCTTTGGTGCAATTAGGCCTACCGTAAATACTTACCCTAACCATGACCATGAATGGGTCTGTGGGTGCTGTGAGTCGTGGGACCACAGTGGGACTTTTCAAGTTTTTTGTCACTATCATAGAATATGTAATAACAGTTATAATGTTCGGTATGATGCGGTGTTTATTTCGTCGAAAATTTGCGAGGGACATTTTGATTTTGATGATTCCGTATTTTTAAAATATTGTTTATACTAACTTTATTAAGTTTGGCGTATTGTGCCACGAGGTGGGAGACACGCTACTTTTTGTTTGTCGTCTGTGCACAAGCGTTTCGCTCCAGTTGTCGCTAAATTTGCCGCTGATAAGCTTGATAAGTGGGTGTGTGTATACGGGCACGGCATTGATGCTAGGCTAAATACAGGGTAATCACTAACTGGATAACCCGGAAAAGTTAGGGAATTCTAAAGTAAGTAAGTAAGAAACTAAGGTAAACATGCAGTTTAGCGGCCTAAACGAAATTCAAAGTCAACTTACAAATCTTTCGAAAATGCTAAACCTAACCCGATCGCTAACCCTAACACTAACCATAACCCTAACCCTAACCCTGATACGTACAGGTGCGCTTTGGCCCGTATAGGCGGTAAGTTGACTTTGAGTTTCGTTTAGGCCGCTAAACTGCATGTTTACCGAAACTAAATAAGTAGGATAGCGTAGAAGGTTTTGTTGATTGATCTGCAGTGCTGAAGCTTACGGTACTGAATGTCTTTTGATATAGAAAATAAAAATACAAATTAGAAACTTATTCTCAGTATCTTATTATCGTATTGTTGGCATGTTCACTTTGCAAATGTGGATTAGTTGATTTTTTGTGTTATGTTGTTGTGTGGCAGACGAAATAATGCGGAGGAGCAGTACGAAACGTATAATCAATCGCACAAGTGCGATATTTGCCATCTCACCGGATTACCTCGACTTTGCCGCGAGTGATGCTGATGCAGATGCTACGGTTGTGGTTGCATCACAGCTTGGAAAGCCGACTTCGAGATCGGATGATAAGTCACTGTGTAATGTGCTGTTCAGTGACAAGAAGCAGAGACAAAAGAGCAGATTGGCTGAAGAGTCTGCAATGTCGAAGAAGTCTCTTGATTTTTCCATTGCGGTGAGCTGTGATTTTTGTCACATGATTACCAGGGATGTGCACAAGACCTGAGCCGAGACCGAGATGAGACCCCGAGACCCATGTCTTCGAGACGAGACTGAGATGTTCAAAATTTTGTCCGAGACGAGACCGAGACGAAACGTTTAAAATCCGAGACGAGACCGAGACGAGACCGAGACGAGACGTTGCAGCTTCGAAGATGCTGGCCGAGACTTTGAAGCTCCCGAGTCTCTCAAGTCTTGGAAGCTTCAACGTCTCGCCAAGACATTTTCCGTGACGTGTGGTGAAACACATTGACAATGACATTGACAATATGGATTAATTAACTCGCACCATGGTAAGCGCTTTCTATTTGTGATATTGTGGGTTTTTGCACTTTATTTTGACAATTATCACTGAATAATTAACGGCTTGCACCATAAAGAATTGCAACTGCAGTGCTGTAGACACGAGCCACTATGTTTATCGCAATTTGCAAGCAACTGAAATTAGTAAACTACAGCTGATTATAGCTTTATACGTTGTCTATGTTATTTTGGCTGATAGTATTCATTCTGACATCATACACTTTATCTTTATTGCGACTAGGTTATTTTATGACGAAAAAGACTGGCATGACATAATTCTGCTTTATGATAAATATGTAAATGAAAGAGTAAAAACACTGGAAACGAAATTTGTCTAAGCCACAAAATGTCATGCTGGTTAGTATCGCTCTAACTGCAGCTACAGTATGCACAACGCGTGCCTGCACAAAACATCTCGACGAGACGCAATGGCTCAAGACCCAAGACGAGACCTATTGGATCGAGACATTGCTCCGAGACGAGACCCGAGACGCATCGGTTTGAGACGAGACCGAGACATTGAGGATTTTGTCCGAGACGAGACCAAGATGAGATATTAGTACATCTCGAGACTGAGACGTCTCGACCGAGACCACATCCATGATGATTACTAGACATAAAAAATTGCTGGAAAAGATTACATCAGACCATGCCTGTGCTTTCCAGTTTTCGTCTTAAGTAAAACCTTTATTTTTAAAAATTTTTATTGGACCCTCATAAATATTGGTACAGTTTCAGTTCACTTTGAAAGTTTTACTGAGAAAAAATGTTGGCACGTAGTCAGTTAGTATTTCTACTTTAGTTTATGTGAGTCGTGGTTACTAGTGATGACTTAATATCAGGATTTCAACTTTGATACGATATCAATACAATATTTTGTAAAATATCATGATATCGATATCAATATTTTTAAAATGATAAGTATGTAAATTATATTCAAGGAATGGAACAAGATGTGAACATTGAGCAAGGCAGTGTGCTTTACATAGTTACTAAAATGTGTTCCTGAAGTAAACATAATTAACTAAAGGCTGTCGTGTCGTTAAATTACGGCACTGCATTTTTAGTTTTTTTGCATGGTTCCTATGGTCAGAGAAAGTCGGGCAAAGTCAGGGAATTTTAAGAAGTCAGGGAAAATTAGGGAAAGTCAAGGAATTTAAAAGTACCAGGGTGCAAAAGTTAACAAAGATGCAGAGAAAAAAATACAACAGTTCAAAATTTTTTTCTGCTCGCTTTGCTTACAGATTCGCCGCCCTTGTTTCTAGTGTGATTGCAAGCAATTGAAAACCAACATTGGTATTTTGCGTGAACAAATTAGTGAGGGAAAACAATTCATTTTGTCCTGGAAAGTCAGGGAAAATGAATTCTGCAGAGTAGTAGGAACCATTTTTTTGGTTATTTTGTTGTTTTGTTTGCTTATTGTCGTTTTTGGATAATGTGGTAATAAAAATATAAAAGTTTGGCATAAAGTATTGCCGCTATCGTGATATATAAAAGATATTGCGATATATCTAAAAATTTGATTTTTTCGACGATACGATACAATATATCAATATTGAAAATAGTTTATTTATATTTTCAATATATTGTGTCATCACTAGTGGTTACTATTCAATGTGTCAGTTTTTTTTATATAAGTTGTTGTGATATAGTAAAAATGTTTAAAATATTATGAAAATAAAAAAAATTTGGCCCCACCCTTACTTTTTCAGCAACCGGAAGCATAGGAATTTTTACTTCAAGTTTTATGAATTATTGCCTTCTTTATCTGAAGATAATGATGTTTTTTATGTTGTTTTGCATTATTCAATTTTGTGAGTCTGATGTTTTTCATTAGCTTGATCATTGTGGATTTGTTACAGGAGAACACGCAGAACAGTACAGCTGGAAAAAAGCAGAGGAAGGGGAAGGGCGCTAAGAGGAGTAAGAACACTAAGATGACTGCGCAGCGGTTAGCTTCTTTCGTGGAGCGTGCAACAGCAATATTGGAGGATGATGAATGTCCATCTGTAGAGTGTTTGACACATGAAGTCGGCGTGCAGGCATCAATGTGCAGCTGTGACATGTCAGATTGTGTAGTGATTGTTGCGACCAACAGATATCGAGAGGTGTGCCTCCAGACTAATCTCTGCCATTGCTCGGCATATGTTGATTTGGTTGTCAATGCTGCCAATACTCACACCACTCATCTGTCATCTCAGCAGTCATCTCCAGTAGTCCAGTCAGTGCCCGATGCCAGCGGGAATTTACAAGTGCCAGCAGAAATTTCAGTTGAAAGGGACACTTCCGAGCAGAGTGCAGTGATGGTGGATATCGATGACATGTGCAAGGAAATGGAAGCGTGTGACTTGGATGACACTGTGCAGTACGATTACACTTGTGAGAAGCCGACTACAGGTGATTGTGCTGAAAATCAGACCAGCGTGGCAGCAGGAGTTGAGGAGAGTGCTTCTAAGAAGCCTGACTCCAGCCTGTTGTCTGGCAATGTCACAGTCACTACGTCAGAGACTTTTGATGTTGGGAATGCACAGAGTACTTCCAAGAAAGTGGCACTGAAGCTGGAGCCTGAAATTAGTTTGTCTGACAGTATCATAGTTACTTTGGCTGACATTGGGAACGATGTTGGTAACAGCGACGTCACTGCTGGGGCTCTGCCTGATGTGAGAAGTGACGATGCTGCACCATCATTCGAGGACCATTCAGACAAGTCTATGTCTTTCAGTACCGGTGTCATGGCAAACCAGTCTGAGCCACACCCACAGCCAGTCTATGCTCGTAGAGCTGGAGTACTGGTAGTTCATTCTTCAGGTGATCTGTTCTCAGACGACTATGAGATGACCGACGGCCATGCACCATTGCACACTACTCGCACCGGGGACAAGTCACTGATCGACTCGCGGTCTACTGTCGTACGTGGGCCTGTGGCTGATCAATCAGATGGCAGTATTCACATCACTGTGAATGATGTCTCTTTGCAGATTTCTCCTATGGATGATGAGGGTCTTTTGCCACCGACTAACACCTGTCCCGGTAGTCACAAGAGGAGCAGTTGTCATACGGATAGTGACATGTTAGACGATGAGGTTTTTGAGCCACAGCATATCACCACACACACCATTCCAGATGTCGGAAACTGTGGTGATGACATGTCACACCTGGAGATCGATGCAGGCGTACATAATTCTTTACTAGAGGAAGCTGGAGAGGAAGTTATCGTTCCGAGACAACGTTCGTTATCTGACCCAAGCCCGACTGCAAGGAAGATGCTAACATCTACTGCCATTGCTTCTCCTGAGGCCATTTCCAGCTTCTTCGGCCCGGTTAGCTCATCAACGAGTGGTGGTGATCATGATCAATCGCCGAAGTACTCTGTGGGTGGAGGAAGACGGAAGTCAAAGCCTGGTAGAAAGAGGGTGTCAATGTGTGGTGAATATGACAGTCCGATGCAGTTTTTCTCACCACAAAGAACCCCCGGAGATTTTGCATGCCAGCTGATGACGGTGGCGGACACAGATGAAGAAGATAGTAGCGCACTGCCGAATGTACTCTACACCACAGCTAATGAAGGACATGTGCCGGATACAGAGACTGAGGATAGTAGTGATGGGTCTGATCCAGATGCCCCGCTTGATGCCAGTGAACCTCCGAGTTCGAGTAAGTCCAAGTCTGCATCATGTGGGCTGGCTGGGACCATTGGCATTGGTAAACATGCCTCAACACAGCCAAACCTGTCTGACTGCTCTCTGGACATTTCGTCTGGAAGTGACTTGGTTTTCAAACCAACGGTGGCTTTTGGTGCGGCAAAGGCTGGCAACAGGTTTGAACAGAACTCATTATCAGTCTTATTGTTAGATTTGTTTGAAATTGTACTTTTTTAATCCAAGTTTTCTTTGGATGTTAGCTTGAATAGCGAGTTAGCAGCAACGTGGGAATCCAGATCATAAAATCTCTCTGCTGTGGTCACATGCAGTTATTTTTGAGATCTCGTATGACCTGGTGACTGGGTTAATGGGCCAGTCAGACAAAAGAACACTGTGAGTGTGGGGACAGTCTCTTATGTTGTTAATGTTTTAGTTGTGCACTTTAATTATTTTTCAGCCTTGTTCATGGATATCTTTTGTCTCCAATCGAGCTATGTGCCACGTTAGAACTGTGCAGATCTCACATAATTGTTGGACTTGGAAGAAGTTGTCTGGGTGTTTAGGAGGGACAGGTTAAGTTGATTTGGACCTGTAAAGATGATGCTGATCGTGTTGAGCATTGAGATTGAGGGATTTAGGCAGTGGGAAATAGGAATTCCTAGTGAAGATCTGGTGTGATCACTGATCAGTGTTGGTCTGGTTTTTGAGGACTGTCCAGCTATTAAGTAATGGAGATGGAGGGAAAACTGGCTACCTGGATCTGCCTGCAGAAATGGCTATTATACACTGTGGGCCATAAAAAACGTGTCACTTTACTTTTGTCCATATCTTCTGCAATTATTGACCGATTTTTAAAATTCTTTCACTGGCACACTCTGCAGACAATTTGCGATAATGTGATTATTATATATCCCACCACACGGTAAATGCATTTCTACACTACCTTGTGAAATATAAATGTAAGCAAAAACTAACGATAATAACAAAATTTAGGTAAATGAAAAAACGTAAAATTGAAAAAAAATACACTTCAGACCAACACTGCAGTGAATGGTCTGTATGACACTAAACTGTGTGGGTCTAACACAGTCTAGCGTCATACAGATCATTCATCGCAATGTTGGTCTGAAGTGTTTTTTTTTCAATTTTACCAAAATGTTTGTTATTATCGTTATGTATGCATATTTTATTGGTATTTTACAAGGTAGTGTAGAGATGCATTTACGATGTGGTGGGATCTATAATAATCACATTATCGCAAATTGTCTGCAGAGTGTGCGAGTGAAAGAATTCTGAAAATCGATCAATAATTGGAGAAGATATGGACAAAAGTAAAGTGGCACGTTTTTCGGCCTACTCTATATAACAGTGTGTGTGTGTATTCCAGTGTTTCAGTAGAACTAAATGTTTTTATTTGTTACTACCTGTATGATAAACGTTTGTCTGAATGTTGTTTTACAGAGAGGACTCAGACTCAAGTGATGATGCCTTTGAACAGTGTAAGTATGTAGTTGACTGCTTCACCAGTAAATAATTTCAGCATACACTTGATTGTTTATCCACCCGGCCAGGGTTCTTGAAATCTTTGTCTTTTGTTGAATTGATTTCTATGGTAGTTTGTCTGCTGACAAGTACTTTTAAAGCAAAATATTTCAGCATTTTACTTTAGCACCAACTTGAATGCCATCATTTTAGCAGCAGAATAGAAAATATATTATTTGTGTGATTTCACTTTCGTATTCAGCTGTTTCTTTTAGTCTGCTTTTTTGTTTTATGAAAATTGTACAGTTCATTGTGTTTTTTTTTGTATTTGAATGTAGCCACATATCTTAATTGCAGTATTCTGAATCTGGCATGGCTTTGCCATGGTAAAAGTGCTCTAGTTATTGGTTCGATGAAAATAAGCTTGACACATTTTTTTTGTTTATAGTGTAGAATTTTAACCCTTCTGTAGAAGCTGTCATGTTTGATATAAATGTGTGCATGCAGGGCATGTAATATTGAATATTAAATATATTGTCATTTTGTTTGCCAGTGTATGCTACCAGTGAATAATGTAGCTTTAGAGAAATGGGATTTTGGTGACATTGTATTAGAAATGTACACAGATCAGATGTTTTGTTCAGTGATGTACAATGCAATGTGTGTTTCTTGAAGTTCTGCAGAAGACCAAAGCACCGCCGCCAGCTGCTGCGTCAAAAGGCAATTCCAACTGGCGTGATTCAATCAGCAACTTTGTCGTGTCAGATGATGAAGAATCGGATGATACTGAGTCTGACAGTGATGACGGGAGTGATGATAAGCTGCTTACCGATGATGATGATGATTTGCTGCTTTCGACTAACGACAAAGAGAACCAACCGCTGGGACCATCTCACAGCACGACAGCGCTGGATTCAGCACGCAAGCCGAGACTCGCTGTGAATGCAGTGGACTCTGGTGCAACTTCTTTGAGCCACAAGCCGTTTTTGCAACCAGGTGCATGTTGAATTTACGGTCATATTCAAAGCGGTTATCGGGTTCAGATCTTCCTTCCCCAAAATGTTGAGAAATTTTTTCTTTTGGCAGATCAACAAAACACAAAACAGTTACTTGCATTGTGCATGAACGATTCTAAAAATTTGTCCATGTCTGAAATGTGTATTGAAAGCCGAAATGCATGAAAAATGATTAGGGCTGGATTCCACCCTAGGGGAGTTTTCAGCATTTCCAAGAATGGAATGAGAGGAAAGGGAGAAGGTCATATTTCTTCTAGGCAGAAATTCTGCCTGCAATCTTAATGCTCATGTTTGTGTTATTCAGCCGTTGTTGTACGCATGAGTCAAATTTTATGCTGTGAATGTCATGCTGTTTGTGAATTTTCTGGTTTCTTGAAGATGTCGTCTTCTTAGTTCTGTTTTGTGCACTGTTTTTCTGTGCCTTGACACTGTTGGCAGATCATTTGGCATTTAACAAAAGATAGCCATTGAGTAGGGACGGTAGAAAATCATGGCGAAAATAGCAAAAAAACACGGCAAACTTTTGTGAAAATCGCAAAAAATCACAGAAAAGTTACGGCACCAAATTACGGGCTCAAATACCATTATAAAGCCTATAAAACTCAACACCTAGCATTGACGACCAAAGTTTTTATCTGTAAAATTTTGTCGCTGCGGAGCATTAAAATACATATTTGTACGACGACGTCACGATTGTATATTGAGCGTGTAAGTAATCAAGCAATATGGATTTTGGTAACAGTAGCAAAAGTAGATATTTTTGTGTTAAAATCACACAATAAACTTGAACTTATGCTGATTAAAAACGAAAAATTTGTGTCAAAAATGCAGAATCGCGGCATTTTGGCTAAAATCACAGCATTCTGGCAAAATCACGGCATTTGTCGAAAATCACGGTTTCCATGATTTCTGTGTTTCCGTGATTTTTTCTGTCTCTACCAATGAGCTCATCATTTGCCATGAGTTAGAAGGAAGAACAACAAAGAATGTAGTCTGCCGTGCATCATTAGTTTAATTTAAGCAGAACTGTATTCTGTGTGCATTAGGTCAGGCTGAGTAAATGTGGAAGATAGTCGTTATCAAGCTGCTTGTGTGTCACATGCATTAGGTTATGACTTCAAAGGCAGAACGTCTACGTCGTCAGTAGCCGCTAGCTTGGTTCCTCCACGCAATGTGCCGCTGCCATCCACACCGGCAAACTTGTTGCGCCCACATAATGCACCCGTGCCACACACGGTCGGTCACTGCCACCTCCGACGTCTGAGCTTTCTCAAGTCACTCTCGGCTGATGTCCCTGAGTACCAGCGCGACATCGAAGCATCGAGGTCAGTTGCTTGAATTTTCATCTAGTGTGATTGTGACTTAGTGTGGTAAGTAAGTAAGTAAGTAAGTAATAGAGATGATTAGAGTGTCCATAGCAACCGGCATCACTGCACAAACACTGCACAGTATCAAAGGGGTGTGGTGCGAGATGTGGAACCGATAGGTTTTCAGACTGGAAGACAGCCAGGAAGATGCGGCAGTTTAGGCAGTTCAGTTCAGGCAGACTGTTCCAGACACGAGCAGCAGCAACTGAAAAAGTCTAGTCGCCAGTGGTAGGCAGTTGGGTGCAACTCATGAACAGTGATGGAGTCGAGCTGGAACATAGTGGTTAGCACATTGGTCGTGCTCGGTTAGTGCTCGGATGGATGACTAACAGTGGACAGGTAGCATAAACTATCTCTGTATGTAGCAATCACGCCTTAAAGTCAAGTCGACCTTTTATTCCTCCGGGGTAGGTAAGTCGAGTACCGGCCTGCCTGGCATTGATGTTCACCTGTGTCCGGTGGCAGGTAACAAGTGATCTCATATGTCAGGTGACACTCTGTAGCTTTGTGTTCGGTTTCCGTGAAGAGCAACACACATCTGAAATCTTTTAAAAATCTTATCTCTCTCGCCCAAAGAAGAAGGTTATATTTGTTGTAGCTGTGCCAGTGTGCCTGCCTGTTTATTCATAAGATTGCATGTAATTAGTAAACAGATTTTGATTAAAATGTTTGAAATGTTGTGGCTACTCATAGGAAATTTGGTTAGATATTGGTTGTGGTTTGAATTTGTACTGGTTTAGAAACAAAAATTCTGCATTAATCTGCATGTGTGCTGTCCGTGTGCTTCTAGTCTGAAATGTCTTTGTACCTTGTCGAATTTGAAACATTGGTGATTATGTTGAATGAGCCTCAGTGTTACGTGGCTGGCTATGTAGGCTAAGTTTGTTCCTAGATGAGGTAGAATATGGAGCTCGGGATGAAGGTTCAAGAAACTGGTGAGACATTGCAGCAGTTGTAAAATTTTGTGACCACTTCTTGCCAGTCATTCATCCTATCTGAGCTAATAACTTTAGTACTATAAGCCAGAGAAAGATGGAATCTGGTGGACTATTTAAGTTAAACTTTGTATTTTTCTTGTTGCAGATACATAAAGCAGTTTGCTAAGTTGAGATTGGAGTTGACAGAGAAACTGTTCAGGCTCTACAATGCCAAAGTATTTGGCAACAAAGTGAGTAAATTTGTGTTGATTTAATGAATCATTTTTGTCTAGTTTGAATCACAGACATTCCAAACTTCATAGCATGCTTTGGGGTCAGCATTATTGTAACTTTTTCTCATTTATGGAACACAGCTAAGATGACGTTTTAGTGCCGTATAGATCATGTAGCAGAATGATGTATTTGTTCTGTTGTTGTATTTATTTTATGCATTGTTTGCTGCATAATTTATGCACTCGTTTGATGAATTTTCAGTAAGTTCTTGAACTTGGATATCACTAGATGTCATTTTTGTTATGTTGAATGTCCTAATGATACAGATATTAGTCATCAGTGGTGGTCAGGCTTTTGAAAAATCTGGTTTCTAAAACAAAAATACTCTTTGATTTATTTTTGGTTTTCACTGTTAAACCTATTTCTAAAAGGCTGAGCTTGGTCGGGCAACCAGAGTTGAATATTTTGGTATCGTTGGAGCCAGAAACTAAAATTGGATTGAGTTTGGGGTGATTTTTTTTGGTTCTTACGTCAGTTTACCCAATAAAATCCACTAGTTTTTTAGTATGTTTTCAGAAATTTTCTCAAGATCTTTAACATTGTTATGATTTTTACATGATTTTTTCCCAAGTTTTACTTAGGTTTGACATGCAAAATTCTGTAATAAAGTAAGCCTTTGTTCATTGCAGTACATGATGCCTTGCTTGTCTTGCCTTACCTTACTTTACCTTCGGGTGGAAGGCAGCATCCAGCACTCAGGCCACTAAGTCGGCCCATTGTGCATCCCCATAAAGCCAGAGGCTGTAGAAATCTCCTTGAAGCTTTGACAAGCTTGAGGAGTAGAGGCCAACATATGTTATATAACATGTGTTATATAGCTCATTATACTCCATACAGTAGCTCTACTTGTCAGTGCGTGAGAATTTCTCAGCGGTTGCATGCATCTGTTAATGTCGGTATGCAATGTCTAGCTGCCTTCAGATCTGCCGATTTCATGGAGTCCTCGACTTACCAAGACGGCTGGCTTCTGCCGCTACAGATCGGATCCAAAGAATCCCGGCACCAAGACCGTTTCCATCGAGTTATCAACAAAAGTGTGTGACTCTCCGGGTATGAATACAGAACTCAGCTGTCTTTTGCAGTGATTCCATGTAACTCTCATGACCGGTTTCTGTCTTCTAGGTTCATTGTTGAAGCTTAAGTACGGCATGGTCTTGTGACATCTTGTTTTTTGCTTTTTTCATCAGCTGAAAAGCTTGATTTTGCTCTTAAAGACTGCTTTTCTTTTTTTCTGATCTAACACATTGTTGTGGGCTTTCTCTTCAGGTTTTTGTCATTGGTTTTTATCAGTAATGTGGCAAGTTCACTTAAAGCTGGCATACTTGTTATCATCAATAGTAATGGTACAAATAAACCTAAGAGTCGTCTCAGTGATCTGTTGAACTCTGCATTTTACCACTTTATTGCTATAACACTTCTTTTGCTGTGCTGAGGTTGAGTGTTGTGTTAATAATAATTGTCGTATTTGTATGTTGCTGCATGGTCGTTGCTCCAGTTTCATATATTAAACACAACTGCTGCTGCCATTGGTTCTAATTTTTTGTGTTTCTGGTTTAACCATCAGTTTTATTATGTGTTGTTCTTGCTTAGGCTGGGTTCCAGTCTTAATGCTAGATCACTTTTGTATAAGTGATGCTATGGTGATGGCTTTTGTTTATTGTAATATTTTCACTTGTGCACTAGAAATTATTATGCTACTGTTGAGGCAAATATTGCCAAGTTTTGTATTATGGAATGTTCCATTTACTTGTTGCATTTCTAATGGGTATGAAGCTGTTAAATTATATTTGAACAGATGTCGTGGCCTTGTGTTTTGAACGTTGTAGAGAGACTGCGAGACACTCTGCTGCACGAGTTGTGTCATGCGATGGTCTGGATTGAACACAAAGTTATCGATGGTCACGGCAATCTTTGGAAATCATGGTACATCTCATCTGCTGATAATGGTGGCCTGTACACTGGGCCGGGATAGTACTGCGATGGGTGACCAACCAACTAGGTCAACTCAGCCTTCCATCCTTCCGGGGTAGTAAATCGAGTACCGGCCTATTTGCCTGGGGTTAAGGTGGGGCATGTTCACCTGTGTTGGGTGGCAGGTAACACTGTGTGGTCCCATATGGCAGGTGACACTCCATAGCTTGGTGAATGGTTTAATCTTTTAAAGAGCTATATTCCAACCTTTACCTTTTATCTTTTAATGCCTTTTCTGTTTTGTTATATGGCCATCTCCATCTGTTTGTCTGTTCCGTTACTCTGTAGGCTATGCTGTACGGGTTCTTAAATGTAAACAGAAAGGCATAAAATTGTCGTTAACATTCCCCAATGCAGGCGTAGCCAGTGTGCTGAATTTTATTATTTTATCTCCGAAGGCTGGGGTTAGGGTTAGGGTTAGGGTTGTGCAGTGCATTGCATTGCAGTTGTTGCTGTTGTTTTCTTCTGGCGCTCGATCAAGGATCATATGCAATTGGCCTCAGTGAGGCCAGCATCCCTCAAGTAACTGAGTGCTGCTTTGTGTTCGTTGAACAGAAAAGTGATGGGATCGTCGTCATCAAAATGGTGGCTGCGTGCATTTTCCAATACCGAACGTTAAGTCATTAGGTGTAGCAGTGTCTACTCTGCCTGATCACGTCGCTGACATGTGGCTGGTTCAAGCTGGTCTTGGTTTCTCATAATTCTGTTGCGGTACCATGCCAGCTCTGGTGTATGTCCTTTTGTACAAAGGCGTGAAAGCAGAGTCCTTTGTGAAGGTGTAAAGTCCTTTATCTTGATCTCTGTTCACGTATGTGGCATGGAGTACTGCTGGCTTGGCCATCCGACTCCATTTGCGGGCACAGTGATGACGGATGACTGTTTTAGCAGTGCTAAAGTCCACTGGTGCGTTACCACCTGCTGCTATTTGCTCAACCAGTGAAAGTACGTGGTGCACAATTTCTTCCTTTCTGGTGGCCTTTGCAAGCTTTTGGATAGCAGACCTAGAGTCACTATGCAGATTGATGCGAGCCTCCTTGGGTGCTAAAGACTTTTCCTGGAGTTTAACAACTTTCTGTAATGCGACACTGATTGCTACCATCTCAGCTCGGTATATAGATGTAGCAGAACCGGCAGGTGCTTCAACTAAATGCTCTTCCTGGTTGTGGTTGTCAATGATGAGTGCACCTGCTCCTCCTTCCCGACATCCTCTGAATACAGATGCATCCGTGTATATTTCAATAGCAGCAGGTCCCAGTTTGCTGACTGTCTCCTGAACTACTTCATGCTTGAATTCGGTTGTATCATCCTTGTGCACTTGCTGACTGAGCTCGGAATTGAAGACAGCCTCCGAGAGAACGTTCCACGGTGCAGTGGGCTGTACCACTTTGAATCCCTCCCTTGGGAGTGACGCTAAACTGGTTCCTCAGGCCCCAACAGCAACATTGCATTGCAGTTGTGGAGTCCATATAGCTAGGCAGACGTCTGTATATTATGTTAGCACTAGGACAACGTATTTGTCTGTTTAACCAGCTCACTACTTAAAGTCTTCAGCTATGTGAGTCCACTTAATAAAGCCGTCTCTTCCTCCATTTAGACTGAACTGGCAAATGACTATGACTAGTGATTCTTATTTTAGGGGACAACTGTTTGAGGTACACATGAATCAGCTTAATTCCCGTTCAGGGCTAATTTATTACTTCTCACGTGCTATGTTTCTAATGTAGCAAAGAGGAGTATATGAGATCAGTGTAATATTGAGGACCGACCGATGAACGACCGACCTCTGTTCCTGGAAGAGCCTTCCTGGAAGAACTTCAAACGGCCATATCTCCGTAATGGTGCTAGGTAGATGCATGGTCACTATAGACCACCCATAGGAAGTCAACTTCCGCGAGTCGAATGGCCACGTGACCGATGACGTCACGTGACCCCAAAAGGTCAAGGTCGTGACCCCATTATCTTTGAGGCGCCATATCTCCATAACGGTGCCAGATAGACGCATGTGTTGAGGTATAACAAGACAAATGGCAACTAGTGTCATGGACCATTATTGGAAATTTTTTCCTCTCAGTTTCTGAAATCAAGCAATATTTTATGAACTTCGTTGAGACAATTTCCAATAATGACCTCGATGCCAGTCACTATTAGTATAATATTAAATGGGTCTCAATTTGACGCCGGGTCTCTAATACAAACCGAAAGAAACGAAAAAGCTCTTAGAAGGATACAAAACAAAGTGATGCACGCAAGCAGTACACTAGATTGGTCACAATCTAATAATATTTTTTGTTTTTTAGAATTACTTCGTTGTCCACCATTCCATTCCCCAGAGTGAAATGTTTACGGACGTACTTTTGTATGGCACTCTCATAGTAAAACGGTCTTTTGTACACTTGCTCTAGTTTCTTCATCTGTCACAGCTGGGCTGTTAGTTAAGAATGAAGACAGTAAATTTGAATTTGTCAAACATATTAGTTGTGCCATAGGGTGATGATATCAGAGACTAGATAGACCCATTTTGTTTGCAAAGCTAAATGCAGAAATTGTTTAGCATATTTTGTTTTGAACTGTAACTTGTAATTTATCACATCCTGTACAGTCAGCATTATACAAACCTAATTGGATTGTGTAGTACCTTTATGTAATACGTTACTTGGAATTTGCTTGTTAGTTGTGACTTATTTTCATAGTAGTCAGACTAACTTATTAATTATAGTAGAGTAATATTGAGTTGAATCATTGCTGCTGTGTGGTAGGGCAATAATGGCCAATCGTCTTCTGCCGGAAATTCCTCCAATATCTCGCTGCCATTCGTACTCAATCAGCTCTAAGTACACGTACAAGTGTACCCACTGTGGCTACGAGTATGTATCAGCAGTTTTTGGCTCTTGTATTTTGCAATTTTTGACTGTCTGGACAGTGGGGCATTTTATGCTAGGCTGATTAAAGATTGCACGAAATATAGTATTTTTATTGCATTTTTATAATGTGATGAGCATATTTCGTTGCCTTTCTGTTGTTTGTTCCAAAGATGCCTGTTTCTTGTTTTCGTTGCAAAGTGTTGTGTAAAATAATTTGTGGTGATCTCAGCTTTCGTACACAGCTGGCAGCATTCAGTTTTGCTTTTATTTAGCTTTTCTTCAGTTCAGAACACCTTCCACTTTATTTTCCACATAGCAATGAAAATTTTAAGCAACTGCCTTTAGCTACATCATTTGGGAAGCAGGAATTAAATATGGGTAGTTATGCATTGCATACCCTTGCATGTGCAGGTTTTCTTTTACCTTTTTTTTGTTGTATATATCTGTCAATCTGTCTGTGGTATCTTTTGTGTTTTTCCCTGAATAAAGATTGATGCATACAATTCATAGCTACTTACGTTGTATTGCAAAAATTGTTAAAATTTGGTTGGTGAAGCCAGACTGAAATATAATTCCTTTGTCTGTGATAAATTGAAGATGGTATTGGTGATTTGAAGAGATCGGTGCTGTGCAGCATCCGGCTGTGTGTTTTCGCGTGCAGAGTTCGTCGACACTCGAAGTCTCTGGACGTTCAGTCAAAGGTCTGCGGCTACTGCAGGGGAACGTTCCAGCTACTCTACTCCAAGTCCATGACGAGTGTTCCGCGGACACCGAACCCGTTTGCTCTGTTCGTGAAGCAGAACTATGCGAGTGTCAAACGAAGCCAGCCGGGACTGAAGCACGGCGACGTGATGTCAGTCATTAAGATGCAGTATCAGCAGTCCAAGACGGACAAAAAGCCAATAGTGTTCAACCTGGATGACAATGCCTAAACTGACGTCTGAACGTTTCACTCCTGCAGCAGCAGTGGTGTCATAGCAGGGGGGGGGTTGCTGAAAAATTGTCAGAAAATTTTGTTGTCCGAGAATTTTCATCCAAAAGTGCAAAATATGGAGGCTAAAACCCCATTTTGGAAAATTTGGGGGCAAAATTTGAATTCTTACCTCACATAATCTTCTCTGCAGCTCTTGTCGGAATTTTGCTGGAAATTTGCAATTTCCTGCCCACCTACTGTTTAACCACAACGCATACGCTGCTGTTGTGCAGTGCGTGAATAAATGCACAGTAGACAGTGAATTTTGCTAAACTTTATCTACGTTTTTCATTCGTCTGCAGCATTTTCATTGTTATTATGTGGGATTGCAGCTGTCTTAACAGGCTGCAGTATGCATCTTGTCTGTCCATCTGTCCGTTTGTTTGTTTGTCCAATGTCCGTATTCTGTGACTGTGTCTTAATCTGTGAAAAAAGGTGTAGTGGTATTAGTAGAAGAAGAAACTTAGCTTGGATTTAAGTTTTGGTTGGTTTTCGAGGTATAGGGTGACCACTCACCAGGAAAACATGGAAAACCTGGGAAAAACTGGAAACAAAGTGTCAGGGAAAAATTTGGGGAAACTGAAATCAGTTTCATCTTGGTGGCATTTAATGTGTTGTTCTGCAGCTGTTACAGCCACAATTCATTAAGTGACGAATCCTGAAAGCACGGGGCTACCGGTACCTGGCCTGTTTGCAGTTAATGTAAAGCAACTGTCGACCGTATTGTTTAACAGCATATCAATAAATCTTCTCTGCCTACGCTACTGGATGTCAGGGAATCTCGTGCTCTGGCAAGTGGTTACCCTAGAAGGGGGTTTTAGCAGTTTTTGGATGTCTAGCTGGGTTTCTATACCCTGGCCTAAAGACTGAATGTAGCCCTGTATAATGTATATGCGTTATTTGACAATATTAACTTCAGCCAACTGGTGGCGTTTGCTTACCATACCGCGATGTGCAAAGCATGGTATATGCTTTCGTGTTATTGGGGTCATTGGGGTGCTTTTATCGTGCGATAATCTCATGCACTTACCAGGGTGCATACAGATCTGTAAAATTGTGGAATTTGAAATTTTCCAGGCCTGGAAAGTTGCAGAAACGGGCCTAGGGCCCAGGTGCTGGTTAGTCGTGAAAAATAAACCAAATGGTTGCCATATTTTAGACCCGTGTACATGTTTTCACGCTTTACATGCATTATAATCATTATCCACTCAGATTTGGTTCAGTCTGTTGTTTAGTTTAATTATGTAGCATGTTAGCCTTAGCTAAGTTAATTGATTTAGTAAAATGAAAATCCAACTTGTTTAACATCCACTTGATTAAACAGTTCTGTTAAGACGTGGAAAATGGATAGATATATGCACACATGTAAAGGTCCTGGGAATTAATAGAAAACCACTTTCAGTATTCTGTGTGTACGCTTAACCTTCAAAACAAATCAGTTCTTATTAGCATTGTTTTTATTAGCCCGCCGACTTCAAGGATGCAGTACCACTTTGTAATTTTTATCACAGCATAGCTGGTATAATGCAAATGTCGTGGTGCAGGCTGTCTTATTTAGTTCATTATTGCATAAAGGCTGTTACTAATATCCATGTTTGTGAGCACTGTATTTTCTGCGTAGACAAGTTTTGGTCATCTTTCTATTGTTTTTTTCACACGAAAAAAGCTGAAGTGTTTGAGCATTTCCCGGATGCATCATTCAGGGTGGCCACAAACCTAGTAAACTCGGGGAATTATCGGGGAATTTTGTGCAACCTCAGGGACAAATTGTAACAAACAAAATAGTGTCACAAAATGCAGTTTTGGGGTGAAAAAGTGCTCCTCTAAAATACACATGCGGCCAGGGCAAACCCCGCTGTTGTGATAATCTATGGAAAAATGAGCTCATGGCTCGGGAAAACCTGGGGAATTTTTTTCTTGTACTTTGTGGCTACCATGACATTGCACTTCAAGTGCATCAGTTTGATTCTAGATTATGGCTATTTTGTAACTTCATAACTGGTATGGCGTTTAAACTTTTTGTTAATAAAGAAATTGAAATCTGTCAATGTTATTGCTTAAAACACAGCGTGAATGCTGTGCATTAGACTACAATGTATGTAATCTGAGTAATCAACGACAGTAACACATCTCGTCAACTAAATATGCAACAATTTTTTACTGCAGTAAATGAGAGAATTAATAAATAACAGACGTAAACGAATGACCAACGTAATCGCCGAGCTATAGTACACATGGCCCTCAATGAATTTTTTTTGGCAAACTAGCAGACGATTTCCATGGTTCATAGAAATAGTTTACACATCATATATTCTAAATTTTTTGGTGAACTGACGTGCAAATTCCGAAGTTCATGGAACTATTTACACG
>Ga0209671_1001026_pt1 | contig 21813 bp, 13 predicted proteins | sample WorMetHERISLAND2_2_FD_187401 | JGI IMG/M metagenome (GOLD analysis project Ga0209671, IMG submission 187401) | Marine gutless worms symbiont microbial communities from Max Planck institute for Marine Microbiology, Germany - Olavius geniculatus... | ecosystem: Host-associated > Annelida >... | reverse complement strand
TATGTGATCCAGATAGAAAATTTGGTATTTGTATATTAACTTAGCGTGAACACTCTAATTTTCAGCTAAACTACTGAACCGGAACTGCTATAGGCTTTTTCGCGTCTCGTGAGCATTAGCTCAAATTTCTTGTCTATATCAGCTAATGAGTTATCATATGTTTTTCCGTAAATTTCTCATACCTTGTACATTTTTTGTGAATCATGTTTCTTTTCTTTATCATTATCCTAGTTTACAAGAATAAACGAATTGAGTAAATGCAGTTCACTGTTATAGTTTACTTTTATTTGGTGTGTTATGTCATTTTTGTAAAAAATAACTATACAAATACCAAACAAAAGCATATAACTAAAGACAGAAAACTGAACAGGGAAACAAACATTAAACAGTGACACATATGGGTTTGAAGCTGCTGCATACACTCAGTATAGCCTACATATGCCAAGTTGACTTACTGAGGTGGGTATTATTTGTGCAAGATAGTCAGCTGCATAAGGTCTTACTGTCTAAATATATCACTGACAGGCTGCATTCTCAGATCAGTGATCTGAACTCTGAATGTATGAATTTCTGATGACTATTATCAGACTGCTGATCTGAACATATTGCAGTGCTGTGGGACTAGGCATTATGTGCCAGTCACCGGGGGTCTGTGCCTTATTGTGCCATTTGGGGCCATTTGTGTATAGTCAGCTGTGGTCTTGGTGTATTTAGTAAATTTGTTATCTAACTTTGCATTGTGATTAGTTGACTTATTGATTAAATTAGGTTTGGTGAGTATGTCTGTTGGAACATGGCTACCAGTTACCTTGCAGCTGGTGCTCTGTTGTAATTTTGGGTTCAATTCCAACTTGAGCTCAGGTGGAATTTTTTTCTCTGATGGCTTTCAGTCAGTCTGTCACTAAACAGTTTTATTTGGTGGGGTTTGAAAACGTTTACGCATAAAAATTAGTTTAAATCACACCATCGATTAAATCATTTGTCAATCTTGTAAACCTTCACAGTAAATAAAGGGTTGACTGTTGGGCCTGTAGACACACTGAAACCACTTATTCTTGAGCGTTGATGGTGCTGAGAGTTGTTGTGAGTTAATGGGTGTACAATATAGTACAATAGTTCAGCCAAGCTTTCGAATTGAGCATTACTGATGTTTAATACATTTGTTGAGCAATTCCTTTGACCAGTGAACTGATTTTCAAGGAACGCATTTTTATGTCGCATATCATTGTAGTGATGCCAGTTGAGTTTGGACTTTGGAATATTTAGTATGAAGTACCACTAGTGCTAGATCAGTTTTGTTTTGTTTTATATTCTGGCATCAGGCTCTTGTCTCACGTTGCTTGAGGATTGATTTAAGTTTTAGCATATCCACAATGTACGGTCTTAAATGTAAGATAAACAAGAAAGCCCAGCTAAAGCAAAGTTGAACGCGTGACAGCAGTGCATGTATGAAGGCCTACTGCGCACGAATCTAAGCTCACTGATCCCAGCAGTTGACATCAGACACAATGATTTTAATTTTTCATTTAAATATTACTGGTCTTATGTGGCTGCTGCCTTTGGACTGGTCGAAAGTGCATATTTTGAAAGGGTTCCTAAGTTTGATGCCCCCGTATGGAGGATTCATTGAACACGAGGCCAAAATTAAAACTAGTGAAAATTACGTTTAATGCTGAAAATTTCATATGCATGTTGCCCTGGTCTATCTCTAGTGATTTCGGTGCAATTCATTTTTGAAATGTATGATACAGCTTAAAATCACCAAAAAATCCATAAGAAACTATTTTGGCATTCAAAGTCAATTCAAGGTCATTGCTTTCACTGCTGATCGAAAGCCAGTATATGACTTCCTATTAGTGATTTATAGTAACCTAGGTTCTTTCTTGCACCATTTCTGAGATACAGCTCGACTTGTTGGCTAAAAGTTGCAAATTTTCCCTACCCCCTTTCATTTAGTGCCTTCGCTCAGGGTGTCCCCCTTTGAATTTATGGAAAAGCTTTACAGATCCTGAAACTAGAGTCTTCCTGGCAGCTGACGGTGAAGTTTTGATGATCTTAGCTTGCACCGTTTTTGACTGATCCACTCATGTGATGGATGGACAGACCAACAGAGATGGCTAAGTAAAAGTGCTGACTAGGGCCAAAGCACCTCTGGAAAACGAAAGGACTCACTTGAATTAGAACAGTTAATTAGCATATAGCTGATGATGAATAAACAATTGTCAGTGTTTAATCTTAAGAGAAGTTCCCATCATTTCGGCAAGACCTGTCATTTCTGCTAAGTACTTTTTTTCGCTGTGAATTGCTCTGCATAGGTGCCTTCTGTCTGGCCGCCATTGATTTTTTATCAGAAACCTAGCCCAGATATAATGTGAACTAGGGCCTACCCACCCTGCCCAATACCGTAATGTTATACCAGGTACAGCCAAACACTGACAGAGTGTCAAAGGCGTCATTGTGTCCTGCCTGCTCTAGCCTGTCTTCTGATCTGATGCTTAATGAAGACTGCATTGGGAAGTTATTGATTAACCGTCTTCCTCAGACTGACGTAATTGAACTGCCGTTGTACTGACTAGTGTACAGTGGCAGTGGGGGAGCCAGAAATGTCAATTAGGGGACTGTTTTCCTTCCCCTTCCCTTTCTTTCCCTCTTTCGTTCTTTCCCTCCTTTTTCTTTCTTTTTCTACCTTTCCTCTTTTTTCATCCTGTTCTCTTTTCCTTTCCCCTTTCATTCTCTTAGAAGTAAGACTCTGTAAAATCCAGGTAAGGGGCCTCGGGGAGCACTGAGCTCCCCACAGTGGGGTACGGGTTCATAGCTTCAGCCGAAATCGAATTTAGTCCATTTTAGCTTTAAAAGATGAGATCTGGTAGCAACAGTTTTAATTATTTTCCGGAGAATAAACTGACCAAATTGGCAAATTTGGAGCAGTTTAAACTTATGGTTATGTCTTGTCTGGAGGATTAGAGCGGGGGGGGCTCGGCTCCCTTCCCCATTGTCTATGCCACTGTACAGTAGCAGCATACAAGAGCTAGTGCTGAGCTGACTATAGTGAGTGTTCGTGCAGCAGCAGCAATAGCGTGATTAGTGACACAGGTGAACGCAGCTAGCAGACTGGTGTCATATTTACCTGCCCTTGCCTGTGTCTGTCTGTTTTACATTATGGGTGCATTCTTATTGACTATGAGTGTGGCTGATAATATTATGATGTTTGTGCCTTGGCCACTGTTTGGACATTGTTTTCACGCAGTTTGTTTGCATGTCCGTTTGTGTGCGTCTGTTTGTCTGTCGGTGCTGTATCCGTGATATGTCCGCCATTGTCTGGTGTGCATTGACCGATTTCTCTAAGCCTACAGCGCCAAGGTTTAGTTTGAGATTAAATTAATAAATTTTGTACACGGCGAGCATCTATGGGTGCGAACGTAACTTACTAGGTTATGTAACCAGGTGGATGCACCTCTTTTCGAGTGTTTTGTCTATCTTTGTCTGCCGAAGAAATACAGAAATTGCCCACACAATTTGTGTGATTTTAATAGTGGCCCGGCCTGCATATTGTAGGCTGTAGCCACTAAATTCCTGTTTATAGGGACTGGGAATGATTCCCAATCCCATTGAATGGGGCAGTGAGCTTGGGGTTGAGGCCCTAGACAGTGGGTGTGTTTGGCGGGGTGCATGGCTGCCATAATAGGACAGTAGGGGGACGTATGAACTCAATGTGTACTGATTTGGGTGCTGGTTGGGTGCCTCGACAAACGAACGCTGCCTTTGCGACAATATGTTTGTGACGGTCCGTTTAGTTGTGCAGGCGCCCACCCAATGCGCTGGATCTATAGTGAGCAGTGGTCAAAGCCGCCTTACGAGCCGCCAGACCATCAATAAACATGTACTCGAGATAGTGCCATAATGGCGTCATTTTCTAGAAGTTTTTGACATCTGATGACCTCGATCAAGCTGTAACTTTTTTACATCCGTCACTTCTGCCCTGTTGAACCTTACGTCAGTTTTTTTTTTCTGTGCTTCTTTGTTCTCGAGTTAAGAAAAACCCGTGCATGCGTGACAGACTGGCAAGGCCTGTGCTGAGGCTTATTAGGACGGCCGCATAGCAGGATGATTTCATGTCATGTAGATGCTACAGCAGCTGATGATCACTTCACTCACTCACTGCCTGTTAGTGACTGAGATAATGACAGCTGTCATCTGTCATCATGTCACTACTGCTGCTGTCGTCCCCATAGCGTCACGACATGGACTGAGCACTATTATACTGGCCTACCTGTAATCAGTGATCTGTTTGCCTGTTCGTCGCCTCACCAGTCAGAAATTTGCGTCTGTACTCTCAGTACTCTGTCCGCTTCTTCTTCTTTGCAGTACAGGTCGGACGCCATCTGGTTGAAGAGTCCTGACCATGGATAGAGTTGCTGTGGACAGTGGACACCGGCAGACTGCAGAGTGAGACTGTTCAAAGAAAACTATTTAATCTGTGGGCAAGATAGAGATGTGTTTCCGTGGCTCCACAGACGGGTTGCAAACTTGCAGCTCCCCAAGTTTACCTTAGGGGCTGATTATGGTAAGATGTAGTCCCTGAAGTATTCACCAGATGATGTGTGGACATTCTCAGAGAAACAGGTTCAGTTTCTGACATTTGGGAAGAAGAGTGAGTTTTGTTGCTAATCTGTTGATATTGTAGGAATATGGTCACCGAAGAGTTTTTACGTGCGATAGCAGAATGCTTTGCGCGTCTTAGTTATGGTTTGGGCGTCTGTTCGTCTCTCTGTCTGTCTGTCTGTCCATCCGTCCGTCACACTGCTGTATTGTGTCAAAACGGTGCAAGATAGGATCACGAAATTTCCACCATCAGCTGCTTCAAGGTCTCTAGTTTATCCTGACAACATTTCTTGCCCTTGGGTGCAGGGGTTCCCCTCGAACAAGGGCATCAAACATGGGTACCCCCTCTAAAAAGACGTTATTTTGCCGTTATTGGCTCGTATATTGTGAAAACGGTTGCAGATAGGTACAGACATGCTGCTTATCATAACAAGCACTGGTGACAGGCTTTTTAGATTTATTAACATCGATGACCTTGAACGACCTTGAACCCCCAAAACGGGTTTTTAGTGAATTTTTCACAATTTTTGGATGCACATTTCAACACTGAGTTGTGACGAAATGGCTGGAAATAGATCAAGACAACCTGCGTATGAAATTTTCAGCATTAAACATGGATTTTAGCAGTCCAAGTCTTGACTCCCTAGGTTCAAGGAGGCCAGCACAGGCGGGCGTCGAAGATCGCTAGTCGCTACCCCCTAAAAAGTGGTTATTTTACCGCTATTATCTCGTGTAGCATGAAAACGATTGCAGATAGGTACATACATGCTGCTTATTGTAACAAGCAATACTGACAAGCTTTTTATTGGTGTCAACATCGATGACCTTGAATGATCTTGAACCCCCAAAATAGGGTTTTTAGTGAATTTTTATGATTTCCGGCTGCTGCACACATTTTAAGAGAATTGCACCAATATGGCTGGAGATGGACCTGGACAACCTGAGTATGACATTTTTGCATAAAACGTACATTTTAAGAATCTAAGTATTGATTTCTTAAATTCAAGGAGTCTCATATTTGATTACTCTTTTAAGATGCATGGATATCTTATTGCTGTAGGCCTACACTGATTGCCAAAGTGGCTGGACTGCTGCTATCGCGCGTCACGTGAGCTTTTCTCAAATTACTTGTCTCTATACACCGGTTGGTGGTGCAATTCCAGCGTAATGTTGACTGATCTGCTCGTTTGCTTTGTCTTTGAACTAGATCATATCCGACGCTTTAGTGAGTGGCCTAGTGTGCCTGTGTTGTGGTTCACAGCGTGCAGGCGCCTAGTCTATCCTTGTAGAGAGTAGAGACTATTAAACTTTATAGTTATGACCTTGCGTGCGTAGGTTTTTGCACAGTCACTGTTCCATGGCCTGTCGCTACTTTGTTTGTAAACATGCATTGCTGTAACAAAATTCTTTTTCCTGATAAATTGCGGTCGCTTGGTATATGTCTGTTGCAATTTGTAAGCAACAAAATCATAGTATTACTTGACTATGTTGATACGCAGTTTGTAATCGTTGATGCTCAGCTCGTAATCGAGGTGTTGAGGTGCAACTTTTTGTTAAAGTGGAAACAGCTCATTGTAGTAGCCTACAGTTATTGTGGACATGAGCTAGCAGATAGACAGTGACCTGTGTCCATATGCTGGACGTGCTGTTTGACTGTTTGTATTTCACAGATACTGCACTGCTGGAGTGACCAAGCGACACAGTTCCAGCTTATACCACTCCAGACAGTGCTGTATCAGTTTAAACCACGCTCAGGTCACACAGACTACACCGTCGTTTGCTTTATGATGCACGACTGCAGCCGAAAGTTGTGAAAACAGTATCAATGCAAGCTGCGTGTAGTTTAATTGAATACTCCGTTTTTGTGTTTTGTTGTAATAACCAGCCCTTTAATCTTCAAGCAGTTTTGAAGTCCGTGGACTTACGATCGAGTGGTCGTATAGGTTCAACTCCCTGTCGGGTCGCTATCAGTTGGTTACTACTTGTATTGGTGACGGTCTTCGGGCAGGTAAACCATCTCGGTATGTAACCAGCCGCCTAGGTCAACTCAGCCTTCCATCCCTCCGGGGTAGGTAAATTGAGTACCAGCCTATTTGGCTGGGGTTAAGGCTTGACGCGTTCACCCGTGGCTGGATACGCTGCAGGACCAACACTGGTGTTGACAGGCAGGTGACGCTCGGTAGCTCTGCGATGGGTTTCCGATAGAGAGATCTATCACGACCTTTAGCCTTTTCACTGTGGCTGTGCTTTTTTGAAGGCTTTACTGCGCTTGGATGCAGTTGCATGGGACTTGATTAGCCCTGCAGATTTGGCAAATGGTGATAGAAGCGACTATTGTTGTGAATGTACAACAGTGTGACACGGTCTGAGTGTGTGACACGATATACACAATGTAGGCTACCGTGTATATTACGCGAATACAACTTATCTCCAGGTCATGACTCTACCGTAATGATCCGGTCCGGTGCCGGTGAGCAGCTATTAGCCGCTTGCCAATGCCGCGGGGCTCGGCAGCCGATCAATGACGTCACTGGCGTGTTTGCATATTCATGACGAGCTGCTGCGGCGCCGGGGGCGGGGCCAGGCCGGCAGGTGCTCGGTCGCATGACGTAATGATGGATTAGTGATGTAGCTGCGGTGAGTGAATGAGCGCTGGAGTCTGGCGGTGAAATGTATTTTGCGTGTTGCTGCTGCCTGCGTCCAAGACGCGTGTCGGTAATAGCTTCTATAGTGAATGTGTGGGCTGTCATCGTCATTGACTGGTCCGTCTGGACTGTCAGTGGCGTTATAGCCGAGGGGGGGGGGCAAATGCCCCCTCCCGAATTTTGAACTGTCGGATTTTTTTCCTGTGCGAAAGTTTACGTTAACGATGCGAAATTTGGGGCTCAAAACTCCCTGAGTGTGGAAGTTTCGGGTCAAAATTGAAATTCTGAGCGCTATCAGGAAATTTGCAGTGTCTATCGGAAAATTTAATACCTGGCCTGCATACTTTTTAAACCCATGAGACCGCTGACGACTGACTGCCACGGACATAGCAGTGCTACGAGACGCCAACGGCTTTATGCGGCTATCCTCACTGGCCGCATTATGAATCTTGCCCGTTCGTCTGTCCGTTCGTTAATCGCTCCCGTACGGGGCTTCTTACTTGAAGACGAAAAGACGTTTTGTGATGTCGCTTAACTTCCTAGCGTACATTTCCCACCTGTTGTCAAGTTGTCAAGACATGGCAAACATCTTCGAAAAATGGATGGATGCAGGCGTTGCAAATTGCGACCAAATCGCTGCGCGGCCGCAGAAAAACGACATGGTTGGTTACGACTGACAGCCTATAAGAACCAACGCTCTATTCGTCGGTACAACCGTTTAGCCGCAGTACATAACGTTACAGACAGACGACAGGTGACAGACAGGCAGACGACAGACACATGGTACCATAAGCGCGACCGCTAGTACGTCGGTCGGCAAGTGGAAATGCGTCGCGAGAATTGAATTTAGAGTCGGCCAGTCTGCAACCTGCGTGCAGCTAGCGTACTGTGCAGTCACAGACGTAGACTACATTATCGAGTCTCCACTCTCCCGGTTCATTGATTGATTCAGTTGTTAGCCAGCCAGTCCTGCAGCGGCAACCTAATAGTTAGCACCGTCAGTGACGTGAAGAAATCTGTGCACTGCACTGCTATAATTATAGATGGATGACGACGACGGCACTTTTTGGCTACTGATGGGCTACTGGTTGGTTGCTATGGTTACGTGATAGTGTTGTCGGCGCTGGAGTGGTCTCCTGCGGTTATCCATTAGCGTCCATGCAGTCAGTCTGGTGGGTGGCCGTGAATCAGCTAAGTGACTATATGCTGGTCGGCTGCATGTGTGGTCGTCGTGATTTTGTATCAGTGCCGCGCTGCCTGTGGCTGCTAAATCTGTGTTTAGCTAGCCAAGGTCCATAGGGACTGTAGTTATTAGTAGCTAGTCTTACGTGTAAAATAGGTAAGTTGGGGCTGCTCCTGGAAGGCTGGGACTTAGTGGCTTATAAGGCGGGATCTTGCTCAAATTTCTGCATGATTTGTGCCTTGCTGTAATATTTTAATGTGTACAAAGATGTAATAGGTATAGGTTTTAAAAACACAGTCTACAGTGTGAGTGTACTGTGCAGACCTTGTTGAAACGTACTTATCTCATGACTGTGATCTACGGCGAGTTTTGCCTGAGAATGGATGCTGTACACAGACTCGAGCATACACGTTTTGATCGTCACGCTTCAGTGGAGTGAGATTACGGGCAGTTGTAACACTCCAGTCACTGCATTGAGAGATAGGCGACAAAAGTAGATCGTGGAATTAAATTACTAATCATTATGACACGCTGAAAATTACTGTAAATTTGTTTCCTCAGCTACAGAAAATTACTGATCGTTTTTCCAGGTTCTTTGCAGTTCCTGAGTGTCTGTTGAAGGTTAAATGTCCCCGGGCAGTATTGTGTATATGGGTCTATAGCTTGTTGATATTGCAGCATTCCAAGTGCAGACTGCTGTTGTGTGCTGTACAGATTATGATGGAGGATGATGAACTAAAGACCAACGCACAATGAGCAGTTATTGTGGATCTGACTGCTGTTATTTTCCTGGCTGTCGCCATCCTGTCAACTGATATATTCTGTGAGGCTGTTACCCAGTAGTCGTGGTAAGTACTTAGACTTTTGATTGTCATGGTAACATGGTTATGGTTAAATGGTATAGCTATTCATAGGAAATCCATCTGAGAGCTATGGAGCGTCACCTGCTATATGGGATTACACAGTATTGTCTGCCACCCGACGGGCCGACACACAGCCTGCTGTAGTCCCAGCCAGACAGGTCGGTATTCAATTTACCTACCCCAGGTAGATGGAAGGCTGAGTTGACCTTGTTGTTGGCTATACATGTATACCTAAAAGGTTTACCTGTCAAAAGACAGTCACCCATCCAAGTACTAAACGTTTGATAGTGACCGCACCCGTAGTGGAACCAATGACCTCATGGTCAGAAGTCAAACGTCATAACTGTTACGCTATGAAGCCACTGCTGGTCTGGACATTGTCATTTGCCACTGAAATCTAATCATTCAATTGGTGGGTGGTAATGCTCCATACCATTTCATTAAAATCGGCTCATAATATTTTGGTTACCTAGCAGACTAAGCAGAGTGACAGATGGACAAGCATACAGATGATGTGAAAACAGAAGGCTATTCAGTAGAGTTAAGTACTGTAAGTAAATAAGTAAGTACGTACTACGTAGACATTATATAGCACATTAAAATAAGCAATAGGTGCTTTGTTTTCGCAAAAACTATTTCTAGAAAATGTTTGCAAGAAAATGAACTATTAATGTTTACAAACGACATTTGATTCATGATCAGACGTTTAATCTTAATGATTACATTGAATGAATTTTTATTTAATTCAGCATTTAAATAAGTTATGACAAAAACGTGGAGATTCGCTTTTTCGCTTATGATTTGTAATAGATTGCTACATGTGCTGTGACTGACATGTTTTCCCTGTGATACACTGAAGGATTGTCAGTTTGTGTCATGTAGAAATGTGACTGGTGATTGTGAAATGTTGTTTGTTAGCGAAATGGATGACCCTGATCGACCGCTCAAAGACTATGGATCATTCGTCCATGTTCAGCCTAGTGAGGCTGACATTGCAGGTAATGTCTGATATTCAGCGAGCAATTGCCATATGAAAACAAGAGGTGATTAAAAAATCGATTGCGTCATGCATGGTAGGTGATTGATTGATTTTGATGGGACTTAAAGGTCCGTGGACACCAAAATTAACATATACATTTTATCTATTTTCCTGAAAGTGCAGAATTTTCTGATAACTTTGACACTAATATCTGCACCCAGCATTTTGTCAACACGGAAAAATTTACCTTTGAAGTGGACAGTCTATGAAAGTGACGTAGAAAACGCGCTGCCATGATGGCCCACGGTGACGTCATGAGTTTAGTTTATAGACGTCATGAATATTAATGGCCTAGCCTAGATTGATGACATCGTCGGCTAGGCCATTAATATTTATGATCTATATGGACTAGGGTCATGACGTCACCGCAGACACTGATAGATTAGAATATTTTTGCATGACGTAATGTAATGCCGCATTTCGTTTGAAATCACACATTAATTTCATATATTTATGAAGCTGAAATCGGCATATTATATATGTGAGGTTAAATGTCTAATTTAAATCTACAGAAATTGCGCGAGTGAGTTTGACCGTGGCCATGGACCTTTAATATTACCATAGACACAAGATTTAGGCCAAAGGTCATGTCTGCGGCGCCATGATGAGCACCCAACTAAATTGATGTGTGGTTGCAGATCTAATAATGTGTATTAAATGTGTTCTTTTGTAACTGTATCGTAAAAGAATAGGCAATGAGCTTTCCAGATGGCCATTTTGCTTCAAGCTCTGGTTACATTCTTTATGCTGTTATGTTTACTGTAGACTACTTCATGGTGCAATCACTGCTTTGACTGTTGGCTCAATTTTGTGAAGACGCTGCAACGGTAGTTGAGGTAACAATGTTAGAATGGAATGCCATTGCATTGTAGGTCACCATCGCGAGCATTTTCAAGACCAGCCGGCCGTATACATCGGACTGCGCTATCCGAGAGATGTGCGCAAGAGACGACATCACCGACGACATCGACTGCAACAGCCGCCAACTGACAAAGAGTCTGTCAAACCCGGTAATACACTCAGAAGAAGACTTTCTTCTTTTTTAGGGTTGAGTGCAAACTTCAACAAGTTGAAAGCTTTAGCACTTGAGTCGGGTGTGCATGGTTAGTGTGTGCTGGGTTTTGCTTCCATAAAAACAGTGTCGGTGTAGATGGTTGAAATAGAAGCACGCTTCTGGTTCCTTCAGAATGGTGTGCAATTCCCATTCAGTGCAGGGTAGTGCAGTGGAGTGCCGGGATCCATGCTAGGCAGATGACAGTGCACTCCTGAAAGTCTCAGGAGTAGTTTGTGGCTGAGTTAAGTACTGTGACCATTTGATCGATCGATTGATCAGTCTAATGGTCACCTGATTCTGTGACGATGCTGAGTTAAGTTAGGCACCAGCTGAGAAAACTCTCAAAGCTCATAACATTAAATTTAAATGTTTTATATCAGTTCTGTGATAAGAATGATTCTGCCTGAATTTCTAAGAGCTTCAAGTATCAGGAAGGACATAGGGTTTGTAAAAAAAATCCACTTTACAGTCCTTTGATGGGCAAATGGTTAATGTCGGTTCATCTTCCAGGCTTGGTTAACTTTGTTAGTTAATGTTTTCAGAATTGGTGAATGACTAGAGGTGGAGATGCGTCGGTTAGTTTAAAGTGTGGATGGGAAAATTTGTAGAAATTTTTTGCAAATATTTGTAGGCATTTTCAGCACACTGGAATTTTGGTTGATTATTTGCTATTGAATTATTAGGTACAAGTAAGTAAATAGGTTGGTTCTAGTTGACAAATAACAATCGCTCAAGTATTACGCGGAGATGCAATTAATAGGTAATACTCAGTTTTCACTGACTCATGTAGACTGTAGAGCTGTCATACTATATACAGGGTGGGCGAAAAACACTGGACCTGTTTGAGCATTGATAACTCAGTGATGGTTAGTGATAGAAAGACGTGTTATGCGTCATAAGTTTCAGAATGCTGTAAAGAATAAATGACAAATTTGCATAGTGAAGCATTTAAGTATTCTTTGCCTAATTTGCATAAATATTTGTCACTCCCAAAATTCTGCCAAATTTGACTGTAACACATGGATTTAACATGGACATTTGAGCTTTTATAACTTAGCGATGTTTATTAATGGAAAGGTAATATGCCAAAAGTTTAAAAATTGTGTACAGAAGAGCTGCGTTTTGGATGGCCTAACAAACATGAACAAGTTTAGTGCGCCACGGATAATTAGATACTCTATGCCAAAGCACGAAAGACAAATTTGCTAGTATATTGCATCAATACAACAAAACTAAACTCTTTCGAATTTTCCGTCTGTCATGCCCTCAAACAGAAATTAAAACTATTAGCTAAAAGTATTAAAACTATTAAGTATTATTATCATTAGCATATTTATAAAATACATATCCGTGGTGCACTAACCTTGTTCATGGTTGTTAGGCCATCTAAAATGCAGCTAAGAAGTGTACAACTTGCATGTCTCAGCATTCAAATATTCTTTGCCTGCTTTACGCAAATCTGTCCCACCACTAAAATCATGCTAAATTGGCAGTAACACATGAATTTAAGTTGATTTTCATTCAACATACAGTGAAATATCAACAATCATTAACACATGCGTTGAGTTTAGATGAAATTCAACGTAGGCAGTTGCCCAGCTTTTGCATTCATAACCGTCATTAGTCCTTTTAGGCAGGTGATCGATAGTAGTCATTGTGTTCAGGATCAGCTGAGCCCAGCATTCGATTAGCACACGTTTTAGCTGGTCAGTTACTGAAATATTGTGACCATGCTATCTGCTGCAATGCCCCACACTGATTAATTCACAGAATTTAAATCTGGACTTTTTGGCAGTGAGTTTTTGAGTTCAATGAACTCGGGCACATGGGAGTGCAGGCAAATGCTAAATTTCAGGGATAATGAAGATTTAGGCAAATTAGACAAAGAATATTTAAATGATTTGCTATGCAAGTTTGGCCATTTTTGTCTACAACATTCTAAAACTTATGTCATATCACACGCTTTTATACGGGTAACCGTCGCAGAGTTGTCAACAACACTCAAACAGGTCCAGTTCTTTTGGCCCACCCTGTACTATACTATGATATTGAAGCTACTTCTAATCATGTGCAGTAGGTTGTGTTACTGTTATACTCAAGAGACGTGCTATAGCAACTAGTTTTAGTGAGTATTTGTGTTATTATAGCAGCCATTGCTATCAAGAAAGCTAATCTGGATATGATTAGTGAGTCAGGTAAAGTGTATTGGCACAGTTGTGTTTCGTCCCTGTGATTGTGGTGACATAGTTGTAATGTGTGTATTGTGTCTGCTTGGTAGCTGCAGAGTTTGGGATTTACCCATGTCTGTGTTGGAACTATTTGCCCTCTAGAAAGCTGTTTCCTTTTATGTAGTTGTAACTGTGTAGTTTTATTCTGGCAGACATTTTTTTGGCTGCATTTGAATAAACAGATATTTCTAAAGTGGCATGACTATAGAATAATCAGCTGACTGTGGGGTGTGGATAGTTAGTTATTTTGTGCTCTAGGAGTTTCTCGGTGTGGCAACCAAGTTAGGTGTGCTTATCAGTACTCCTGTAATAAATAGCATGAGCTTTAGTTTACAAAAAGTTGTCGTAAGCCATAGCTTATTTTTTGTTTCACCGTAGAATTTTCTTTGCTTTTGAAAATTTATCCAAATGAACTCAGTTGTTTATTTTAGAAGCAAGTTTGATTTCTGTTTATGTTACCAGTATCGTGCTGTATTAGTATACTGTTAATTCCATTTATACCAGTGTAGAGAGTTGACTCAGTTTGTTGGTCTAACACTAATGTTGGAATACTGTCTCATCTCTGTTTTTGTGGACTTGCTTGTGCTTTATACGGTGTGTCTCAAAAAACATCCCAAACATTTTTTTATTGTAACTTGAAGAAGGATTGTCAGATTTTAATGATTTTTGGTACGAATATTCCTGAGACAACTTGCCATTAAATAAATGTTCAGTTTCTCACCCCACCCAAAGTCTGTTTGTGCACTACCTGGGGAAAACAGAACCAATAAAATATTGCTTTTTTGCCCAATGCAGTATTATTGCTTTATCTAAATAATGCACAAAAACATATTTCGTTAACTTTCTTGACACTTTGGTTGACAATTTATCCAATTGTTTCGTTTTTCAACTGCCTACAGCAAAAATGCTCGAAATATGGGTGCATTGTGTGAACACAGGCATGGAGACGCTTTCTGCATTCATTGACAACAGTATCAATAATGTTCTGCTTCAGACTAATCCAGGCTTCATTTGTCACTTCTTGAATTCATAAACATCCTTGAACGTTGTCTGCTTTATGTCAGTCAAACCTTGTAATTGACTGGCTGTTGGGGGCCAGAGATCTGGATAGATAGAATTTATAGAAGTTTTTTCATTTATTTTAACACATGACTTGTTTGGTCGGTTTTGCCCAGGTAGTTGAAGAGCAGAAGTTGGGTGAGGTGGGAACTTAAACAATCATTCAATAGCCAGTGGTGTCACAAATATTAAGACCAAAAATTATTAAAATTTGATGATGTTTTTTCAAATTATGATCGATAATGTCATTGATGTTTTTTTTATGTTTTTGCGTATTTCAACGCATATTTCGCTTGGTCTGCAGTTCCTTGGTAGTGCAGAAGCAAACACTGGGTGAGGTGGGAAGCTGAACGCTCATTTGATGGCAAGTTGTGTCTGGAATATTCACACCAGAAAATTATTAGAATCTGATAACTTTTCTTGAAGTTACAATCGAAAATGTTGCGGATGTTTTTTGAGACTCAGTGTATATATAGACGCAGTGTGGCTGTACTGACTCAAGATTTGAGCTAAATACTCAAAACTTGAAGCTCTCAAATTGCTGAAATTAGACACACCTTAAAGCACATTTGGTTCACATGCAGGGAGACACTGGATAGCCATCAGGCGCCCTTAGATGTTTTAATGATATCTCTGCTGTGCATTGGTGAATTTTGTGTTTTTTTCCAGACATTTTTGCTCCTGCACTTCTCATCAAAGTTGAACTGGTTAGGTTATGTAGTCAAGTTGTCAAAGGTTGAGATCTGGTTTTTCTCACAATTTATTGTGAACTGTGAATGGCAATGGATGTTAGAGTTAGTATGCTGTATGAAATAGGTGGATGATGGGAAAATGGAAGTGAGTAATTGAATGTTATTATTGTGTGCACTGTGTATGTAGCATATGTAGTTGTGTCATTTGTGGTGCTTGGTTGATGTGATTTGATACACTGCACATCTGTCTGTGTGCCTCTGTTTGTCTTGTCTGCCTGTCTGTCTGTCTTTTTGTTTGTTTGTATGTACTAGGGTTATACCGAATAGCAGATTTTACTATTCGGTCGAATAAGAACAATGTGTTATGTTATTTGGTTGAATACGAATAGAATACGAATAGTTGACGCAAGTTCAAACAGATTGCCATGTGCCCTGGTTTTATTATGGAGTGATGAAAAATTTCAAGATCGGGGATTTTGTATCCATATTAAACAAATGATACTGACAAACATTACTGACTAACATTACATGACAGTGACTTATGACAGACTCTTTACAGTGAGCAAACGAAATGGTTAAGAAAATGCCATAAAGCGTCGAATGTGGGCGTTATGCTGCTAAGACAGCTGGGCTGACAGCAGCTGTCTTTGAGACTGTTCAGTTGTTCGTATTCGATATATTTATGGCACTGTTATTCGGCCGAATACGAATACACTATTCGGACCGAATAGAATACAAATAGAATATTCGGTACAGCCCTAGTATGTACATCCATTTGTGTGTCTGTTTATGGTCGGACAGTGACACCGCCTGCTCAGCGAGTGCAGTTTCTGCTGGGTGGTCATGATGAGTGTGAAGATGAGGACCACCAAGCTCACGCCATCTTCTGTGAGATGGAAGAATTACGACCAACCGGTGAGGGTGACGAGAAAGAATGGAAAGAGATTGCCAGGTAGCTTACTCAGCGCTTACGTGCATCGTGAATTTTTTGTCGTTTGCTACAGCACTGTAAAAGCATGTACAGAGAGACATAACTGAACTGAACTGACATGGTTTAGTTTTTGATGCAGTGACCAAGTGGGCAGGCAGTAATGCATTACAGTAGGCATCTTCTAATGGCAATGGTGGTCTATGTGACTGACCATTGCCCAGTGACCATTGGGCTTGCCTAGCTTGTCCATTAGTCGCTTCATCAAAAACTTAACCGTGTTAGTTCAGTTCGGTTCAGTTACGTCGCTCTGTACATGCGTTTATCTTTACATTGCAGTCTTGTATTCTAATGGCCATTTTTGATTCTTTTGGTTAACAACTTAGTTTTCTAATCGCAAGTTTATGTTGACTGGTCGTTCAACTTTGGATCGATTTCTGATCGGCTCTGACTCATAACTGGAGAGATGACTGCAGTTGCTTTGTGAGCACAGGTCTCTGTCATTGGACTATGGTGATCAGTGATTACGTGGTTATGTAAACAGGCGAGTCACTGGCAGCCTGATCCATGTAAGCACAGGCACATTAGCTTTCAGTGTTTTGGTGAATGAATTTGCAATGAGATTTGTAGTAGAAATTTTCTTATTGATTGCATTCAGTGGAGTGCTTTGTGGTGAAATCTGTCACCCTAGTCATAGAGTTCTTAATAATTGTACAAAATACAAGTTTCCTGCCATTTTGTAAACAGTTAGCTGTCCAGTTACCAGTTAAATAGTTGTAATTGGTCAGTTAAGTTATCTCACATTTGACTGTCAGTTAGTCAGTCCATTCTTAATTAGCTAAATGGCTAGTTACTGACTTAGTTGCTTGATAGTGTAATGGTAGGTAGGGCGTTTGATTTGCAATCACGAGGTCATTGGTTGACTCCTAGTTCTGATGCAATAAGTGGTTACTCTTAGATAGGTGACTGTCCGCAGACTGGTAGACCATCTCAGTATGTAACCAACACCAAGGTCGACTCAGCCTTCCATCCCTTTGGGGTAGGTAAATCGAATACTGGTCTTTCTGGTTGGGGTTGAGCAGGGGCACATTTACCTGTGTAGGATGGCAGATAACACTGTGTGATCTCATGTGGCAGGTGATGCTCCATGGCTCTGGTTGGGGTTCCCATGAACAGCTACACACACCTTTAGCCATTGTTGTTTGTTGGTTGCTGTTAGGTGGATAAAGTTTGAAGAGGACGTGGAGGAGGGAGGTGAACGTTGGTCTAAGCCTCGTGTCGCTACTCTGTCTCTACACTCGCTGTTTGAGCTGCGTAAAGGCATTCTCACTGGCACAGTTCTACTGGATATGACCGCTGTCACCATCTGTCAGATGTTTGGTCTGTACTGTTCTGCTACACTAATTGTAATGACAATAGCAATAGCCACGTTGTACATGCTAGTTAATTACGTTTTCGTGTTGAGAATAAAACGACTTTAATTTCTGCAAGAAATGGTGTATGTCTGAGCAGCATTTCTGAAGTTAGAAGCTATAAAACATAGTGGCTTCGTTTTATGGAGCACCCTGTATGTATGTGTATGTGTGTGCGCTTGTTTGGCTGTCGGTGTGTATGTCTGTTCGTGTGTCTGTTTGTACAGAGCTGATGCTGGATCAGATGGTGGCGAGTGGTCAGTTGAATACCCAGCATCGTGAGACAGTCTGTGATGTACTGTTAGCGCGTCATCGTCATCAGCATCAACGTAAGGAGGGTGCCAAGGGTCTCCCGGTCATACGCTCACTCGCTGACATCGGCCATCGCAACTCCGAGAAGAGATTGGAAAACAGAGGTATTGTCTGTGTTATAACGCAGCTTTCTTTCTTTTTAGCTGTTCCTTATCCGAGGGTTGTTCGCATTGTGGATAATCAATCTCCGTGTCTGTTTGTCGCTGGTATTTTGAAGCAGTTGTCCCAGTCCAAATCCAGTCCATGAGATGGTGTTGCTGAGCCGGGTCGTTCTCGATCGTTCTTGTCTTCTCATTCTAGGAATGGTGGAGCCCTTATGAGTTAATCGAGAATGGGGTTCTTGTAGAAGTACTCCTCTGAGTCTTGAGGAGAAAAAGCCTGATCTTGGCTTTAACCTTGGTTTTGAATACCACTGGCCCAGGCTTTTGCCTCAACGCCTTGGCCTCTGGTCAGTGGTCACTAATCTGGAAGTAACTTCATGAAATTTGATGAATAGTGTGCCTGTAGATTGACAAACTCTCAAAATCTGCTGAATGTCAACGTCATAGGTCAAAGGTAAGGTCGTGTGAGTATTTTTTTTCATCGAGGTATTTCAAGACTAGTGGTGTGCTTGATACCTTGGCTACCCGCGGTTAGTGCTTAGCTTTGAGCAAAGCTTGACAGTCTGGTTTTTGTAGATGTTGGCACATGCAGGTTGGTTAGAATGTCTATCTTGTGACTTGGTTTGTTCTGTGAACAGTTCTCCCTTACCATCACTTGCTGTGAATGTATGTGGGTAAGTTTTGAACTTTTGATGATTGTTGACTGTGCTGTTGCTGTGTTGCTGGTAGACACGTTTGCTCGGGGTGCTCATCAGAGCACGGGTTTTCTGCAGTCGGCCGGCAGCAAGCCGCTGCATAAAGACATCCACGGCATGCCCAGAAACACTAGCGCCAGCGATGTCACCGATGGTGCACACAAGGTCTCTCTTACACCAAGTGTTAATGTCAGGTTCTCGTGAATGCCGCAGATCACCCACAGAGCAACCCAGATCCCAGAAATTGCCTATGGTAGTGACTGCAGATCTAACTTGGACTATTTCGGTACTGAGCTGATCTCCGGCACCGTAGATGCTAACTGATTTGCCGCCATTTTTTCTGGGATCTGTGATGCTCTGATGTGATCTGCGGTTTTATAGACTGATCTGCGGTCACTAACAAAATTAGCAAGTTCTGGGATCTGCAGTTGATCTGCAGTGAACTGAGTGATTTGTGGTGTTTAGGCAAACCGTTAATGTTTTATATTTGCATTGATGTTTATTATGTGAGTATTAATGTTTGCATGAGAGCTTAGCTGCTTTGAGCGCTTGGAACGGTACCTATTTTAGGTATCATTACTGATCACTCTGATATTTTTCGTACGCTGCTCACTCAACACTGGTATTGTGGTTGTAGAGTTGATGTAATTTACAATGTGTATGACGAATTAGGTGTATTTCAGTGTGCTGCCTGGCTGGCTATGTTTTGTGATATTCGGTCAGTATAAAAGTCACTGCTTGGTCAGGGTTAAGGTGTGTTGCATTTCTGTGTCAAGTGGCAGGTGTGATTCCATATGGCAGGTGACGCTCTGTAGCTTTGCGATGGGTTTCCCTATCTTCAATTCTTTGAGATTTTTGGTAGAGCAAGGATTTCAGCTGTTCCTGTGCCTTGTGTCTGTAGTTTAATGAGCACTTCCTAAAGAAGATCCCACCAGGTGCGGAGGCAGCAAATATTCTGGTCGGTGAAGTGGAGTGTTTGACGGAGCCCCTGGTTGCTTTTATTCGCCTGCAGAAAGCCATTCTGTTTGCCGACCTGACAGAGGTCTGTGTGCCGACGCGGTTCATCTTCATACAGCTGGGACCCATTGGCAACCAACAGAGATACCATGAAGTCGGCCGATCTATTGCTACACTCATGTCTGATGAGGTGATGATGAGTTTTGTCATTTCTTCATTAGAAATTGTTTTCATTTTATGCGATATTAGTTACGAGCACATTATATACCTCTACTTGTAACTAAGTGCAGAATATTGCAATAAGAAAGTAAAGCGAATATCATAGTATCTGCAAACACTAAATATTTCCGAACTTGCACAGCCCAAAGAAGAAAGGAAATTGTATAATTACATTGTATCTAAAATGCTGGCCTTTGTAGAAAACTGAACCATTTAATATTAAAACCGCAACTTTTGAAAAATGAATATGGTGATAGCAGTACAGTTGCTTAGTTTGGTTTTTTGCAGTCTATGGATAGTTATAGTAATATAGCGGCATGCGTATTGAAAATCGAGTTGAAATGCATTGTGGGCAAATAAAATAGTTCCGAAAATCAGTCGTCACCATTTCATGAATACTGATGACAGTTGATGACATGTCACTTTTCCACACGCAGCATTTGATAATTGAAAATTCAGCCATGGTTCAGTATTTAATGGGAAATTTTTCTATATAGCTTAGACAAACAAACGCCAACATTTTAAACATGGTTACGATGGCTGACATTTTGCACGTTAAAGGCTACTGTGTACTTTTTATTTTTCATTTTTGCTCTTCTGTCATTACAGTAATTGTGTCTTGGAATTAGAATTACTGTGTAGTCTACTTTAATGCTTATGTAGTGTTTTCCCCAAAACTTGATCTTGCTTTCATATTCAGATCTTAAGTCTGTTCATGATGGTGAGTTTCATAACACAATGCTCATAGATTGCATCGTGTAGATATTTCACGACGTGGCCTACAAAGCTCGTGATCGCAATGATCTACTGGCCGGCATTGACGAGTTCCTCGACTGTGTCACTGTCCTGCCACCTGGTGAATGGGACCCAACCATTCGCATTGAACCACCGAAGGCTGTTCCATCACAGGTTCCGTTGTAATTCTGTCAGCTGTTCTGTATCATCGGTAGTGACGAGACTGCTACGTACTGATGTTTTTAATTATTTGCCACTCAGTACGCCAGCAACCTTTTTGCTGCAGCGGAACCCTACGTAAGTGTCAAAAACAGTCACGGAACCACATGCAATAATCCATGAGTCCACCTGCATAGGCGAAGTGGAAGTTTTGGAGTGTCTGGGACTGATGTTTCCAGCAGAGTCAAGAGACGGAAAAACTCTGTAGGTCTGGGGACAGAACTTCATAAAGCTGATGATACAATAGCGGGCAAAAATTGTTAAATTTGACAGTAATAGATAATATTATTTAGCAATTTTATTTCACCAGTCGACAGCAGTACATTATTGTATTTAACCAAAAACACCCTGCGAGGTGGTTACTAACGGCCGTTTAGCCCCATTTCACCAATCCAAAAAATTATCATCGAATCTTCTTCGTTTTACATGGATGCTCTCGGGCAGCTCAGTGGGTCTGGACCCCCAGTTAGCTATGCTGCTGTGTGAGACTTTTTATGTTTTTTAAGCACGATGTTTCAGGAATGGAAATTCATTCAATACATAAACAAACAATTTGGTAACACTAACACTAATATGTTAGTGTTAAGTAAGTAAGTAAGTAGTCTGCATTTGTAACGCGCCATATGTCAAAACAGAAGTTCGAATCGTAGGCGCAGATGGTAACAGTTAGTCAATGGTGGTGTTGCCAGAGAAAAGGTGAGCCTTGAGGTGTCGTTGAAAAGTGTTGGTAGTGGATGCTGTTTGAATGGTAATTGGTAAACTGTTCCAAATACGAGGTGCAGTTGAGCTGAACGCACGGCCGGCGAACACTGTGTTGTCTGTTGGCTGGGACAGCAGTTGGTGGTCGGATGATCGGAGTTGACGTGACGG
>Ga0209671_1001025_pt1 | contig 21819 bp, 14 predicted proteins | sample WorMetHERISLAND2_2_FD_187401 | JGI IMG/M metagenome (GOLD analysis project Ga0209671, IMG submission 187401) | Marine gutless worms symbiont microbial communities from Max Planck institute for Marine Microbiology, Germany - Olavius geniculatus... | ecosystem: Host-associated > Annelida >... | reverse complement strand
TTTTTAGTTTCCCCATTGCACTGCATACAAATTTTTAAAAAAAAACATACTTTTTTATACTGTTTTTAGAAAAAAAATGCGAAAAAACTGGGCGTGTTGCTTACGAGGAATGAGCAAAGAACGTAGAAAGAGATGAAGAAAGGGAAAGCGACGCTAGAGCCACATCGTTGTCCGGCACTGTCCGACGCGTCGTCACAGATCACTGAAGCTTTGTTAGAACATGCCATCATAATGTCCTGCCACGCCTCACCCGTAGCCGACCTACGTACACAACCGACAGCGCCGGCAAATATTAAACTACAAAAATTCATCAAATAGCAACCACTATTACCTCCGCCAAGGAGGTTATGTTTTTTTCCAGAGTTTGTTTATCTGTCTGTGTGTTAGCAAGATAACTCAAAAAGTTATGGAAAGATCTTTTTGAAATGTTGAGGGAATGTCAGGAATGGCAAAAACTACAAGTGATTCAATTTTGGGGGTGATCCGGAAGAAATCCTGGATTCTGGATCACTTTGAAATTTTCGTTAACATTGCTTTAAATGGGGCATAAAATGCTTGGCGAAGGTCTGCGCTCTCTGAGTGCTTTTTTAGTTTAGTCTACTACTACTTTGCTGGCGTTTTGATAACCGCTGCTGCCTGCCTTCCTTGGAACGATTTTACATCAGAAAAGAACAAGACAAATCTTTTAACAAATTGCACGATCGACATCCTAGTCTAACTGTCACGGAAACCCATGGGCATATAGCAAACCTAATCGTATTGCTAACTTGAAAATATTAAATACGCGCAATGTATCACAGCGCAAGAAAAACGTTGACTGACCGAAATAGCACCATAACAGCTGCAAGAAACGTCTGGAAGTTGTTATTGCGATGAATCGCCGTCGCGTCGTTAAGCGCAATCTTACCGAACACCTTCAGACAGACAACAAATAGCCTAGCATCAAACACGCTAAGTAAGCCGCCTAAATATCGTCAAGTTTACAACGTTTCAAAAGCTCTGTAGCAAATCCACCAGCTCGGGTTTTACAGTGGAATTAATCGTGCAACTGTTCTGCGTCGCCAATATGTCTAAGTTATACGTTGTAAATGTGCCTTTTAAACGCAACTTGAATGATCTGTGCTGTGATTAAGCTCATTTAGTGCCCTATCAACGCGGTAAATGCCCAATGAAGCGGCGTCTTTAGAGAGAGAGAAAAAAAGAGAGAGAAGTTTATTTGCCAGAACTGTTCTTTTATCTGACGTAACTGCAGGCCTAAAAAGTTGCGCATACTCGAACTCAGGTGATAGATAAAAAACAATACAGGTAAGCCTACCTGCATGCCAATGACAGCGTAGATGAAGAACAACATGACGATCAGTAGAGCTACATAAGGCAGCGCCTACGCATCACACACAAACACACCACGCAATCAATCCTCTGGTTACATTTTGTGCTGCTAACTGTACTTATTTCAAACATCAGTGGTGAGGTCTGAAAAAAACAAACTGTGTTGTGTAGTGGAGTGCGTAATGGTCGTTCAAGATTACCCAAATTCGTTGATTCTGTCACCAATCGAAAGCACGTATGCTGTACGACTTCCTATTAATGATTAATTGAAACCGCGGCCCTGTTTCGCACCGTCTCTGAGACACGGCGACTTACTGGTTAAAAATCGCCACTTACACTGTATCTAACCGTCTTTCATTTAAAGCCCTCAACGTGGATGGTCCTCAATTAAAACTAATGCACCTGGGAGGGGGACGCTGAAAACGCGAGACCTGACATCGCTAGACCATCAAAATTGTGGGGACTGACATCGCGAGACTGGACAACGTGAGACCATGTAGCAAGGATGGACATCGCGAGACCTGACAACGCGAGACCATGTAGTTTAAGCACTAGATCAAACAGCGGTTGAACAGAGGGACTGAATAGTCCTTGACGGATTATTACTGCTGAGTAAAAATCAGAAAACTGTTCATTGACGGCGTCGAAATCGTCAGCTGCATCAACCTCTGACGACTGCTGCGAAGTGTGCCTCGTGGCGCCACGTGCTGGCTTCGCATTGATGCCGTGCGGACATGCGCGCTTCTGTGAACGGTGTGCCATGCATGTGTCAGAAATGGCTGCGGGATGCCCTGTTTGCCGTACAGATATCACTATGGTAATTCGCATTTTTTCTTAGACTATGCCCACCCACCCTGGACACTTTTTGCCTGAATATTGTTTCTTCTGTGGTGTTTTGACGTATTGGACGTATTACATTATCATGATAGTAAAGAGTATTTTGTTTGCTGTTTACTATTTTATTAAAAGACAATTATCTTACTATTTGCATTACATTATTGTGACATTAAGGTGTATCTCATGCTTTATTTACTGTTGTTTTATAAACTTTGTCTTTTTTAGACGTACTGCATTATCGTAACATTAAATGTATTTGACGCGTTATTTACTGCTTCGTTAAACATGCTTCGTTAAACATAACACTCTTAGACGGTATACAGTAATACACAGATGACTAAGACAATTAAGACAAACTGATATTTACAGTTCGTATAACATTCATAGTAACAAAAAAATTTATTAGTGAGCAGATACTCGAACACTGAAACAAGTCTCGCGATGTCCACCCTTGCTACATGGTCTCACGTTGTCCAGTCTCGCGATGTCAGTCCCCACAATTTTGATGGTCTCGCGATGTCAGGTCTCACGTTTTCAGTCGCCCCCCTGGGAGCAGCTCCTGCACATAGCTTTGTGTTGTTTTGATAATGCACCAAGCTCCAGCGTGTGACAGACAGACGCCCATGTCACATAGCATCATTCCGTGCATATCATAAGTATATTGCTGAATTGCCAGTATGACTGAAAAATACTGTAGCAATATAATATATCAAAGTAACATAGACCTCTTTAAAATATTTTAAAAGGTCTATGCAATGTAATGACCTGCACGGCGTATGACGATGAATGTCTTAAGTCAATGACAGCTTCTATGGTCTATGTAAAAAAATGACACGGAGGTAACCTGGAAAGACTTGATGAAGGTCCAGAGCAGAGTGCGAATGCCTTCACCGCGACTGAGCAGTTTAACAAGCCGCATGACCCGAAACAGACGGAAGAAGTTGACGCTGATGATTGCAGAGCCACTCGTCTGTAACAGCAGCATGCGTGTAGCCTATAACGATCACTTACAAACTGTTCAATACTGTTCATTCACTGCACGAATAGTGGAATCACTCAATAATCAGAGTTGCATTAGTAGCAGAGCTACTTTAACGTTGATGGTAAGTTGCATAAGTTAGATGATGACGTTCGGATACGAACAAGGTTTTTTTTTATTTGTTGGCAGAAAGTTGAGAGTGACTGAGATGTTGTTTTGTCCTCGGGCAAAGTGTTCCAGACACGAGGTCCAGCAGCCGTGAAAGCCCGATTGGTCATCGACTAGCGAAAGTCTGGCAGGGGGCAGCAGCAGGCGATTGGTGCCAGCGGAGCGTAATGTCGACGGCCGAGCAGATCGGCAACAGGAACGAGTAGACTCAAGTACTGCGGCGCACTTTTAAGGATAGGCCTAATAACGATGACGATAATAATGATAATGACGATGCTAAAACAAGAGATGTCGTTGCCGAGTGACGACATTATATGCAGCCGTCCGTCTAGCTATCGAGCGACTTAAACGCTCCGACAGCAAATTTGGATTAGCAATGGTTAGGCCTAGTTCGTAGTCGGCGCTTGAGCCGCCCGAGACGCCTGACCGGTTGACGCGTGATTCCACCGATTCACTACCAACAAGTAAACATGTTTGTTAGCTACGCATCATTTTCCTGAAGTATGTCACATTTGGTGACTTTAGTCTTTGATCTATTGAAGCGAAAATTAGCACATTGGTTATTATTTCATTGATAAACGTTCACATTAAGTTTGGAGTTTCCTCGTGTTTGTTTTGGAGTTAAGAGTCACTACGAGACAGACAGACGGACAGACGGGCAAGACCAGTAATGTGGCCTGTTAAAACGGCTGCATAAAAAAACAATAAAACAACCTAACTAAAACAACCAAACATTTACCTTTTTTATAACAAATTTCTCACAAGTGCTACATGCAAACAGTGCAAAGAATTGTGCTGGTCAGGCGGCAGTGTGTGAGTCGTGCATACAAGTTCATAACAAAATGCTTATAAATCTACCAAGCAATGACACGAATGCGCTCTACTCAAGCAACTACGCAACTTCCTTTCGAACATCATGCATTTACATTCACTCAAACGTTTCATCTGTTTGCATACCTTGCGAGCTATAAATAACTGAAAAGACAAAATAAACGCGCTAATTGAATGATCGATTAAATCTGTTTGCTGATGGTATAACTTAAAAATATTACTCATAACAAAAGACAAATTCGCAAAAAAATAACAACCGCAAGCTTTGCTATTACATAAAAAATGCAACACTGAATACATCTCCAAAAAGCTAAGGGTAACTTCTATAATTAAATAAACTCTGCATGCCCACTAGCAACAAAACTGCATTGGAAGCAAAACGCCCATGCTAGTGCAATATGAACACACATGTTGATACAAACCTCTTGCACATCATGGCCCCTATATCTCTGCAATAACGCAAGTAAACGTATTAGTATGTTTAAATTAAGCTGTGGGGAATTTTGATGATATTGTAGATTGTTCCGCCCCAAACTGACATTCGATCCCGCCAAGGTTCCATCCTGCTTACTGTGTTGTTATTAATTCATTTTCGTTATTTTAATTTAACTTTAGTCTTCCTTTGTTAGGCCTACGTTTAATCTAACTCCGAGATGAACTAACTCTTTTTTATTTCATTTCATTTCAGAACGTTTCACTGACCGTTTGTTCTCTCATCTGTCAAATTATCAAACTGATTCCAAAAATGATAAAACAAATAATACGTACATTTTGATCGCCCTAAAAGAGCTGTAATAACAAGCAAATACTATATCGGTCCGCTATACAAGACTGCCGCGCACACTCTCTCTCTGGCTAACTCAAGAAATGCTACAGCTCTTTTATACTACGCTGCCCGGCGGCCGGTCTTGGTGATTTATTCCTGGGCGCAGCTGCCGGTCTCAGGATTCCTAAAATACCGACGGCTACAGTATCAGTAAAACAAAACTATTTTAATCTTAGTAGTAAAAAACAGTTTCGTGTTGCATCACTGAAAATGATTCAGCGTTGGCCTGAACCATTTTGCAACTTTACACAACTTTATAAACTAAACGCAAAATACTAGACCTATAATTAGATCATAGCGGGCATACTGGAAGAAAACGACAACGTACTGCAAAATAAGCTACTTACTACCTGCTTGACTAATTAGAAACCAATCAATATTGTCAGCTCTGGCCTCAAGACTTATATCAAGCACGGGAACAACTTTACTTTTCGAGATTATGCCCATATTGTAACATGTATCAACATGAAAAATGTACAATAATAAAAAGATAAGTTGTTGCTGGCTAACGACTACTACGTACATTGACTTCGGTGTAGATGATGTCGATGAAACTTCCAAAAACAATCACAAAATCGAACACGTTCCACGGATCACTGAAATAATTCTAACAAACAGACACGCGACAACAACTCACGGCAGTTTGCGCAAATTTTAATAAATTATGAACACAATGAATGTTTTTTTCATAATTGTAATTACGGAGAGTAAAATTAAACCTTAGTTTAAACCTTTAGTTTATGACAATACATTATGACAATACAAATACGAAAAAAATAGATTATGCATATTTTGGCAAACTTTTATCGTACTATAAGTCAACGAAAAAACGCAGAAAGGCAAATAAACACAAATATCTAATAAGCGACCTAAACCAATCAATTTTACTGCACAGCTATGACAAGATGAATTCTACGTCATAGAACAATGCATCTACTACAAACCTTTACTTTGAAGGCAATAATTTTCAGAACAAATTCGACGGCAAAGACACCAGTGAAGACAATATTTAAGTAGTCAAGAATATCGGCGTAATGTCTGCTCTGGCCTTGATACTGAAACATAACAGACCCAATAATCTTGTTCTCAGTCAATATTAAAATTCTCCAATATTCAAAAACCGATAAAGCAGTCAATTCCATTACAACAATATTTTTGAAAACAATGAACTTCGATTGACGTTAATTATCAAGGTCAAACTGCTTTCACTAGACCACGTTAGCAATGTTTTTTAATTATGCACGACAGCATGAAAAGTTTGCAAAAGTTCAAGTTCCATTGTCACAGACTCAGAATTGTCGTGCGCAAGTCAATATTGGCATAATAAGCAGATTCAGCTTGCTGACTTTGCTCGTCTTACAAATTTATATATTATTAATAATAAGAAACCTACGTATTTTAGGTCAATTCATTCACTTCCTTAAGCAAAGTTCGAACGTCACAGATATCGTCGTTATCGGTTGGTAAAAAGAGTAAAGGTCGTCAATTTGTATAGCACGTCGCCTCTAATGCGCTTTCGTTACTAACCAGAGCCGCCGGCCGCACAGCCACCGCGTGCAGCCTGCAGACACAGGCCAGTGCAGCGGCCGGCTAGGCAGCCCCAATCAGATGTACTAAGGTCCCCACCTTCCGTAACTCATATAAATGGGTTACTACTCATTTAACCGACCCCGGAGAGATGGCAGGCTGAGTTGGCCTTATTGGCTGACTGATAGCGGACGCTTTACCCACAAAGTGGTCGAACGGCCATCCATCAGTCTAGCGCAGGATAGGGAAAGTTCGCCGGCCAGGACCGACGTTCTATGCTACGTAGGGACAGAGAGCGGTCTACCTTCATGGCCAGGGTGACGGTGTTGACCATGATGAGGCAGAAGATGCCATACTCGAAGCCTCGTGACGTCACCAACCACCAGATGCGGTATTGCAGTCTCGCCTTGGGGATGTAGCGGCGCTGCGGCTTCGCTTTCAGCGCGAACTCGATGCAACTGCGCTGCACTCAATAGCATTCACTAAACTACAGCAAAACTAAAACAAAACTAATATTCGCACGCGAATATTAGTTTTGTTTATTATATTCGCGTGCGACTTTGTTCTAGGCAGACGTAGACATCGCAAAAACTGCCCAGCACTGCGTAAAACCACAAACGATCGCATGCGAGTTTCAGTTTTTTCAGCTTCAGTTTTACATGTCGGCACCCACGCCTAAGCAGCCAAAACTACTACGTATGTCGAGATTACGTTGACGGATGGCTAGAATGATGGGCAAAAGTACTTCATGATATGTTTAGCCGTTACTACAAAGCCAAAAAATGGAAAAATCGACCTGTTGAAATTTTTCTAACTCGACACATTTTAACGTCATCGCAGTAAACTATGTTCGCAATAGAATCAGGAATTTGGGACCCGGATCGCAATCCAAATTGCTACTAAAATCGAATCGATTGTTTATCAAGCTGCTTTTTACCCTCAAAATATTGGCGAGAAGTTACTTAAAAATTCCTGGATTTGTGTTTTGGTATGTATCATTACTAAAAGTCGAGTGGTTGATGAATCACGCTGCTTCCCTCCAAAACCATACAGGGAAATATGTTCACAACTTGCCAAGATACACTACACAATTTTAATAAACGTTTTTTCTAAACCTAAAAAATCCTGGAAAATGATCCATGGTCCAAAAAAAACTTAAATCGTTACTAAAATTTACTCGACTGGTTTCTTTATTACACCACCTTTTCAAAAAAAACTTCACCAAAGTCAGTTCATAATTTTTAAACATATTTTGCATTAAGCCTAGAAGCAGACAAATGCACTCATATAAAAACAGCTACAAAAACATAACCTTCTCGGTAGAGTTAAAAATTTTTGAGCAGTAAATACAATATAAATGCCATGAAGTCCTAACACAAGCAAGAAAACGCCAGTAACCAAAAAAACACGTGAACGTGAAGAACCTGATTCTTGTCGAGCTCACAATTCTTGTACTCCTGCTCGCCTTCCTTCTGGAACGTGACGATGACGAAGCCGACAAAAATGTTAACCATAAAGAAGGCGATGATGATGATGTATACGAAGTAGAAGACTGCGACAGCTGGACGGTGGTTCGACACCGGGCCGTGGTTCTCAGCGTACGAGTCAATGCTGCGATGCATCAGTCTGCGTCGTCGGACAAAACGAACATCATTTCAACTCTAACGTTGACAGTTACGACTGACTATCTACGACAATTATAGCGACAACTAACGGAACACAATATATTAACGCATGCAGTTCTACCGAGTTCTTAAACAGCTGCATTTAATGGAAGCTTCGACACAAACACAACAGCCGTTTAATACTGCACATTTTACACTAAGCCTAATTACCCAAGCCCGGACAATTCTTCGAAGCAGTCTGGAGTTGCTCTATTGGCTCGCGACGCTGCAAGTTATAAGCGACCCTTATTCTCAGACAGCGTATGTGGCTGCGTCTCTGCGTCTGTTGTCTGTCTGTTTGCGGAACGGCTTGTTTTTGTGCGTGTCTGTCTACGTGCAAAACATCTAAAAGGAGGGTGGAATGTGGATAACGACCAGGGTCCAGAAATGCAAAAAACCTTAACTTGTTATTATGACTGCTAAAGACAACCAATGATAAAACATGCCAATCCTGTGAGGGCCACGCGAGTGCTCTGTAGCCTATGACACAGACGCAGTGAGCAAGCGTGATGCTTACACGGGCCATCCTTCGAACGTGGTGACGGTGAAGAGTGACAACATGGCCTGGCTGACGTCGTCAAAGTTGAACTCGCTGTTGCGCCACTCGCGCATGCGCAGTCGCGGCGTGTCATTCACAAACACCAAGTACTCGCCTCTACACACGCCGCACAGTCAACACATGTGAATATGTAGCAGTAGGCCTACAATTATGAATATCTAGCCAACACGAAAACAAGTAGACCCACACTATCAGCAGTAACATGCAGCTATGTGAGTCTGTATGATTGTCTGATAATGGAAAGTTTTCCTAGGTTTTTGCAGCGATTCCCCTGCAGAGGGCGCGTAAAATGACAGTAAAGTGGTCAAAAACCGCAATTATTTTAAGCGTTTTTGGTTGCTGCATCTAACAAAACTTCAATTATGTGACCGGTTAACATTATTATATACAAAGCCTGTAAGGTACATAAGTTTGAATGACTATGAAAGACATTTGACGTTAAATTCTGTTTACTCGCCGCTATGCTTAGAGCTCCGTAGTCCGAAGCGTGGCTTTGCGAGGCGACTGCGTGATAACAAAAAGCAGAGAAGAAAATCAAACCGAAACAAACAGCTGCTTACTCACTCCAGCGAAGTGCATCACGCTCTGTACTAGCGACAGTTAGGCATTATTGTCATTTACAGACTCATGGACTGCATGAATTCTTCCCGAACCGTACAAGGGTTTGTCTGGGCGACGTTGTTTACATTTCCACAATAATAAATATAACACAGTATGCCAGCTGCTTACTTGCATTCATCTACAGTGAGCTTTGAACGATCAGAGCACCAATAGAATGTTCCCTGCAGCACATGCAGCAGTCAGTCACGCAGTTTAAACATAACTTCATTATTATACCAGATATACGACATAGCAAGAAGTTATGCGACAAGCAAAGTTTGTCCGTTTGTCTGTCCATCCGTATTTGTCGGTTTGCGAGAGGGATAACTAACTATTGCAATTTGTTCCTAACATACGCAGGTAGCTGGTATAATGATATATAACCCTTCATATTAATATCTTGATTATATTAATTCCAAAACGTTGCATTGCATTGCACTGCGCGATAAGAAGACCCTGCCTACAAACCTTGAAGAGCTGAACGCCGATTGCTGCAAACATAAACTGAAGCAGAAAGGTGACGAGCATGATGTTGTAGATGGTACGAATAGCGACGATGACACATTGCACCACGTGCTAATCACATATCACATTCACAACTCAATCAGTTTATCTTGCGCTGTTTACGTCATTCTCAGAAACATTTTGCTATTCATTTACTTCTTTTGCGTTTGAGAATTTTCCGCATATACATATACATTGCATTATTTCCAACAGCAACCTTTTACATATGTCATTTGCAATTTTTTTCGGCAGAATCGCTCTAGCGTAAGCCCGGGCGTGGAACAGTTAATTTGCCACCAACTGTCGCATCGGCACCATTGCTCGAAATTTTCAGACAACGCCTTAATTTTTTTCTCATAGTTTTTTTTTTCTCTCAGTTTATACACAAACATTCTGTTTAACTCTCCATACCTCGCTATTTCGTCCAGTCGTTAAGTGTCTTTGCAGTTACGTTGTGGCACCCTAAACCAAATCGTACAATAATCTAGCTGCACACTTCCGGGGATTTCCTGTCAGTCTGTTCTGTCGAAACGACTGAGTTGTGCAGTAGCTGACTGACTGTTATAGTTCAACCTCTTTCTACCAGTATTTCACTGCACTCGCGATGCAGCTGTGTGTGCAAGCTACATGTAACAAGACATGATGAAGATGACGCACTTTGAGTCCTTTAGCGCGGTTGATGGCTCGCAGTGGCCTCAGAACCCGCAGAACTCGCAATATTTTGACGACGCTCATCGTCTCACTTCTGTACCATACAGACACGCAAACAGACAGTCAATTCCACGTCATTTCACTTCGTGCGCCTTATACAAAGGCAACAGAAAGGCAACGCAAACCTTAAACCTCAATCTTTGCCGTTGTGTTTGCCAGGTGGCAGCAACATATTCAGTTTTGTCCTGTCTCGCAACGGTAAAAATCATTGAACCATATCCCTCATCGAGATCCTGATCCAAGTTGCTACCAAACTTTAACCACCCCAAAGTCGAAAAATGTCTAATCTTCCCTAATCTCTCTAGGAAAATCCGCTTGCAGCAGCAGACAATTATACTAAAGCGTTGCACATTAACATACTGGAAACGAAGTCTTACTCGAAGGCGAAAGAGATAAGGGCGACGGCAACGACGAGCGCATCCAACAAGTTGAACGAGCTACGACAAAACGAGTCTTTATGAAGCACCAAACCATATGCTATAATCTGCAACAACGCGTCGCTTTCATCGTATGTACTTGCTAATAAAAATAACTTTAAAACACCGCTGGATATTATCAAAATATTTTTTACATTGTGCTAAGACATTTCATTACCAGATTTACTGCACTGCAAAAACGGCGACATATTTTTGCACTAAAAAAATTTTATACAATAGTTCACTATCAACTTCTGTGTTGATCATACAATTTCACCATAAAGTTTAGCTGTTCTATTTACAAGCCAGAAATAAATAACTCTATTTTATTCTTTTACTGTGGCCTGCTTAATTTAGTTCAAGATTCTAATTATTACATGTCGCCGTCAAACCGGCTTTTTTAGCTAATGTCATGAAAAATCACTATTGGCTACTAATATTAAACAAAACTGCCTATGCAATATCATATAACGAAGCTTACCTTCAAAGTAATTTCAATAGAAAATACGGCGGTAAAGAAGGCGTCGAAATATTTAAGAACCTGCAAAACACGGAATAAATTAAGATTCGAGTTGCACGACTGCTAAAATGTGCTACAACAAAGTCATAATACAGTGCAGTTTGTTTGATTCATCACTAAGTTAGTGGCACACTACAACACGCACACAGAAGTCGTGATCAAAATCGTTAATTATGCGATTTGATAGTTTCATCATTTCTGTGTTGAGTACTCATTGTACGATCGTTATATTGAATAAATAAATAATGCATAATGTATGGTATCTTGAAAAACAAAACAGTCCATCACATGTAGACATAGAGACAATTAACTAAATACATAACCGCAATAGTGCAAGGTGAAAAGACAGAATGTCACGCACAAGGATAACAGTGTTCGAGTGCGGAGAACAGATAGAAAGAAAGATCATCTGATCTAACCTGATTACGGTCCATGCTAGTGTATAGCGGATCTTCAGCGGCTAGCATGGCACTGCTGACGAGTATACACAACAGAATCAGGTTGCAGTAATGCGGGTGATTACACAGCTTGTGACACCAGACTCGAAACCTGCGCCACGCCACATCCTAAAGCCGTGTTCATAGCGACAAACTCAACCCAACTCAACTCAACTCAACTGGAGTGACTCGCACTGGACCAATGGCAGCAGGTCGCGCTTAGGAATTTCCCACGCTAAGCACTGCAAACATTACAGTGCCAACATTGAGGCCAATATGCAACTTTGCGAAAAAAGGAAAGCCGTTGAGGTAATAGCGTTAATTATTCTGTCGAACTTCATAAGGAGAAGAAACACATGGAGGACATGCCAAAGAAAGCCTTTTCATACGCGGCATTAAGAACAAGATATGCCTATATACGTTTAGCCTAACTGTACGCGCGAAGCCTTGCGAGTTGCGAATGCGAACGCCCTTTGTTTCGGTTTAGTAACCATCACTCATTTCATCATCACATTCTACGCACTGGAATAGAAAACTGGGTCAGTTGAGTTGAGTTGAGTTTGTCGCTATGAACAAGGCTTTATAGCTGACACGTCATTTTTGTCCATTTGACTAAGCTTCATTCATAACGGTATAGTTAGTGTTACAATTATTGCAAGTATTATGTGCAATATAGTACAGATACAAATATTACACGTTATTGTTAGCTGTTACAATACGCTAACTATGGTAATATGAAAGTCAGTTCAGTGTCGTTCGTTTAAGGTAAAAAAAATTAGTGAAAAAAGAAAATATGTAAACATTTAACAATGTATAACTGTAATCTGACTTATGGTTAACGTTTTTGGAAAATTTATTTAGATACTTGTAAGCATTTATGACGTAATATGAGCGACTAGCGATTCATCTGTAAGCGCAGAGCTTCATGTCTCTAAGGATCTCCTTTTAAACAGATGACTGTTCAAGTGTGTTTGAGTTTGACATATAGTTTATTTTTTTTAACTTCACACTTGCTTTGCTTTTGCGTTGTATGTCAATCTGTAGTGATGCATGTCTGTTGCCAGCCTCATTTCAACAACCTCCATTTGCTGTTCTATTCGTTTTGACGCACCTGTTGGTGGGACTGAAGACGTAGAGCGACGACGAGTCGGGAATTCGTTTAACTTTGTCCGGCGTCTTGAGTTCTGACAGGCGGCGCGGTCGCGCGTGCCCGGCTGCTGCAGCTGCTGCTGATGCCGCGTCCTCATCCATGTCATGAGCTGGCGGCGCATCAACGTCGTCCGCCTCACAGTCACAGTCGAATTCAGAGTCTTCTTCTCCTTCTTCCTCCTGTTCGTCGTCTTCGTCGTCGTCATCATCATCGTCATCGTCATCTTCGTCTTTCTCATCAATTTCTCCATCGTTTACCGCGTGTCTGTCTCCTGTAACAACACAGCCAAAATAAGTTACATGTAGCTTTTACTGTTAAATTCATTAATAACGACCCAAAAATTATTGTACCTTGAACTTTCGACTTCCAACGGAAGTCTTCATCAGAAGAATGAAAACATCTATTTTTCATCCGGTTCTTGGCACAGTAATTACCAAATGTACCAAAAAACAGTCGTACGTGTGACTGAGTTGGTAGTTGCCTTCCTCACGATTCACGGCTCGTTGTTTTTCCTTGTGAATGTGAATCGCCTCTTTAGTTCGTCTAGTGGCTCGTTGAAGTTAGCTTTCACTTCAAATTTTTCACTGATTTTGGCTTGCACGAGTTATTGTTATCGTTAGCTTGTGCATGCATAGCAGCAGAGAAAACACATTCCTGTTTCAGAGGATGTCTGTGACTCTGCAAAGAAAAAAAACGCGATTTCATTCTTAGGCACTTTTTCGTCCGATCAGTCCGCCGATTGCAGTCATTCATACCTTGTTTAGTTTTCTTCCCTCGGGAATTGAGTAGGCCTAATAAATGATTAATTTTTTTTAAAAATAATAACAACGGCTAACTAGAGGAACCGACCGAACTCGGCGGGCGATGACACGGCCAACTGTTGACAGATGGAGTCGAGAGATTGTTGAAGTGATTCGGACGGCAGGTCGTCAAACTGGTCAGCTCGGGTGATTGATATTCGCACTCCGCCGGCGTTTAGACTGGTGGCACTAGGCCGCGCCGCTCTCGAACACCTGTCAACGTACCAGCGATATTTTACTATGCGATCTGATTTAGATGCAAGCTTTATATATTTTCAGAAATGTAATTTTTAGTGCAATTAGCGTTTTGGTGTTAATTTTTATCTAGTTAGAGATTTATGTGGTTTTATACAGCTCACAGGGCGGCGCTTATCCCCGTTTTTTCAGTTCTTTGCCAGACATCAATTTTCACTATAAGACCACAAATCCGGAGTAGAGCTTGTGTATCGCGCGGTGTGCCTGTTTATATAGTTTAAGACGTTTGATTTAGTGTTAGTTTTTAAGTTTGTTCCAGTTTGTGGGTAGTTTGTGTATAGTTTACGCAAAATAACGAAAAATATTAGTTGAGATTCAACTACATCATACAGTACGATCAGTATATTCACAACTATTTCATCCATGTCCAAATAAACACAATAATACTCTGTTGTTCCTGGCATTACATCGTCCACCCAGTGATACTGAAACCCGTATTTGCTATTCATTTAGTTTTAAGCAAGCTTGCTCGCATGATATGCAGCGACTTGCTCATTCTACTTCTACAGCGAGCCGAAGACACACGCTTTAGATTGGCTATTCGTAACACGCAGTCGCAGTCTGTAGTCCTACTATGTAGTCAGGTTTGGCTCATCTCAGCGGTACGATCCATTCTGTAACCAACGTTTTGCAAAGACAACCACAGCCCGCTACAGCCACGATGTCGGCGCTGCTGCTGCTACACCCAGGTTAGAGATGGGTCGATATCGATTAAGCTATACGATAATTGACGTTTCGATATAAGAACATCTCTGCACATCGCAATTTTTTGACAATGGTCTACATCATAGTTTTGTTGTTTACAGTTTCGCTGCAACACAAAGAATAATTTTTCAGTATTAAGTGAAAATTGCGTCTGATTTTCTTACTTGTCCTGTGAAATAATAACGCTGACTCTGGACGGTCGTCCGTCAGAACTGGAACTTTTGCGCCGATATATTTCTTCGCTTCTCTCGTCACTCTGCACCAACAAACTACAGTTACAAATGCAACGCACCGTAACGTAATGTGAAGTTCATCCCAAGACACAAAACCCATAGGCAAGCGCTCGCTGATCTCCGTTTCCTTAGCTTTCAGCCAGACACACTGGCGTAATTACTAACCCCGCAAACCCCGCATTGCGGGGGGCGTCTAAAGGGCCTAAAATATGATGTTTATTTTTTGCAGAGCAAAACACGAAATTTGATGTTACCAGATGTGGTTTTTGGGGCGCCAAAATGCTCCAAAATTCGTTTTTGGCCTCCGCTCCGGACCCCGCTGGGGTAGCTTATAGTACTCCCCCAGACCTCCTAGCTGCATTGAAAGAACCTACTTGTAAGGGAAAAGATCGTAGTAAAAAAAAAAGGACAGAAGGAAAGAAGAAGGTAGGGTAAAAAAAGGAGGGAGCGTAAAAAAGAAAAAGAAAGGAGAGGGGGCCTTGAGTGATTTTTTTTGCAGGGAGACACGAGATCTGAAGTTACGCCACTGGCCAGACATCATCTCACATCGCCAGACCACAGATATAGGTGTGCCTGCAGCCTGCTTACGCCTCAGCTTTCAATGGCACTCACAGATGGACGGCCAGGCTGAGTTGACCTGGGCAGCCACAGTTGATCATAAAACATTTCGTGTTGGGTTAATGTGGCGACTTTGATGCACTTTACGTAACTGTATAGTTTTTTTGTAAACTGCAAACTTCTTCACATTTTTATTTTTCTATTCGTTACGAAGCGGTGGTTAGTCTGGCTACTAATCAAGTTTTGAGTACCGTTAAATTTGCTGCACCATTTCGTATCTCACAATATTCAATAAAAAAAAACAATAAAATAAAACAATCTAAAACGACTCGTTGTTGCTGCAGAACGTGCAAACCCGTGTGCTGTAGCGACAAGTTCTGGTCTGTAATATACAGTAAACGGAGTCGACGGCGACCGTCTCCACTCTCCAGTTGCTTTATCCTATTTCATTTTATTTCGCTTAGGTGCGAGAGGCGTTATGAAGGTCGTATCGATGTGTTACCGGGGCCATACGTCCGTCAGCGCGCATTGTCGACGATCGTCGTATTGAACGTGTTCTTTCTTTCTCGCGCTCGTTTTCAGCCTCAATCTCGGACAAGCTCTCCGCGTCAGCTAGGTTGTCCACGGCAATCGCCAGAAACACGTTCAACAGAATGTCTACCGCAGCAAGTCGTGTCAAGGAGATTCAGTTGCCGCATCATAGCGGGATGTGACACAATCAGCGACCTATCAGAATAAGTTCACGTTATGGGGCATTATTCGATAAACGTGGTTTCCTGATAATGAGTTTATCACATATAACAATTTGACATATACATAAAGCCTACTGTTATATGATATAGGCCCTAAACAGCATTATGCATGTCGTGATGACATTATTCCTAGCAGCATTTCATATCATTGTTATTATGAGCAACAGCATTTTAGAGCGTCCTCAATAAAATTTTTAAAAAACTGCAGCTAGTCTAAGTTTATAAGGCCACTATAAAAACTGCTGGTTATTTCGGCAAGTATGCGTTTTGTCCAGATGTGTGATCAAACAAACAAAATTAAACTAAGTACCAAAAAAGGTGTTTAAAGTGTGTTATTGTTTGTTGTTGTGTTACGACAATATGGTAAACCTTGCTATTAAATTGTCCTTTGGTAGAGGACAACAGAAAAAATTATTATCACCATTATTATTTAGAGCCAGCTTAAAGTAGGCTTATCACTGGCGCTAATGAACGTCATCAAAAACCGTTTACAGTTGTAGGTGCTACGCCATAAACAACTTTGCAAAATAATCTGCTGCTGAAACGAGTCAGAACGAGTTGTCACTGTTGTTACGCAGCAAATCAGCGGCGTTGAATAATTCACATGCTGCTTAGACGCGGTGGCGCTACCTAACACCTGATGCGAATAAGAACGCTGTCAGTTGACGCTGCTCTGTGCAATATATTTCAACATTTGTCCGCTTCATTTGTCAGCCGTAAAACAACGAACCTATACAGAAGCGTGGACGGTGGAAATATAGGTTTTAAGTTAACGTGAGTTAAAAACTGGAACTTAACAGAGCGACCTTTACATAAGTCACACTGGTGACCAAAAGCACTTTATAATCTCAGAAATGACAACTGACTGGCATGAGCTAATGATACCGCAGCGCAGTATGCGGCCATCCACTGCGCACGTCAGCGAACGATTGCACCCGCGAAGCAGCCCGCAAATATATCATCGCCGCAATCAGCTACACTAAGACTTCACCCCGCAGCCCGTAAACTACTACTCATTTCCCACCCACAGGGAATAGGAGGCTGAGTTGATATAAGCACACGGTAGTTTAGCAACTTACTCAAGTTTGTCTGTAAACAACCCGCGGTGAGAATCGAACCCCAACTCGAAAGTCACGAGTCCGATATTCTAACCACTAGACCACTTGCAGCCATAAGTGAAGGATACAGTTTCCGCAGATGAAGAGAACGACGAAGTAAAGACAGACAACTGCTCCGAACGAGCCGACACCGCCGTATGCGTCAATGCCGTCGTACATGACCGAGTTCCAATCTTCACTTGTCAATATCTGCAGCAACGAACATACCAACGCTCGATACTTGTAAGTAAACAAAAAAATTGTCATAAAGCTAATTAGTGACAATTGCACAAGTCTTACTTGGAAATAGAACGAAATCACAATTGGTAGGTAATACGCACATGTGAAGCCATAACAAATACATTATATTCAGTAATATAAATGCTACTTGTAATAAAAAAATATCCTTTGCTTTGAAGGAAGATTGGATAAACATTGGAAACATTATTTTTATTCCCTGGATCCAAGCAAATTTGTTCAACGACAACTAATGAACAGCCAACAGGTCAATGTGGCCTAAAATGAGAGACTAAAAAAGGTAAAGGTAAAGATAAAGGAAGGTCATGACAGCCAGCAGAAGATGCGTATGAACTCGAGATCGTAAGCCATATTCATATTATTTGTGCTGCAAAAATTCAAACATATTGCTGCCAATAATCACAATGTGCATGACAAGAGAGTACACAAATTAATGACGTTAAAGTTCTTCAGTAAAAAAACCGCGTGGTCTCGCAGCGTGAGAAATCTCGTCATTGATTTCTATTTATTAAAATTTTCGTGAACTGCGCTATACTTGTACACGTATTTATCCATCTATGTCGCTGAATCTACAACACACTTTCTATGTCAAATAATACAAGCACTTACAAATCATAGCCACTTATGCTTTTTTGGTCAAAGCTGACACTTATTTGTAACGTGCTTAAAATTCACCCTGCAATTGAAATCAATAAGCACTGATTCGCAGTGTCGCACTGTCGCAGCGAATCGTCGGCGCGATGCGCATCGCACCTGAAAGACTGTGATGAGCGATTGCCAGAACGTGTCAAAGTTGCTGCGCGGTTTGTCCTGAGTCAAGACGAAGTTGAACTTCCCGCCGAACAATTGCATCCCGAGCAGCGCGAAGATAACGATGAAGAGAAACAGCAGCAGCAGCAGGCTGGCGATTGACCGCATGCTGTTGAGTAATGACGTCACCAAGTTACGCAGAGATGACCAGTAGCTGCAACACAGTACGCATCACAATACATGACAGACAAATGTTAGCAGTTTAGTTTATGCCGATTATATCTCTGTATTAGAATAGAGAGGTGTTTTTTGGTTTACTTTTATAACAAGAAAATAACGAAACGTTTAATACAAAGTGTATTTTAATAATCTTAAAGAACCTTTATTTTACCAAAACTGGTAGACAGTAGTAGACAACAAATTAATATGTTGCGTGTTTTTGTAAACATGTCTTTTGAACGTCTAACCGCCTAAACTTTTCATAAAAACTGCATTACTGGGGTAAAAATTATGCCAAAATAAAGAAACAAATAATCGGATTTTCATCCCTTCGTAGGAGCGGAGCGCGTACAGACAGACAGAGAGAAAGCCAGACAGACACAAGTAGTTTTTATAAGATGTCATACGATTTATATACAGTAGAGAGAGACCGTGTGGCTTTGAAGACGCGTAGCAGCCTGGCACATCGTAGAACGCTGACTCCTAGCGCCGGCATGACGCCGCTGTAGTTGAAGATTGCTTCGACAATGCTGCATAAGACGACGAAACAGTCGAACCGGTTGAAAAGTGACATGAGGTAGCCCTGCAGGCCGAGACTGTACATCTTGAGCAGCATTTCGACCGTGAACAACCCGATGAAGAACACGTTCGACACCTCTGCAACGTCAACGAATAGCAGCTGTCAATCAAGTAATCAAGTTTCGCAACAGACGATCTAAACAGCCAGTGGCGTCGTGGCCAGGGGGATGGAAAAAAGGCAATTCCCCCCTTAGTTTTTGGCTGTCAAAAAAGTGTAAGATAATCTTCTTCTCGTCGGAACATCTTTGTTAAAAATGGAAAATTTTAGGTTAAACCCCCCGTTTTAAGAAACAGTATGGAACAAAACTCTTATTTTGCGTGCTAATAATTTTTGCCAAAAATTTTCCGAGTGTTTGTCGGAAGATTGCAACTTCCTTCCTGCTCCGCCTCTTTCTTAACCCACCCACCACGCCGCTGAAAGGAGCGTGGAAAAATTAAGTGTTACGCAACAATTCAGCAGTACAAGAAGATTTATATGCTCTCATACAATATTATCACTACAAATCAGTCTCACTAAAACCGACAAATCGGGTATTTCTTCTGATGAATATGGTAACCTCCATCGACGCCAGAATACAATCAATAGCATTCAAATAGGCCTACAGTTTACATTGGAAAACTAGCAAGCAAACTGCCAATTTTATTTAGCAAATAAACCAGAGACAGACTGACGGAGTCACTAGGTTACGTAGTCTATAAACCTGTTGCTATAAGACGCTCGCTTTTAAGTTTCCTTATTATCATCATCATCACCACGCATATGCCGATATTAAGTCAAATGTAGGTCGTCGAGTAATACAAAAAAAATCAAAACAGCATCATGTTGTTATTTCATGCACGTCTGTTGAGTAACGAATTAACATTAGCGTGTCGTTATCGTTTATACGAACCCTGTAACCTGTCGAGCCAGAGCGGCTGCAGATGATGCTCTGACGTCAGCATGCACGTGTTGAGGAAAACCATGACGATGACGAGCCAATAGAACGGCTGCGACTTGATGACGCGTCGGCAGAACTTGCGACAATGGCGATTCACCACGTACACCGATCGCCTGCACAGCATCAGCGTCAACGCATTCGATTTCATCTCATTGACCTTAGGTTTACACCACTGTACGAGACCACGGTCGATAACTAACGCCCATTTTCCACGAAACTCAAAAAAGTACACGCAAAAACGTTACACTGCCACGAACTAGAGTCACTGGGCAGCAATTCTGTTTCAAAAATATAAGTCGATATTCATTCGGGTTTTCGCTGTGGGCTCCGAAAGACATAAACATTTTGAAACAAAATGCGTAATGGACGTTCAAGATCATCTTAGGTCGTTGATTTTGGGGTTGACATCAAACAACAGCGCGTGTAGTTTACGACTTCTTATTCGAGATCACGACTAGGAATTTTGCTCCAATCCTGCACCGTTTCTGAAATACGGCGATTTTAAATCCAAAAACGCCAAATCACTGTTATTTAACGCCATCATTCAAAGTAAATTTGGTGAAAGTTCTAAATGAATTTGACATGTCTTCGGGTACAAAACATGGCAAACAGACAAACAAACAAAGCCATCGACCTATAAAAAACAAGTGCGTAATTTCTGTAGTATAAGTGCTCAAAAAGTAGTACATTTGGCCTCTGTCTACCTACACACACTTTTGGAGGGGACATTGGCCTATAGTCGTGTTTTTGATTACCTCCCCCAAGGAGGTAATGTTTTTGCCGGACTTTGTCTGTCTGTTCGTCTGTGTGTTAGCAAGATAACTCAAAAAGTTATGGACGGATCTTTCTGAAATTTTGAGGGTATGTCGGGAATGGCACAAATTACCAGTGATTTAATTTTGGGGGTGAACCGGAAAGAATCCTGGACTTTGGATCACTTTGAAATTTTCGTTACCATTGCTTTCAATGGGGCATAAGGGAAATTGCTGCAAAACCGAAAATGGTGCTGCCACCTAGCGAACAACATTGCCTTGGCGGAGGTGTGCGGGCTCTGACTGCTTTCTAGTTGTCCATGTTTTAACCACAGTGTAGTAAGGCGCTCATGCGCATGTAATCATAACTAACAGATCATTCAATTACAGCAACAACACTCAGCAGTCTGAAGCTATGTAGATATCACTTACAGCGGTCCTCACTCATTCCCATGTAGTCTACAGCATACCGTCAAAGCGCACAAAATTAATAAGTAAAAAAATTACTCCAATAATGTCAAATTTTATTAAGATGCCTAAGGATATCGCAGAGTCTTTTTGTTGGCAGCATTTAAGACAGACAGTTAATGTGATGACGATAATAATGTATAAATTTAGTCTAATACAAATATCACGCAGACAGTGCTGCGTTCTTGTCGAAAAAGAAATTGCTAGTCGGTCTTTTATGTCTTCGGTTCCTTAGGTTACTATATTATTCGCAAACAAACTAAACCAGACAAAATAGACTGACAGTGCCAAAAAATTATGAAACACACAGTTTTATTTCCTGCTAATTATTTTCTTTTCGACTGACAGCATACTGGGTTCCATGATATCCGAAACTGAAATATCGTTCAGTTTAGGT
>Ga0209671_1001024_pt1 | contig 21823 bp, 11 predicted proteins | sample WorMetHERISLAND2_2_FD_187401 | JGI IMG/M metagenome (GOLD analysis project Ga0209671, IMG submission 187401) | Marine gutless worms symbiont microbial communities from Max Planck institute for Marine Microbiology, Germany - Olavius geniculatus... | ecosystem: Host-associated > Annelida >... | reverse complement strand
TCGGTTGATTAGTTTGTTGTTTCTAGGCACTGTGAAATATTTAGGTCCCGTTTTTCCATGCACATTTGATGGCCGATCAAATTGATCTCCGATCAACTTTGGGACTTGATCGGAGATCATCTCAATGACCGTTTTTTCATCGCTAATTAGCGACTGATTGTCCATCAGATCTCACATCAAGTTGATGGCCAAATATTGGCCGATCAAGTCACATAATTGACGATTGAAAAGGGCGCTTTGCAGTTTATTGCTTATTCGTACCAGAAACATCGCTTCACTTTGCCAGTCGGATCAGCAATTCATGCATTTAAATGAAGTTTCAGGCATGGCGATCAATCACTACTGATCATTTTATACCGTGTATGGTTTTTTGTGAAAAAATAAAATGGATAGACACTCCCGTATTGATTTATGATAGAACATATTTTTGACAGCAGACAATATGGACGATATCGTTGATATAGTTGCTATGATGACGTTTACTGGCAACGGCGCGCCCACTCACAGGGCATGCTGGGTAATTTAGCATAACACTGCAAATCGAGGTCAGCTGTCAGCCAATCAGATTGGCATAAAGTAGGCTCTGTTGATAGTGAATCAACAAATCGTGGATCACGTCAAAAGTGTAATGAAAAACGAAACACAGTTGATTGGCGATCAATTTAAAACATTAAGTTGATCTGAGATCAGTAAATCGGAGATCAAGTTTGATTTGATTGGCGATGGAAAAATCGGACCTTAGTCATCTGCTTCACAATTACTACTGTATCTAGTTCTCAGTGGTGACAATGGCAGTTCTATACTTTTATGTTTCAGTCCAGCTATTGACTGCAGCACATGTTTTGTTTTAATCATTTATTCATAATTCTGCTGTAATGCACTTGCAGGCAGTGGTGGATGCCTGATACCGGTGGTGCAAATATTCCGGCTCTCAATGATCTTATCTCTCCACTGAATATGGCATTCAGGTTAGTGCCGTGTCACTGCTGGATTGTATGATTCTCGGTTCTAGTATTTGTTATTCAATATTTCTAGTATTACTTGTGATTGTGAATATTTCTGTCGGTGAACTGCACACATTTCGAAAGCTAGTAACTTGTTTGTGTGCCAAATAGTTATCCTTTCCTTATGAGGATGTTACTTTCCTTGTAGCATATCATTTTAGGGATGATCCTAATTCATGAATAGTAAACATAGCAAGTGAATGTTCGTAGAAGTAGAGAAGAATAATGCACGCTAAAACTAGTCAAGCATCGGAAGTCAATGATTTATGATTTGCTACATTGGTGAATCTACATTTTGCACCATTGCATTATGATTTACTTGTGTCTGCATTGTTGGAATTTTTTGTTGTTGAAAGGTGGATGCCTGATACTGGTGGTTAAAAATTGTTTCCCATTTATTTTCACATTGAGTGTAGAATTTGCAGTATATTTGCTATTACTTGTTGACTTTGTCTGATGTTGCAGTGATCACGTGTATGAGGGTGATTTCAAAATCGGATCTCATGACAGTGAGTAGCAACTGTTTGCATTTGAAACTGTCGTTTTACACATAAGCCGATTGTTTACAATAGGGCTGCAGAAAATAACTACTAAGTAATCAATTAATCATTATTTAAAATCTGCTGGTGGTGAGGTGGCAACAGAAAACTAAGCTTAACTTTTGTGTGGTAACCCGAGTTACTATGAACTCCTGAGATGCTCAGTAACTGGATACTATACTTGACTAAATATTATGTTTGCAGGGCGGTATTTTTTCTGTATCTTTTTTATAATAATTTAATGACATACATAAGTTAATATACAGCATTGCTGGTTTGATCACAGACTGTGAACTGGATTTCAGCACTTTGACACTGTTGGTTCAGAGTCCCGCCTGCTTCTTGATTTACTTAGGGAGATCTAGTCTAATCTCCTGCAACTCGGCTTATGGCCAATTAAACCAAAGTTAAAATAAAAATAAAACAGCATTTTTCTTGCTTTGATGCACTGACATTACCGTAATTGACAAGATATATTTTATGTCAATACAGACAAAGTTTACACTTCTTTATTTATTTTGCACATTTGGTTGAACTTATACCGCTGTTGTCTTTGATATTGTTTACAGTGTACTATGCATCGGGGACGAGCATCTCAAAGTTCCCGGCAGGAGGTGTGATCATTCGAGAAGACTTGAAGAATCAGGGACATGAGGTGATAATGGGCAGCAGTCTGGCTGCAGCACGAGTGCCAATTCTCGGCCTGCATCAGGTCCGAAGCATGTCGGAATCTGGTGCTGAAGTCATCGGTGGTCGTGTTGCTTTGTATGGCGACTCCAACTGCTTGGACAACAGTCACTTGCAGAAAGGTACTGCAAACTTAATCTGAATCTTCTTTTTGCTTTCAGCGTTCACCGTTTCGGTGATTAGGCAGGTTTATGACAATCTCTTCAGTTGGCTGCTCAAAGTTCCCAGTGAAAGGTGTGATCATACAAGATCTTTGACTCTTTGCTTCATAATCTCGTAATCTTTGTTTTTGTTGTCGCTTCGCATATACAGGCAAAACTATCTTCTAGTCGCTTCCAGACTAGCAACGAAACAAGCTGATTCATCCTGACCAAAATTTACTGGGCATTTTGTGTTCGATCCCATCTTGGATAAATGTAATGAATGTTTACTGCATAATTATTTCCTGCCATCTCCTTTGTCATTGTTTTTATTGTAACAAAGCCATTCAAACCTGCAGTTACTAGGTTACTTGACAGTACTGGAAGAAACACAGGCTGGCTGATGTGGGCACTAGTGAGACATTAGTGAGACATAACTCACATTCTGAATATCTTAGAAACTGACCTCAAAACTTCAAACATCTATTTATTTATTTTTAGTAGCATTTGTCAACTTGTGTAATGTGCATGACTTGTGTTAATTTGATGGCTCTGGATGCTTTTACAGCTGTGCAGAATTTCCATTGATCGGATGTATTACATTCATTATCGGAAACTTGTAGATTTGTGAAAAATAGTATGACTCTACCAGGTCTGCTGCTCTGTGCAGTAAGTAAGTAGGAAAACTTGATAAGTCTTAATTTAAAGTTATTATTGCAACACCCAAACACAAGTGTATCTACCAGCCACTTAAATGTCTGTTGAAAGTCAATGCTGGCTTGTCTCAAATATAGTTTACTTTAGTTTAGTAGCAAAAGTTATAGTGTCCTCCCTACACGACTCCGGACCGGGAGTGCATTACAAATCTCACGATGAAACAATCAGAAGTTAGAAATCATTAAAACACACAGAGAAATAGTGAGTTTTCAGTTTGCACTTGGACGAGCTAACAGAAAGGCTGATTCACAGTGTTGGCCTGTGGCATCATGTGTGATATATATATGTGCTGCAGACTGTTTCTGGCTGCTTGATGCGCTACTGGAGTACACAGTTCATGGTAACATGCCGCCAGTGCTCGAGGAACGAAGGTCACCCGCGACTGAACTCGACTCTAGTCATATTCCGCTCAGTCGTCGCGAAGGTTGCCAGTTTTGTCCTTGTGTTATTATGCAGCACTCCTAATAGGTCACATTATGGGTTGTGCTTGTCTGTGTGTCTGTCTGTCTGTCTGTCTGTCCCGTATGCACTTTCTAACTTGGAAACGTAAAGGCTTTAAACCAAAATTGGTGTGAACGTTCCCAGTGACAGGAGAAACCAGTGTGCCGCTTTTCAGCTAAAAAAGTCATGGTTAGGGATAGGGTGAGGGTAGCACAGTGCATTGGCTGAGTGCACAATAACTAGGTGAATTGTCATTTCTGCTCTGGGCTCACATTTTTGCATATTTTTGCATATTTCGTTTGCATTACATGTTATGCGCATTTTTGCAGACTGTGATTAGCATTTGGTAAGTTAATTAGTTAAATTCTATGTCTCAGTTTGCTGTTGTGTTGCCTCATGTGTAGGGCTGCCGCAGGTACTCGGGTACCCGTCGGGTACCCGGGTAATAAACTACCCGGGTAATTTTTTACTACCCAGGTACCCACATAGACTATTTAATTTAATTATTTTTTAATTAATATTAAATATTCCATTTATTTTACTAGCACTAGTTTTACATTTTTGAATAATTTTGTTGTTTCGTTTGATGCTGTAACTTTTAAGTTTCGAATTTTCGATTAGTGCGCTGTTCCATCTCTAAATATTGGAGGACTCGTGGTCCCACACACAGTTTATTTCGCATAAAAATGCAGCAAACAGACAAAGAAACACAGAGAAAAAGAAGAACAAAACAACAGAAAACGCGTTGAACGCACCGCATAGCTCTGAATAAAACTCCAAAATCACCGCCACAACTCAAAAGTTAGTTTACGTGTAAACTTCAAACGTTTCTCGTAAATCATAGCGTCACTTTCCTTTTTTAGCTTATGCAGAATTTATTTTTTTTGGTTTAATTGAGCAGTTGTGCAATAATAAACAGTCATTTTAGCAGCATTTAGTTTTATGCTTGATATTTGCATCAGTAGCTGAAGATCAAATGAAAAAGTGAAAATAGACCTATACCTCCCCCCCTGTACAACAGTGTCATACTTACTTACTACCCGACGGGTACCCGGGTACCCGCTAAACTACCCGGTCGAATTACCCGGTAACGGCAGCCCTACTCATGTGTCTGCCATTTTTTTAACACTTTTGAAAGTTGCATATATTTGTTATTGGCATATGCCATTTATTGTCTGTCCATACTAACAGACAAGTGGACCCACTAGAGTAGTGGTAATGGCATGGGGTAGTAATACTGTATGGAATATATTTTACTTACTGTGATTGATATTTTTGCTGACTTTAAATTGCTGTAATTTTTACTTCTTGCATTTTGGCTAGGTTTCTGGTGGATCTCAGCCACTACTCTGTCTGGATTGAAGTCTTTGGTTGCTATTTGGTTAATACTGTTTGGGACTTCACAAGTGGTTTATTGTGTTTGCAGGCAATCATCTATATCGGTACTCAAAAGTTCTTGATAGTCACAGTGTGAATGAAGCACGTGCTAGAGTCATGCCTACATGTCCACATCTCATCTGGGCACAGCCACACCCACTCAATGTCTCGGCACAGACGTAAGTTGACCAGTGACTACCGTGCTCTGATGCTAGCTGTTATTTTTGTTCATTTTTCTTCCCAGTGGATGGAAATTGTCTGCAGAGAAGGCATTGTTTCAGTGGGCTCAGTCTGGTGGTCACCCAGCATTCTGATGCAATGAATGCACTGCTGTATTGCATTAGTTCTTGTCTGCCTGCATGTTTGGAAAAAATATTTGTATAATTATTGAATTATAATCATTGTACAACATTTAGTACTATTTTATCTATGCAGTAATTACCACTGTTTAATTCATGATTATTAGTCGTAATTATATCTGCATTTATCAGTTCTCAGAATTTATGGCACAGCGTTATTCATGCTTTCTCAGTTTATCATGATGAACGTTGTTAATATCTTCATCAGTTATATCAGATATACATCATTCCTCATATAGTCAGTCTTCATTACCATACATCCACGAATTTTTTTTTCAGTTTTAATGAAATTTGGCATGTAGGTAAAGGTTGATGAATGATGCACAATGTTATGCCACATGACTTGATACAAGGTCGAAGTCACACGTTAGATATTCTTGCATTTTTTTAAAGTTTGTTTTCTTCTTTTTTACCAGTTACGATGTAGGCTTGCAAGTGATCACTGATTTCAACTAGGACACAACATCTAAATTTTGTTGTGCCGGATTGTTGATACTTGTTTTAGTTTTTGTGTCGTGACTTTGAACTTTGAAGAAAATTTAGTATGGGGAGTCTCATGCACTTGGCTGACTTTTTGGCTGACAGTAGTATATCACAGGCTTCTTTCTGTCCGTTGTCTGTAACACATGTATTGTGGTTAAGTGCAAATTCTGAATGAAATTTACATTCCACCAGAAAACTGTCTGAACAAGTAAATAGGGTTGCTCAACAGCTACGTTTAGTAGTGATTTGGATCTCCCATTCTTCCCAAGCCGGGGTTCTCTCTGCTCCCCCAAATACTTGCATTGCGAATTACAGCCATATTGCTTTAGTTAGTCGCATAATAGTTTATAGGATCTGACCATTGCTTTATCCAACTGTACCATTTTAAAATAGTTGTGCCTTCCCAACCTCAGAATTTGCATGGCGCATTACAGCCAAACTGTATCAACTGAATGGTTGCTATTAGCAGGCAACTACGATTATCCAGCGCCCTGTTTGATTCCTCCAATGCCGACTCTCCCTCTTTTCACCAAACAGCGATAGTGCCTCACATATTGCCAGGCAGTACAGTCAGCAATCCTAGCAACAGCTGGGCTTTTGTTTTGTGTGTCAGTACTTGCTGCTGTCTGTCTGTGTAGTGAGGAATCAAAAGCAGTTGTGCATGAAAGTCGTCTCTAGGACTCTGTGTTATGTTTGCAGGTAAACCACATTGTTGTGCTCGCTCTGGCTTGCTAATGCTTGTGTCTTGTGTTGGCATTGTCTGTTGCTTGTTTGGCTCACATGCTGTAGTTATATCGATTTCGCTGTTCACCATTTCTTTCCTGTTGGGTGACCACTTCTCTGCGAGTCTGGGTCTCTGGCAAGTCAGTCACCAAATTATAATAGGAGAGAAGAATCGTAGGAAATATGACAAAAAACGTGAAGAAAGATGAAAATGTCTGCAGAAGTTTATTGGGGTCTTCACAAATGTTAAACAGGAATTTTTTGGCTGTTGCATGAGTTCGTTATGTGGATGTAGTGTTTTTTTATGGAGTAACTGTAAAAGTGCAGGCACTGCTTGAAATTAGTGGCCACTCTTTAGTGATTTGTATGCAGTTGAGTGCTTCGTCATTTGTAGCAGATTATTCTTGGGTGACCACCATTCTGTTAATGCTTCTTTGCTTGGTTTTTTGTGTTTTCAACGTTTGTTTGTATTTGTTAGTTAGCATATGCATGCAACTATTCTAACACTTTGGTATATGCAACGACTTACAGTGTGCACCGAGTCTGTTTAATGATCAAATATTAAGTGCCAACAATCATCAGTAGGTGTTGATAAAATTTGATTAAAGGCCAGGTAAACGTAGAATGTTCTGCTTTTGATTACAAATTCATTGTCAGTGTATCATGTACTGGCTGGCAAACATGCACCGTTTGACAGTTTTAGCACACTGACATCCTGTGTGTGCACATAATGAGTAGGGCCCACAGTTTTGTGCGAAAAATTTTGCCAAATTCCGCAGGCCATTTTGCAAAATTCTGCGGCTTACCGCCGCAAAATGGTCCAAATTCTGCAGCTTGTCGCGGCCTTTCATTTGTGTGTAAACTAAGCTTTATTCTGTTCAAAAAAACTGTTTTTGGATTGTGGCTATCACTCAGTTATGCTAGAAAAATACAAAGGAAATTATTGATCTTTTTTTTTCAAAAGTGCAATTTGTCAATTAGTTGCATTGTGTTAATTTACGATTGTGCCGTACACAATAGTAATTATTAGTATGGATGAAGTTTTAGGCAGTTCAGTTTGATTTTTCTGCGTGATATAGTTAGTACAATCGTACTAATCGACAATCGTACTAATCATCGGTCCTTTCTTAATTCCACAGAATAGGGCAAATTTCACGGCTTGGCTCGAAATTCCGTGGTCCGCGGAAAACTGTGGGCCCTAATAATGAGTTAGTTGCAAGATTACTGTCATGCCTCAGAGCATGACCAGTCATGCCAAAGCCAACTTGTAGCCGTAATCTCTAAGATTTTGGTTAATAGAGTTTGGTGGGATGTCCTGAGTATGAGTTGTTTGGGCAAAGTTATTATTACTCTGAATTCACTATAGCAGTCTTTCTAGTTGGATTGGCTGATAAACTGGCAATAACTCCCTGAATTAAGTTAACCAAGTGCAGTATTCTGCTTCACTTGTGCTTTTGCCTGCGGCTGTGTTTCTCTGTTTTAGCTCAGCTGCTTTGTTTTCGTGGTTGGGAATGCCCCCTAAGTTAATTGTAAAGGCATATTTTGCATGAATTTATAGTGTTTACCTGTCGTTATTTACTAATGCTGTATGTATGGAACCAGCTAAGTGTCTGTAAAATCCAATGTCAATACTATGACTGTTATTCGTTAGTTATTGTGTAAAAACTACACATGTTGAATTCTTTCTACTGGGCATACAGTCAGCACATTGCCACATCTTCTAATTTGCAGTAAATGTTCATACAACTACTTGATACATTAATGAGTTGAATTTATACACGCTTTTATCTGAAGCAACATTAAAAAGCCTGCTGTCTAAATATGTGCTGTGTGAAATACTTGCGAAGGAGAGAGTTGTGTTACTGAAATTTTTTTCACTGCATTTGCTTGTTGTGGTCTGCTTTAATGTGGGATATATGTTTAACACTATTGGTGTTGTTGTTAATAATAATACACTTAACTTACATGTTATATTGTTCTTTACTGTACTAAAATGTATAGGGTTAGCGTAAATGTGAATTATCTAATGATACTCGTGCATGTATGTGATGTTCACGTCCTCTTACAAACTTGTTTACTATCTCAGAAACTGCAGCTCAACTGCAGAAACTCATTACTTTTGTGGCTTTGTTATTAAGGCAGTTGTGTTGTTTGTAGAAATTTGTTCCAGCAGCATCTGCTGTCGGTGGACAGTGATGATATTGATGTCAACCAGCTCATCGTGCGACGACCGGACATTCTTCCACGTGGAATTCGACAGTCGTCAGGTGGTGTCGGGATGGACTCGGATTACAACAGTCTGTCGGGTGACAATGGGTCAACGGGGTTGGTTTTTGACAGCGCAGATGCCTCTCTGTTACAGTCAGTTGCAGTACTAGGTACGGCGGTCGTCGTGTGTGGTTTTGGTATGCAGTTCTGTCATCATCGTTACCGTTGGACTAAACGGCGTAGGAAGCACCTGCGTGTTGCACCAACAGCTCGGCGCTCACGGGTCAATAGGTAGCAGTTAACAATTGCAGTACATTTATTCTATCAAGTCAAAGTAATTTGGTAAGAGATGGAATCACTGTCGCCAGTCTGTGCAACTCCTCATTCCATTCACTAGGTGGCAGCAGCAATTTAGAATTGGATGTTTTGGTTGGGGTGGTGCGACTCCCAAATCTGCCTTTCCTCTGGGGTCCAGGGACCCCATCTAACAATATGACATTGGACCCCACAAGTGTTTCTGCCAAATGGCATCTAAAGCCATCAAACGATTTCAGACAGGCAGACGACAGACAGACTGACAGATTGAGAAAATTGTAGGAATAGTCGGAATTGCTTTTAATGGCAGTGATTCCTTCCTGCATCATTTTTTTGGCCAGCGATATTTTCATACTGTGCTTACGGGTTATACTAATTTTATTAATCATCAACGTTGTTTGTTTCCACAACAGTTGCAGTTCAGAATACGATCAACAGAATGTTAGTAATCCATGACTTACCCGAGAATTCGGAGTTGAATTTTTTTCTGTGCTGGTTAAGAGAACTTTGTTTCTGTGCTGTTGTTTCAAAGCATTGTACTTTGTCATTAAATGTTGTCACAACTGTGAGTAAATAATACTCACACGCTCTGCTTATAAGTGCATTACCAAAACGATAGTGCCCGTTAGTTGTTGTTAGACTTAGTTACACAGTGGTTGGTGATATATTGTTCTAGGTGGATTTTGTTGGAATTTCTCGTGATTGTTTTCTGTATAGTTTTAGAATTTCCATTGTGTGATAATTAATTCTAATGCATCATTGTCGTGGTTATATGACATCTTAGTTCAGAGTGAGGCTTGGACCGAAAACGTTGCATTTGTTGCTGCATGCTGGTAGCTAGATAGTAAATTGCTATATTTTTTACACCATGAACATTAAAATCTGATGCGCAGGAAACATTATCATTATGGTCATTTTGGGGCATTTGACTTAGTCTTGTCTTACCGTTAAGTCTGCATGAAAATTTTCTGAGCCATAGTGCTGTGCGCTATGAATTCCAGTGATGTGTATTTCATTATCGTTAGTTTTCACATTAACAGATGCCTGTTCATTGCTCGTATGCTTGTGCCATATAACAGAAAGTGATATGTGCGAGTACTACTAGATGGGTAGTTTGTTACATTTTGGCTGATTTTGAACAGTTAGCAAGTGACTACATGAGGTGCCCACCAATTCTTTTCCCTCTGTGGTACTAAATGTAACAGCCCTCCCACAAATGGTCCCTTTCTGTGCATGTTATCATTATCATACATGTACATGCTCACTAATGGGTGAATGAGGTGTGTGTGCTTTGGGCTTTTTGTCAGCATTGTTTTAATTGTAAGTAGATTTTTGTGGTCACCTCTATTCTTACTTTCATTGTTTGTTGTTACATTGTTAATTGTGTATTTCGTTTATAAAGTCTAAAAGCGCTCACTTAGGGAATTTGCCATGTTACGTGTTTTGCGGCAAACATATGCATATCTGTGTATTTAAGTAACTATTCCATTGAGCATTTTGTGCGTGGTGAGTGCCTGAAGCATGAATCTTACAGTAGAACTTCTAAACTGTTCTGTTCATTTACAAAGCAGTCACTGTGTACAATAGTGAAATTTTAGACTTTTATAGGCCTACTCTAGCATATCATGCATTTAAACTCATGACATTTGCAAAGCGTGTAGCCTAGGTCATTGATGAACTGTGATTGCATATTGTACAGTGTATATAAGTAAATTATTATGTTAATGATTGTAATAGTGACTGTGGCCAATACAATAGTATGCACTGCAGTGAGAGCTTCATGGGTATACAGTGGCTGCTGATTATGTTAGGAATTAATTATTGAACCACCATTTACTATGCATGGTTTTGCTTTAACTGTCCTAATCTGCCAACCATGAAGTTTATATTGGTTTTGTATAAGAAGTGATTGACAAATTATTTCTGCATACAGCAAAATTCTTTCTCTTGAGATCAGTTATCAGTTGGAAAATCATTTTCTCTGCAAACTGTCATGGCTCTCTTTTAGTACCAGAAACATAATATTGTTTGTAAATTTTTTACCCTTAGAAATGTCCGTTAATGAAATGTTACCTCTTGCAGTCGGTGCTTGATTTAGGAGTACCTGCACTGCCCCTAGTGCATGTAGTAATCACTGATAGGCCTATGTGATATGGCTATGGCACACAAGTCTTATGTGAGATATAAAATTAGTTGTGCCTCTGCCTTCTGTTAAATCTAATTCTTACTGCTGGTGTGATGAGAAATTTAACGCCGCCAAATAATGCGACTGCAGCCTGATGTTATTCAGTTGTTAATGAAATGTATCGTCTTGTTTGTACTGTTAGCTGGTCACTGTAGGCATATACTGTCAACTCAGTCTAGACGTGAAGAAGGATAATCAGATTTAAATAATTTTTCTACAAATATTCCTGACACAACTGGCCATCAAACGACTGTTCATGTTCCCACCTCACACACGGCATGCTTCTGTAATACCTGGGGAAAAAGGTACACAAGAAATAGGCATTGAAATGATCGAAAAAAAGGTTAAAAACAGACGCTGGGTGAGGTGCAAACCTCAACAGTCATTTGGGAATTTCGGGGGCCAGTTGTGTCGGGAGTGTTTCTACAAAAAAAACTGTTGAATCTAGTCATTCTTCTTCGAGTCACAATTGATAACGTCGTGGATTTTGGGCGGACACAGCGTGTAGAAGCTGTGTCGCAGAGTCATAGATCAGTATCGAATCGTCAGCGATAGTGAACATCGACGTGGCAGAGCTTCATCTGTGAGTGGTACACGGGGTCGACGTTCTCAATGCTAACGTAGCGGCCAACGCGCGGCTGTACGCAGTCCAGCTGGATCAGGCTGTCGCCGGCGGACATCACCCTTGTATCAACGCCCAGTGAGTAGAAGCAGAGCGTGTTGTCTTTGAAGGCGTCGCGTCGCCCCACCTCTGATGACTCGTTGCCAACGCGTATCTGAAAGGCGTCCAACGCACCTGCCACAAGTGTTAATAAAGGCCTGTTCATATCGACGGAAATGAATTGAACTGAAATACAGATTTCTGCCAGTCGCTTCTCAAGTTTATCAACATTCCTAAACAGCTACTGATAAAACTCGTTGGTGCATGACACTCTAAACATTGTCAATGTACCGGTACTGAGGTCAGGGCTGTTGGGGCCACATATCTGGAGGGAATGATAAAAGTTATTGATGTTTGTCCTTTTAAACGCATATTTTGCTTGTTTCATTTTCTCCAGGTGGTGCAGAAACAGACTTTCGCTAAGATGGGAACTTGAACAGCCACTTCGTGGCCAGTTGTGTCTGGAATATTCATACCTAAAAGTTATTAAAATCTGATCATGTACATCTTCGATTTACGGTCGATAATGTCCGGGTCACTTTTGTTGCTACTTGAATGCATGAAGGCAGCAGTCTCGACGGAAGAATCAACGCACCGGAGATTGTGACGGCGTCGACGACGCGCTGAAGTCCGAGGTCAACAAACCACCAGGCGCCGATGTCATGGCCTGATATATAGCATGTCGACGTGCTGTTGTCAATTGCCAGGTCCGCCGTGTGGTAGTTCCATACTGATCTCTGATATGCTACCCATTGACCATCTGTACACTCATCATACATAATTAGGAAATATTGATAAAAATGCCGATTGTCCTACCGTTGTCGAAAAACAACAGATTTCCGTTTGGTTTTTGTCCTATTTTCAGAGTTTTAGTAGCCGTATTAATCTTGCGTTTGTTGCGGTCCTTTTCTGTGAGCTTGCCGTTATGGATAAGGAATAAGGACAACTCGTTTGCTTCTAGACTACCGCTACTTGCCTGTCGTGCGTATCCGACTAAGCAACAGTCCAAGAACTAACAGGATTCTCATATGTCTCACGAGCTCCATTGTGGCAAAACAGAATAAAAACGTGCACGTAATACTACTCCAGGGTGGAATAGGAACTGAGCAAATTGACAGTAGGCCTATGTTTGTACAATAAACGAACGCACAGCATTACGTAATTGCTGCGTGGAACTTTACGGCGCCGAATTTGCGATTACCTTGCGCAACGCATATTATTAGCGAAACGTCATTATAACGGTTACGATAAGTCGGTAACGATTAACGTGCAAGCATTGAACGGCGGTATAATAGTTAATGTAATTTCGCTGGCCATTATGTACGGGTAGTGACTATACTAATAGCCGCCGTCATGGTGACGACCTGTCGTTATCTTCATCATTGTCAATACATGCGTTGTTACAACAGCAATTGTGGCGATTTCTGGCAATTAAGGGCCTACTGCATTGCAACGGATAAAATTAGTGACACGTCAATACGTCGACAAAGTTCACTGTACAACAAAAAACTCAGCTGAAATATTTCGTTTTTCATCGAAAAATGTTAAATAAAAAATAAGTACAAAATTGTATCATTGCCAAACAAAAAGCCCAGCTATCGCTAGGGTGGGCCGACCGTACCGCCTGTATCGGACGGCTATACAGGGTGGGCCAAAAAATCGGACCTGTTTGAATGTTGATAACTCAGCGATGGTTAGTGGTAGAAAGACGTGTTATACGTCGAAATTTTTAGAAGGCTGTAAAGAATAGACGACATATTTGCATAGTGAAGCATTTAAATATTCCTTGTCTAATTTGCGTAAATCTTCATTGAAATAAGGCATTTGCCTGCACGCCCATGTGCCCGGGTTCATTGCATGAACTCAAAAACTCACTGCTAAAAAGTCCAGATTTAAATTCTGTGAATTATTTAGTGTGTGGGCATTGCATCAGATAGCATGGTCACAAAATTTCAGTAACTGACCAGCTAAAACGTGTGCGCTAATCGAATGCTGGGCTCAGCTGATCCTGAACACATTGACTCCAGCGATCGATCAGCTGCCTCAAAGGACTGATGACAGTTATGAATGCAAAAACTGGGCAACTGTCTATGTCGAGTATCATTTAAACTCAACGTATGTGTTAATGGCTGTTGATATTTCACTGTATGCTGAATGAAAATCAACTTAAATTCATGCGTTACTGCCAATTAGACCCGTAAGCGACTCACTAGCCGTTTTCTCGCTCGCTCGGAGGTAAATTTCGCTCGCTTTTCTCGCTGAGCGAGTAAAGCGAGAAATTGCAAGATTCCGTTACAAAATTTTAAGTCAATGCTTAAAGTTCTGCAAAATACAACAGGGGTTTACTTTTTTTGTCGCACCCTGTATATATTGAGTAGTTTTTTTATAATTTCCTAAATGATGAAAGACATTAGGCCTATGCTCTTTATTAAATCACATAGAAGTCGATTCCATAGTTGGTTTCCTTTAAGTTTAAGTGTGTGATACCCAAGGTAAAGGTGATTGAGGTCTTCCCAAACATCGGGGGTCGAAAATTCGAAACTTCAACTGCTGAAATTTACGTTTAATGCTAACAATTTTAGATGCATGTTGTGTTTGTCTATTTCCAGCCAATTCGGCGCAATTCACATTTAATTTTTTCCCCAGCATAAAACGCCAAAATCTCTAATAAACCCCTTGATCTGGGTTTCAAGGTTGTTCAAAGTCGCTGATTTTTGTAGTAGGCCTATCTTGCAGCTGACATAAAGCTTATTGTAGGCGTTTTGCCCCATGCTACCCTAGCCTTGGCCCATTTGACCCGTTTTTGAGATCCTGAAACTCGAGTTAAATTTGTGGCTGCCGACAGTGAAGATTTGGTGATCCTAGCTTGCACCATTTTGATACAGTCGCAGAGTATATACGATGGACAGACAGACAGAGCGACAGACACACACAGTAAGACAGACGCCTCGACGACAGCTTAAACGCGTAAAGCATTACATACTGTCGCGCGTGAAAAATCATGTGCTGTTTTAAATTTCGCTCGCTTCGACTCGCTCGTATGTATTGTCGCTCGCTCAGGGGAAAAATCTCGCTCGCTGTCGCTCGTCCCGTTTCTCGCTGGCTACCGCTCGCTCTCGCTCTCGCTTACAGGTTTACTGCCAATTTAGCATGATTTTAGGGGTGGGGCAGATTTGTGTAAATCAGGCAAAAAATATTTAAATGCTGAGACATGCAAGTTGTACACGTCCGGGTTTTTTGGCCCACCCTGTATATATAGCGTTCGCGCGACTTCTGGTCGCGGAAAGAAAACGATTTTCCAGAGTTACTGCAGTCACATACATGCTATGGTGACTAATGCTAACAAACATAGCCTGGGCGGGGGGCACTAGGGGCACGTGCCCCCATCCCTAGCATGTTCCCCCACTCCTAGGAGCCTACTCAGTTACTCATAATAGTGCCAAAAATGCACCAAAACAAGTTATTTTACACCCAGAAAATCTGAAAATTTTCTGGGAAAGGGGTACATCTTTTCCTTGGGCGGCTTCACGTACGTTGGGCTCTGCCCAAATTTCTTTTTTATTAAGCAGCTTATCGAGTACTCGGATAATAAATCACACGAATGGCACAGCCCTACTAAACACCCACTGCGATGTTATTTATTCTATGGTACTTCTGAGAGCGTGTTTTGTTTACAATATTCTTCCAAAATGTATTTGATGTACTATTTGAGTGGCACCGGAGAAAGAGTTTACACATTTAAGGTGTAAAACGCAGAATAATTATAACTTAATATTAAGGCATTGGGGAGAATCCACCGGTGTCTGGCTTTTTCGTTCCTTTGCTGTTTCGCTCCCTGGCTTTTTCGCTCCATGGCTCTTTCGTCCCTGGCTGATTTGCCCGTTCGCCTTGGACGATTCGGCGCCGGTCCAAAACAGGATACTTTGATTTAAGCAATATGACGTACCTCAGCAGACTCACAATGATGTTTCTTAGTTGTTTTTCACATTTTTTTTGCGTGAAAGTTTCGAGTTAGGGTTAGGTTCAGGCTTGGGGGTAGGGATATGGTTAGTGATAGGGATAGGTTTAGGGTCAGGTTTGAGGTTAGGATTAGGTCGATCTTGTTTATTTGCACAACTGAAAATTTAAACAGAAAATGACTGCTCTGTGGAGGCTGTGGAATATTAGCATTGTGTTGCAATTTCTTAATAAAGTACTGAAGGTTTATGAAGTCGATAAATTTCAAAATACTGCACGGTTCACCATAAAGCAACAAAACTGAATATAAAGATTTATTATGAATCTGCTGAGGTACGTCATATTAAATCAGGGTATCCTACTTTGGACTGTCGCCGGACGATTCGCCCCCTAGCTCGTTCGCCGTCTGGCTTGTTCACCCCCTGGCTGATTTGCTCCCTTAGCTTGGACGATTTGCCCCCATCTAATACCGATAATTCAATATCAATAAGGAAGGTTGACTTAACACACATGCAGCGCTCATTCAGTAGACCAGTGATTTTCAACCGGGGTTCAGCGGAACCCAATGGTTCCGCGAGCATCTGCCAGGGGTTCTACAGCTGGCCAGTAAAAATAAACTAACATGCGAAATTACGCCAGACAGTGTCGTACAAAATCACCATCGAACGAAATTCAGCAACTACTCGTCTATTTTTGCATAGATCTACTGTGTTGAATCATTTTTGTTGTTAGTAATTTTGGCATATTTGCATTGTAGGTGCCTATGGCTATAATATACCGTAGGCCCCCTATGCATGGCATTACTCAACTCCGAGGATTAGGGCGTTATCGAAAATGATTAAGGTTATGGTTTCGAAAACGTTTGATGATTTACTTAGTTAATTCAATTCTTTGAACACTCTGCTAAGGAAAATAAAAGACGCGTATATATCTGAGGGTATCCACGTGATAAATTTTCTGGGTTGGTGGCGGGGGCTAAGCGGCCGTCGACGACCGCCTCCCCATCGTGTTTGGTTAAATACAATAACTTACTGTTGCCTACTTATAGTTAAATGCTATAGCTCTTCATGGGAAACCCATATCAGAGCTACGGAGTGGCCAAATTTCATATTATAATTGGTCATCTTTGCCTGCTTTGTCGTCCCTATGGAGACTCTGCCGTGCTAGGGAAATGAGTCTATAGCTTCTACCTCTCGTACGTCACTGGACGCATGGATCAATGCATGGAGTTCCGTGAGTGACCTTCACGCTTGTTTAGGGTTCCGCTGCAGCAAAAAGGTTGAAAAACACTGCAGTAGACTGACGTTTGGTCTTTAGCATTTTAGGTATCTATGTTGTTAGAATGAGGTATTTGCTGCAAAAATCACCATTTTGTTGAGAAAACAAAAGTGAGATTGATGCAGAAATTTGGGGTCTCTGTCAGAATTAAACTATATCAGAAATTTGCAAACATGTCAGTTGGAAAATTGTAGCTACTTTTTTTACTCCACAACGCCGCTGCTATGGAGCCTGAGATGACTGACTCCCATTTTCGTGTTGTGATCACTTATTACGCAAGCATTTTTGACATGTATAAGGTTAATTGAAATATTTAGGCATACTAATCAGTTGAGTGATGATACATGTTGTCATTCTGTTAACAAAAACAAAACAGAAAATATTAGTCTCCATTAGATAAATAGTATTTATTAAATATATTACTCAATGGGGGTGAATTATCCAAGCTGAGGGGCGAATCAGCCAGGGAGCGAACAAGCCAGGAGGCGAAACGGCAAAGGGGTGGAAAGCCATAATTCAGTTCACTGTCTCATGACTACAGCTATTGTTTGGATGACATGGGTCTGACAGGGTGTCAGTAAAATGCATCTGGTGGGTCTGCGTCTAGTGCGTCTAGACCAAATACTCGCTGGCTATTTTGCGTCTAAGTAGTGCCTCTGACAGTGGCAACAAAAATGTGTCTAGGTGGATACGGTGCGTCTAAACAAGTGCATCTGGCTTATAGGCCTACTACAAACAGCCGGTGTGGCACTGCTTATCGTAAATTATCAAATTTTTAACTGTTAAAAAGTTTGTTAAAAGTACACTATGATTAAAAAGTATAGTTTAGGTAAGCTAATAACTAAAGCAAGTAATTTGAGCAAAGCTCATGAGACGAGTGACAGCCCAGCAGTTTCTGTTCGCATGGTGTCTTGGTCTATCTCCATCCATTTCATCGCAATTCGCTCTTGCAATCTGTGTTATAGCCACAAATTGCCAAAAAATACTAAAATCATAATTCGTTGTATAATCTAGACAAGAAAAAGCTGCACTTGTTTTATTGATAATTTAATTTTTAATGTTTTACTGATAGTCACAGTGTCAAAACATCTGCGAAAATTGTTGGCAAATAATATTAAAGTGAACTTTGATTTAAGAACATTTCAGTTTCTAAAATGACATTATTTACCGCAGCAGTGAATCAGGAAGTGATGATATTACCCTCAAACTGTAAAAATAAAAACCACAGTACTTTCAGACCAATAATTAATTGATGTTTTAAGGTACAGAAATTGATCATTATTAGTGATGGGAAACAAATTGATATACATTGTTAGCTTGACTTCTGGTGTTCATTGTTGTTGTTTTTAGAAAACATCTCCGAGTGGAAGACCGACCCAGTCAGCACATCCTGCACGGTTCTCGCCAGATGACAAATACTCTCGACAAAGGATTACAGTGAAGAAACGTTTTGGCTTGTTGCCGACCCAACAGCCGAAACCAAAAATGTGAAGGACACGCATAAAGTGGCTAGGCTATAAAATTGACTGTTTTTGTTGACTGCAAAATTATGATGAATATGTCTGTGCTTTTATTTCTGATTAGCTGTTCAAGAGTAATAGTGTTCATGTGAATTATGTATTGTATTTTCTATGCTGTTTTCTTTTTACCTTGTGTAGTAATTTTCTTTTTCAGATGCAGTTATACATCATATTGTATTATGACTGTGTAGGATTTATATACATAAGACAGTTATAAGAGCCAATAACTGCAAAATAATGTCTTTTGAAGGGAGTACTTCTCTTTTACGCCTTTGTTCGAGGGGAACCTTTTCAGCCAGGGGCGCAAAATTTTGTCACGAAAAACTAGAGTCTTTGGGCAGCCCACACTTAAGATTTCATGATCCTATCTAGCACTGTTTAGGTACAGAGCCTCAACGATGGCTAAGTCGTGCGAAGCATTACATGCTGTCACTTTAAACATTGTTATACTTGTGTTGTGTACTATCTAGGGCCTCCAATACCAGCCACGTTCGGCAATACCGGTATTTCAGTATTTATGAAAAGCAATACTGGTATACTGGTATTGATACCGGTATTTTGTTAGTGATGCTATCAATCAGAAAATCTATCTGACTGGTTGTAGACAGGCAGTAGGCCTAAGTAGTTGTAAATAATAACTAATAAATAAATAGTGTATGTTTTATTATATAAATATTCGCAGAACTTATAAGTTCACATCCGTAATAAAATCACTGAATATTTTTTTCTGTCATTGAGCATCAGAAGAAAGTTAGTCACTGAACAAACAAAGTGTTAAGAACTTAGGAGTGTTATCTCCAGCGATTGAGCTTAGGCCTATAGCGCAGATCGCAAAATCTGTACAGCTGAGAATGCTCTTTCTGCTTCTACACATATTGTTGGGATGGTCATCAAGCAGTTAAGTGTAGGCCTATGACTGGTGCAGACTCATTGACCTCTCCCACTAGGCGGACGTCGGTTAGTCAGGCGACAATGCAACTTCATCAAGCATCCCAGCCGCTCAGGCATCCTTGACATTTAGGCCGGTATTCCGGTATTCGTTATACCGGTATTGGAAGCCCTAATACTACCCAGACATTTGAAGTAGATTAAAAGCTGACTGTCTTAACATTATGCTCACTTTGTTATACTTTCTGATGGCATTTGGTTTTTGATTATTACCATTATGACTGCTCTTGATTTTATGTCATTGGCCTGTTAAATTTCCATGTTCACTGTTGATTGGACGTTGTCGTCCTAGTTCTACAGAGAAACTTTTGGGTATTGATGGTAATCTGTGACTGCATGGTGGTTACGATATAATGTTTTATGACTTCACTGAATGGATTATAACTCTTCACATAAAAACTTTGCCTTTTTTATTTGCTTTGACAGAGTGTATTGATTGTGTCATTTTATTGACAGCTTTATGGCATGAAACAAGCTGTTGGTGTGGGCTGTCAGATAGTTTGTGCTTGACTGATGAATATTATGTAAATGCGTAAGCTATTTTGCAGCTGGGGAGGGCTACCAGTACCACAGTACACATGGTAAATATACCAGGTTGCAGGACTGTGAATTAATCATAGGCCGTATGTCAGTGATGTGTCTCTCTTAGCTTTTCATTTAACTAGCCAATTAGGCAGATCGCAACATATTTCCAAGGAAGTTATTGTATAAGTTGCTGGAGTAGTACTTTTTAGCTGATCATACTCAAGTAAATCTCAAGCTTATGATATGGTTGTCATCCGTCCTTCGTCTGTATGTCGTCATCTGTCATGGACGTACCCTGGCTGATGGGTAAGTTTTAGTGGAATTTTTTTTACACAAATAAATTAATTAGCTATGTGTCAAACCTAGGCGTTCAGAATTTTAATGATCTAGTGCAAGGGGTTGTCCCCCGATGCTTTTTGCAAATAACATTTTCAGATCCAGTTATATTCGGACCAATCTGAGCATTGAAGTCGCCCATTAAAATCTTCATGTTGTAGCTGGGGATGGAATCCGTAACTGCATCCAGCTGATGATAGAAGACGTCTTTATCACTGTCTACTGCTGCATCTGTTGGTGCATAGACTTGCACAATTGTTGCACATGTAGAACGTGTTCTTAATCCGACTGTCATTATTCTGTCACTGACTGGCTACCAACTGATCATACTCTGGTTTCAGGCGTGGCAGATCTTGCATGGATCAGATATTTACCTTGAGACAGATCATAGAGAAAGTGACAGAAGTACGTCGGCCTGTGATAGTGAATTTCATTGACTTCCACAAGACATTCGACAGCATCCACCTGCCAGCACTGTGGAAAGTCCTTCAGCATTATGGGCTTCCAACAAAGAGTTACAGTCACTCAGAAGCTCTACGAGGAGACTCGGGAGAATAGCAGTGCAGTCAGGGTTAATGGCGAAACAAGTGGCTGGTTTCAGGTAGAAACAGGTGTTCGTCAGGATTGTGTTTTGTCACCATTGTTGTTTGCTATCGCAATAGATAGGGTGCTATGGTGGACCACGTACAACAGTACTGGAGGGATCAAAACTCGAATGGTCTGAAGACGAGTCATTGTGTGACTTAGATTTCGCCGATGACATTGCAATATAATATACTATCAAAAAAGAAATGTATGACAACAATCAATCTGTTAGTTATTTTGCTCACTGTTGCTTTCTACCTTCTTAGTTGACTGGCCACGCCAGTAAGAACAACAACTTACAAGCAAGAAAGCCCGGCTCTCACTTGGAAATACCGGTATCGGGGATATGCACTACAGCTTACACAGTTCCTGTTGCAGTACTGACCTTCAAGGTCCATGATTTTCATCTCATCTAAAGGGTCGTATTCGCGTATGCCACTTTCTATCAGTGATAGTAACTTTGACCCTATCTCTCCCTACTTCCGAGATATGGCCAATTTTCCACTGAAAAACGCACATTTTTACTATTCACTCCAGTCAACCCCAAATTTTAAAATGTTTTTTTGCACTAAATCGCTAAAATTTTGCAAACATTGTGCAAGTTTAAGGCACGGGGCTAATTGTTCGTGTAAAAAATTTTCTTACGACCTACCGTTTGGCCACAATACATCGGTTCGTTACAGACGACAATACAATACAATACAATGGAAAATTTGCACTCAAAAACTGACAAACACACTGTCAGTTTAATCTAGCACATAAACTAAAAAGAACTGAAATGTTTAAAAGAAAATGAAATGAGAGATACTGAGAATAGAAATAGTCCTAAATGTAA
>Ga0209671_1001023_pt1 | contig 21826 bp, 17 predicted proteins | sample WorMetHERISLAND2_2_FD_187401 | JGI IMG/M metagenome (GOLD analysis project Ga0209671, IMG submission 187401) | Marine gutless worms symbiont microbial communities from Max Planck institute for Marine Microbiology, Germany - Olavius geniculatus... | ecosystem: Host-associated > Annelida >... | reverse complement strand
CCGCTATTGGCTCGTGTAGCTTGAAAACGGTTGCAGATCGGCAGAGACATGCTGCTTATCATAACAAGCAATATAGTGACAAGCTTTTTATTGGTGTAAACATCGATGACCTTGAATTTCTAAAATAAGGGTTTTAGTGTTCTTTTTGCAATTTGTGGCTGCGGCGTAGATTTCAAGAGTGAATTGCGTCAAAATGGATAGAGTTAAATCAAGACAGCCTGCAAATAGGAACTGCTAAGGCTGTCGCGTGTCTCATGAGCTTTGCTCAAATTACTTGTTAGATAATGTGTTCGTGTTTTATGGTAGTTTTTATAATCTCTGAATAGTTTGTATGTTGATGTATTATGGTTGGTGACATGTGTGTGTCTTGACAGTTTTTGGGCCGCAGTGAGTGCATCTTTATGCCTTGTGTGCTCCAGTTCTGCTGAACATTGTTGCTGTTTTATTGAATGTTTCTTTGAACAAATAAACAAACAAACAAGGTGCCAGACTGGATGCCGAAAGCCCGTTGAGAACAGAGTTACAATAGTCTAATCTGCTGAGAACCAGCGACGTCACTGTTTCATAATTTCATCAGTCACTACACCTCGCAGTTGTTGCAGCCTTCTCAGATGGAAAAAAACAAGTACTTGCAGTTTTATGATGTGTAATTTCATGGATAATTCGCAGTCAAATATAACACCAAGACTGTGCACAGTGTGGACACAACAAATGACACACCAGCTGGATGTCCCCCAGTCGCAGTGTGTAACTGTTGGTGACCGAGCCTTTGCTGTCGCTGGTGCTCGGATATGGAGCAGTTTACCACCGGACATTGTCGCGTCCAATACGCTGTCACAGTTCCGCTGTCAACTGAAAACATTTCTGTTCAAACAGTCCTACCATTCTGTGCTTTTGTCGTGACTAACGCTTTTACCTGTGGTCCTAGCAGTTTTTTTACTTAGGCCACGTTAAAAATCTGTAATGTAATGTAAAATGGACAAAGATGCCACAGTAAGGAATCCAGAACCAAACCAGATGAATTCAATTTTTGCTGGGTTGAGCTGCAGGCAAAGAGATGAAATGAAGTCAAGTCGTCGATACAAGCCGACAGTTTAGCTGTGTTATTAATTATGATTAATATTGTCAACTGCACATGCGATTAAAATTTGTAGTCATTCAGCAGTCAATAAAATTAAAAAATTGCATAATTTTCAGTAACACAAAACAAAATGCTCAGCTTACTGGCTTTAGGTTCCAGACAGTGTCTTCAATGACAACCTTGAAGTGTGGTGGATACATCCGTGTTTGATACAGTGAAAGGTTGTCCTTGCGATCGATCATATCTGGCAAAAATAACATGCTGCAGTGGGTAGAGTGGTCCTATTTCTAACACTGAGATATGTGAACTGCGATGTGAAACAGACTTATCTCCACAAGTTTTCAGCGGCCAGATAATGTCCCCACTTATCCACATCGTAGCAGAAAAAAGGAAACAGCCAAACAGTATTTATTGTGCCAAAAATGTAAAGAAGTATATTTTTCAAACATACTTCAATTTCCAAGGTAACTCAAATTTGCTGGAATTCCATGTGCTGTTCACAGGCACATGAGAAATATTCAATTGAAATCTTATATTCCACTATTCCTCCTCGTGTTGATCTTAATAAAAACTCTATGTTGCTAGGAACCAAAGTAAGTCACTTAACTACCGATACTGAGGTCCGGTTTTTCCATCTGCAATCAAATCAAATTTGATCTCCGATTTACTGATCTTCGATTAACTTGATGTTCAGAATTGATCGTGGATCAACTGTGTTTCGTTTTCCATGCATTTTCGATCTCCAATTACGTGATTGGCGATTAGCTGATCCGCCATCAACCGAGCCTACTTTATGCCAATCTGATTGGCTGAGAGTGACCTCAATTTGCGGTGTTGTGCTAATGGGCATGCGCTGCGAGTGGACGCTATAGGCAGTAAACGTCGTCATATCAACGATACGTCTGCTGTCAAAAATATGTTCTACCGCAAATCAAATTATACTGGAGCATCTATCCATTTTATTTCTCCACAAAACACTATGCACATGCCTGGAACTTTATTTTAATGCGTGAATTGCCATTCTGACCAGCGACATGAAGCGATGTTTCTGTTCCGAATAAGCAACGAAATGCAGATCGCCACGTTTAATCGTCAATTATCTGACTTGATCCGCCAATATTCGGTCATCAACTTGATGAGAGATTTGATGGACGATCAGTCGCTAACTGGCGATGGAAAAACGGTTATTGAGATGATCTCAGATCAAGTACCAAAGTTGATCGGAGATCAATTTGATCAGCCATCAAATGTGCATGGAAAAACCGGACCTGAGTAACTGTCTTGTTACCCACGTGCAATGCCAGGCTGTCAGCAACTCATTTGTTATTGACAGTACTCAACAAAAAACTATTTAAAGGTCTATGGCCATGGTCAAACTCACTTGTAAAATTTACGTCGACCTCAATTAGACATTTCAACTTGCCTGTATAATATGATGATTTAAGCTTTATAAATGCATGACATTAATGCCTGAATATAACGCAAAAATGGCATTACGTTACATTATGCTGAAAAATCTGACCTTGGCAAGTGGCCGGAAGTGACGTCACTGTGTGTACCCAGTCAGTGTTTACCAATTTATTTTAATATTATTAATGGCAAAAAATACTGTGTCGCATGACAACTGCAGCAGTACATAGATAGACAATGTGATTTTATAATGCTTATGTTACTGAGCGTATTTTACGTTGACTACGGGTACATGCAGTGACATCATCAGCCTGTCAACATGGCGTCTTGTTTTCTGCGTCATTTTCTTAGATCATTGATTTTAAATGTAAGTTTCTTCCTGTTGACAAAATGCTGGATGCCGATATTACTGTCAAAATTCTCAGAAAATTGTGCTGTATTAAAAAATTGTAAGTTAATTTTGGTGTCCATGGACCTTTAATATCTCCATGGTAAGATGGTTCTACTATCTACATAAATCAACCAATCACTCAATAAATAAATAAACAAATAAACAAATCAACAAAACAACTAAACGATCAACAAAAGAGTCAGCCAGTCTATAGATCCATGAATCAGTATCAATTCAAAACAGCAACCGAACAATCAGAATCAGACTAGACACGGCAGCAAACAAATCTAATGTAGATGGACTGACTCGGCTTGTCAGGAACACGGACAAAGTGCTGGTTGGTGAACGTTTTGCCATCTGGGTGCTTGGGGTGATGAGGCAGACGGACATCCATGTATGTACACAGCAGATGCATCAAGATCTGCCAACAGGAGCAACAACATAATACTACACAAGTTACTCTATGCCAGGCCCGGTTAGTGCTGCGATGGGTGACTGCCTGCGGGCAGGTAAACCATCTCGGTGCGAAGCCTGCCAGCTAGGTCGACTCAGCCTTCTACCCTCCGTGGGACGGTAAAATGAGTAGTAACTCATTTACTTGGGTTACGGAAGGTGGGGACCTTGGTATAGCTGACTGGGGTTGCCAAGCCAGCCGATGCGCTATACAAATTGACGACCTTTACCTTTTACCTTTCCACTAATACTATCAGTACTACCAATACTATTACGACTACTACGACTAAAACTACCATCGATGCCTACTACTATTACGACTACTACCAGCATCATCACTACTACTACTGCTGCGGCTTATTTTTGCTTCTTTCGCAGTTCATCCGAGAATAAAAGTATAACAATTATTAAAATCAATCAGTTAACCACAAAAGTGACACATCAGCAGCACTGACCTCCTAAGCTGGTGTAACTCAGAAAAGTGATTCAATGAAACAAAAAAATAACTAGTAGCTCAGTTTTCTAAACACACAGAAAAAAAGTCAGCTCTGTCGCTTTTCTTTGCTCATACAATATGACAAAATGTACAGTGTACCTGCTGTTGAGTATTACAAAATGCCACTGCACTGCTACTGATCTCACTGAGTGTAACATCGAAAACCAGACTACTTAAACCTAGAGTAATTACTAAGTGGTCTACTTCTCCAAACACCAAGGTAAAAAAGTCTGCTCCATGGCTATTCTTCGTTCATGCAACATCAGTTCATACAACATGAGCAAACATACTGCGGAATCAGTCGGCAGCGATTCGTTCCACGGCTTTCCCTTATAGTCCACTCCGCCATTCCACTTGAACGCACTGATGCAGCCGCCGCCGGCAAGATCTGCAGCAGAACACAAAGACAACTGCGCCAAGTCACTCTGTGGCTGGCAAACATTAACATTGTGACAATCTACCGAGTGCTATCTCAAGACAGAGATGGATACAGTAGCTGAACAAAGAAATTCAACCGGCACGTGGCTGCAAAGTCTGCCGATACTCTCCCCTCCATCACGACACTGGATTTTCAGCTGCTGACCTGCCGAGGCTGGCGGATCATGAAGAGCTGGCTACCACAACAACCGGGTGGCATAAAAAAGTTTAAAATACACAAATCAAATGTTCAACGAGACCACGCTGTACTGTAATGATTACAGCTAAACATATCCCAAACTCTCCGATTGCTTGATCCACACATAAAGCACATAATATGTTACACTCTTTACATGCCACCACAGACATTACAGAAAAAGTCTGAAATATTTTAGTAACAACAGGAAGAACAAAAATAGAAATAATTGGTCTTTGTTTTAACAAAATCTGAAACAAGTGACCTGCTAATGCAAACAGAAATGCGCAACAGCTGCGTATGTTTGAAACACAGTAAAACAAAGTCTAAGTCATTCACCAGAGGGCGCCAGGCACCAGACGACCCGCGGCTATAGTGTCTTATTTACTTGTACTCACCAGAGATCGCCACACATCGCTCTGCTAACGTCGTATCAGCTGGATATAGCAAATTTTGCCTACCCCCTCTCATTTATCACCCTTGTTTGGGGTGACCCCCTTTGAACTTATGGAAAAAGCTTTACGGTTCCTAAAACTAGAGTCTTCCAGGCAGCCGACGGTGAAGATTTAATGATCCTAGCTTGCATTGTTTTTGATTGATCCACATGTGTCACAGACAGACAGAGAGACAGACTGACAGAATTGTGATGGCTAAGATGCGCTACAGCAGTAGCTGCTGTTGCGTGTAATAAAATTTTCAGCTTGACAAAAACGAAAAATAAACAAAATAAAAATTTTACAGCAAGAAAATGAAGTAAATAGGTAGAATGAATGAATACGAGATTTATGCAATGCACACATACATAACTAAGTAATACAGAGTCAGTCAGTGCAAGAAGCTAACCTCTGATGCGGGAGACAAGGTATTCTTGATTTTGGACCAGGTCGAGATACGGCAACAAAGCTGTGAGCTGTGGAATCTGCTGCAGCTTCAACGTTGCTGCCTGCTTCAATGTAGCAAGGCTCGCCTCTGTAACAGCACACAAACCAACTCCGACTTTCCGACTGATACTGATAATGTATTATAGCATAATGATAAAAAACTATTTGAAACCGATTTTCCTGCTCGCAGTTGACAGAGCAAGGCACGGTTGGTGGCTTGGCGTAGCGGTAATGCGTTACTCATCCAATCAACGAAGTTACTCTATGCCGAGCCGAGTTAGTACTGGGATGGGTGACTGCCTGTGACAGGTAAACCATCTCGGTATGTAACCAGCCGCCTAGGTCAACTCAGCCTTCTACCTTTTGTGGGATCGTAAAATGAGTATCAGCTTTCGGGCTGAGTAGTAAGAAATGGCGATGGTTAGCGTTGTACTAGTAGCTGCCTACAGGAGGATCTGAGGTTCAGATCGATCGGTGTGGTCCAAAGGTCGGCAGCCGCCTGGCGCTCGTGCTGCTCTAGCCAAATGAACCGGGTGAACTCTCGCCGTGGCAGTTCACTGCTATGATGGTAGCACCATAAACATCGTTGCAGCTATTACTATTACTATTAGAAAGTGCAACTGGCACACAGAAAGAAAATTACAAACCAGGCCTAATCTAGAGTAAATCTATAGTTTTGGACTGCTAGCAAAATTAAAAGTAAAAATGCGCCGAATTTCAGTTTTCAAAACCCGAATGGAACCATGCTCGATAAGAATTACACCCCTACCCCAATACTGCACTTAGAAAAATCACTGCATTTCCACAGTCTGAGACATATGACACAGTATCAACTCTAATGTCTGGTAATAAATAGGCATAACTCATGGACACTTTGTAATCATGTAGTCTACTGTCACTCACAATGTTAGTTCAGTCTGCTGACATTGAGTATGTGTGTGTGGCAAACAGTAAAAGCATTTAAAAGCTAATAATGACAAGCCAAAGAAAAGACTTGTTTCGTCACTTTTTGCTGTAAGTTGCCAGTGTGCATTTCTATTCTATTTTGCTGTGATCCGGTCGAAAATTTGCTACAGCCAGTTTTGGGTGGAATTGCCAGAAATGAGTGGATGCAGACATGCAAGATCCAATGAGCGATGCTATAAAAAGAATCCCAGATGATCCAAAATCAGACACAATCCTAATCGTAACAACATCGTTTCTCGATGTTTCTCAATGGCTTGATGGCAAAATGATGAGTGACATGTCAAACCTCCTATCTGTATGTCATCAGATCCAGCATGCACGAGCATTGCATTAACTTCATCCATCTCAGTTACCAGCCGAGCCAAGATCGTCTTGCCTAGCCACTGCATACAGATACATTCACGATTCATGAGATGCAACAACAACGTTAAACTTACTACGATCAAAATATCACGTGTCAGTCATGAAAGTAAAGTCAAGTCACAATGTCTGGCTGCTGGTGTGCTAAAAGCACTCCACTATTACTCACTATTATCACAGTAATTTGCACTGAACCAGACTCTACAAAGTATGTACGCTGTAACAGTTTTTCCAGTTCACCAGGGCTACAAAGTGTTAACAGAGCTGAGTGACAGACAAGATGTTGGTCCTGAGATATATAACATCCAGTCACTTGTGGTATTTAGGCACAGTCTGAACAGATGAACAAACAAAAAATTTTAAAAACGCCTATGAACAAAAAATACCTTTCGTAAGTTCTCGACCCACTTGTCCACTTGATCGGGTTCAACACCATACTGAGTCCAAGCCTGCACACATACAGAACAACCGCAGAAACTTGTAACATCTGAACGACTACACAGTAATGGTCGTAATAATAACATGAGAATAAACTAGAAAAAATAAGAACAGTGTTTCATTGATTGCTGTCGCTGGGAATTGCAATCATGAACAAAATTTCCAGATCAGAACTAAAATCTGGACTGCAAACAAAATCTAACTGACTGCATTTAGAGCCATGCACCACCTCCATAAAAAAGTCATCAAAATCTCTTTACAACTTGTCAGGTAACACCTAGGTGTGTTTGTAACGAGATGCGGCTGACTCGTTACAGATTTGCAAACTGATGGTCTAGTTTTATTCACGTTGCTTGTCGGTGTTACCAGCTTGCTACCAGTATATTCACAAGTTGCCCACGAATGTCGATTTACTTCGTCGCCTGTGAGTTTAATTTCGATGTAGTTTATCTAGCGCATGTTTGTGGAGTAGCTGTCGAGGTATGCCTGTGTTTATGTGTAGATGTTGTTGGACATTGTGACCCATAGTGTCGCATTTGTAGCCCGTATTGTCACAGTGCTGTCTTGACTAGTGTACAAATGCGCCGGTTACTGAACCAATTAGAGGGTCAGCTTTTAAAGTGCAGCCCCACCCATATTAGTGGCGTGACTGAAGCGATCGTGGCTATTGGTGGGAGATGACATCATTTTATATTTATAGCCAAAAATAGTCCAACGTCAGATCTATCGTGGGAAGATCTTGATTTAGAGTCAGTTGGTGTTTGAGATTGTGTTTGGCTGGTTACGTTAACACCTGTTGTGGTTCATATGTGTTGGCCATTTTGTATTATGGCATTGTGTTCGTGATACAGGAGCCTGTGTGGTCCTGGGTTATATAAGAGAACCTGTGTGGTCTCTGAATGCGATGTGGGCGTGTAGTTACACCCTGCTTGATGTGGCGAAATAGCAGTAGCTCTGATTTTTAAAGTTACAACTTGATTTTGCCATATACATACATTATTAAAGTACTACTGTGCTTTATATGGTCAGTCTATGCCATTTAGGGCGAGTTGCACCAACATCGTTGGAATCACTCCTTTCTTGGGTCAAGCCGAACTCCTCCGAAGAATTTTGTCAAGATCCATTCATAAGTTTCTGAGTTATCTTGAACAAAAAAGCAGCAGACCCTGTGACACAACTTTCTTGGCAAATTAAGGATGTTAATAATCTACACCAGTGCTGTCCAACCTTTTTAACACTGCGGGCCACTTAGTCAATTTTCCACCAGCTGGCGGGCCGCAATCAAGGGGGGCCATGGCGAGCGCGCGGAGTGCGAGCCTATAAGGAGGGTCTGGGGGCGGAGCCTCCAGCAGGGTCCAAGGGCAGAGCCCCTGGTCGAGGGGTCAGGGGCGAAGCCCCCCTGAAGCTGAAACACTTTTTGCTTCCTAATGTTCAATGGAAACCGCAAATTCGCCCATTTTTCTGAAATTTGGAAACGCAAAAGATTATCAAACATCGTTGAACTTTGCAAGTTGATTTCATCTGACTAATCACCGGACCAAAACTACAATTTATGTGGGAAGATGGCGGGCCACACGAAATCCCCTCGCGGGCCGCGTGCGGCCCGTGGGTTGGACAGCACTGATCTACATGGTGTTTCATAAAAAGGTACCCTTTTTCTTTCTTTCACAATTCACTAAAATAATGATCAATTTACACGAATTTTTTACCAGATGTAGCTAAAGAAATACTAATTCAAAATATTTTGACAAAATATGGTTGCTGATTACACATTCTTTGCTAGTTGTGATGTAAAGCTGACATCATAATGTGCCACAAGTACAAACTGGCTTGTCGCAACCGGTGCTGACAGTTACTAAATACATGCCCTGCTTCAATAGTGAACTTCATCTGGATCACTGTTGGAAGTTCTACCATTACAGCCACCAAGAATGCACAAAATGACCACTTTCACACACTTGTAAAGATAGCTTGACTTCTATATCTTCCAGCAAAACAGTGCACCAACACGCACCACTTGCGAGATGGTTGAGTTTATGGATCGCAAGATGCTTGATTTCATGTCCCCATGTTGCGTAATGCTGATACGATGAAACTTTTCATCAGTGAACCAGATAAAACTCATTATCAAAGCAGGGTAGCAAGAGATAGCACCAGCTGAGACAGGCAAGCTTGTACTCACGGCAGATTATGACGTCAGCGTTACATCACGACTAGCAAAAAATACTTAACTAACAGCCACATTTTCTTGAAATATTTTCAATTAATATTTTTTCAGCTACATCTGGAAAAAATTTCGTATGAATTGCTCATCGTTTAAGTGAATTATAAAAAAGTGCACCTTTTTCATGAAACACCATGTACATAAATCATACATCAACAGAGAGCGGACTATCAGAGAGATCAGTTGCGTCATCCTTGCACGTTGTTGACAGCAGACTGCGGGGAGCTAGCTGGTACTGATAGTGACGTAATGTAGGCAGCAGGTCCATCACAGAACGACCGTAGCTCCAGAATGCAGTCGAACCCGAACCTCCATCAGGTCTCGATGCATCTGCTAGCAGACAATCAGATGAATAGGGTATGAATGATACTTACGATACCAAAAAACCTCCCAATATCCAATATTAAATTGGGTCCCGCTGATATCAATACCCGATAGCAAAAGTGATATTGTCCCGACCACTGCTCTTGCTTGCCATTGACTAAGGAATGTCCAACCACAATCATTCAGCCTCACCTGATATACACTGTATCCCAAAAAAACATCCTCGACATTTTCGACAGTAACTTGAAAACCAATTATCAGATTTTGATAATTTTTGACACAAATATTCCTGACACAACTTGCCATCAAACGACCGCTCAGTTTCCCACCTCACCCAAGGTATGCTTCTGCACTACCTAGGAAAAGCAGATCAAGCGAAATATGTGATGAAATAAACATAAAACGTGAAAAAAATATCCCCGACATTATTGATCGTAACTTGAATAAAGATTAGCAGATTTTAATAATATTTGGTAGAAATATTTCTGACACAACTGGCTATTTATCAAGTGTTTTAGTTTTCACCTCACCCAATGTCTGTTTTTGCACTACCTGGAGAAAGCAGACCAAGCATAATGCGTGTTAACGTGAATGACAAAATGTCAATAAATTCCATCTATCTTAATCTGTGGGCCCCAACAGCAGGTCCATTACAAGGTTTGACTGTCATGCAGCAGTGTATCTACCAGATAAAGTTTAAAAATGTTTGGGAAGTCAAGAAGTGACTGGTAGTGCCTGGATTGGTCTGAAGCAGAACATTATGGATACTGCTGTCAATAAATGGAGAAAACGTCTGCTTGCACGTGTTCACATAGTGGGCCAACGTTTCAAGCAATTTCACTGCAGGCAGCTGAAAAATGGACCACTGAATGAAATGTCAGCCACAGTGTCAGAAATGTGAACAAAATGTGTTTTTATGTGTTATGTTAATTAAGCAATCATATTGCATTGGATAAAAAAGTGATATTTTGCTGGTTGCGTTTTCCCCAGGTAGTGCGCTAACAAACGTTGGGTGAGGTGGAAAACTGAATGGTCATTTAATGGCAAGTTGTGTCAGGAATATTCATGCCAAAAATTATCGAAATCTGATAATTTGTTTTCAGGTTAGAGTCGAAAATGTCGGGGATGTTTTTTTGGAACACAGTGTATATCTGCCATGTATGTGCAAACTTGATACTGTAACGGTAGCATGCCAATCTTGTAACCCTGAGGTTGCAGGTTTGACTCCGGGCCTATGCGCTGCCAGGTAACAACCTTGGGCAAGTTGTTCACACACGTGCTTCTGTTCACAAAGCGTATAATTTGGTAGGGCGGTGATGCTCTGCGGCTGGGAAGGTAACCGTAGATCTGGCGTTGCACTGGCCATGCATCACAGACTCAAGTGGTGTGGATACCTATGGGCTCAACGGCCAAGAAAGGGAGATGAGCACCCTGCCCATGCCCCGGTGGGGTATGGCACCTTTACATTATGTGCAGAACTCTGGCTTTGGTTTACCTCTTTCCAATCTCTCCACCACTGCCTGCTGGCAATCACTGCACTCCTGGCACCAAGGCATCTGAGTAGTATCGGTATATTGGGTGTGACGGCCAATACTGGCAAACGTTGGCAATATCTAATACCAATATCATTCTAACCCTACAGATAAGATAAAGTTAAAAACAGTTAAAGCATGCGACACATGTGCATACTAGGAAACCAATCTCAAAGCTACAGATGGCCACCAGCCACATGGGATCAGAGTGCTGCCTGTGACTCAATGCATGCAGGTAAATGATGCACCTTGCCTTCATGATCCAACACTGCAACCAATTACGCCACCAAGCACCATAAGATTTGCTCAGAGATATCTGTTAAAATGCGACCATCAATGGTTGAAATGATACACCTTGACAAATAGAGTACCAGGTACAACAAAAGACCTATAGACTACTCTAACAGACATACAATAAAAAAACTATAGAAGAGTACAAATTAAAGGCTGGTTTTTCCATCGCCAATCAAATCAAACTTGATCTCCGATTTACTGACCTCTGATCAACTTGATGTTCAGAACTGATCATCGATCAACTGTGTTTTGTTTTTCTATACATTTTCGATCTCCAATTACTTGACCTACGATTTGTTGATTTACCATCAAATGAGCCTACTTTATGCCAATCTGATTGGTTGACAGTGACCTCGATTTGCAGTGTTGTGCTAAATTACCCAGCATGCGCTGCACGTGTATGCCTTAGCCAGTAAACGTTGTCACAGCAACGATATCATCCATACGCTCCATTGTAATTAAATATGAGAGCATCTATCCATTTTATTTCTTCACAAAACACTATACACAGTATAAATTGATCAGTAGTGATTGATCGCCATGCCTGGAACTTCATTTTAATGCGTGAATTGCCGTTCTGACCGGCGACATGAAGCAATGTTTCTGGTGCGAATAAATAACGAACTGCAGATCGCCAAGTTTAATCATCAATTATCTGACTTGATCCACCAATATTCGGCCATCAACTTGGAGATTTAATGGACGATTAGTCGCTAATTGGCGATGGAATAACAGTCATTGAGATGATCTCTGATCAAGTCCCAAAGTTGACTGGAGATCAATTTGATCGGCCATCAAATGTGCATGGAAAAACGAGACCTTAGACCCTCGGAAACAAAAATGTACAGTGTAGTATCGATGTATAAATCCTGTCTATAACGAGCAACTGTAATATGTGAAAGGTGAAATGTGTAGTTGTGACACAAAACTGTCTAAGAGATCGCATAAACTATACCGACAAACTCCCTATCCATCGATAATGTTTTGATAATGTTGCATTAACTGTTATTCTTTTTTTCTCATACCATTAGACGGAAGACAAACATCTTGTCGTATGAAGTCATGCTGCAATAATTCAATTTTGAAGGACCATGTTTAAGCTTAACTAACTCTAGATATATTGGCTAGTTAAAATCAAAATTAGCATATTGTGGTATATTAGTATATTGCAGTAAATGTGCAAAGTGTAATGTGTACAAAGCCATGCAAATTATCAAATGCTTCATGGTCAGTCAGCAGTTAAAGCCTTGACACACAGAGATTTGCAATTAACAATTTAAACAAACTAAAAAACACTCACTCCAGCTGTAACAAAACCTATTGACCTTAAATAATGATAATTCTTGAATCATTGCTTAAGGGCAGTAAAATAAAACTGAAAAATAACTAATTAATTAATTAAGAACACACTGCTAATGACTGTGAACTATTGCTAATGCTATTAAAGAGTGAGTGAGTGAGTGAGTAGGGTTCAATGTCTCACCCAACACAGTATAGGTCATTTTGCGGACAGCCTTTCAAACAGTGCATATACACATAATAATGGAACAGAAAGTTTAACCTTTACAATAATGAAAAAGTTCAGCCTTTACAGAAAAACTGGATATTGAACACAAAACACAAAAATGACCTACCATAAACCTAAAATTGAATTAACTCTCCATTATAAGTGTGCATATGTAACAGTGATGGCGGTTCTAATAATCTGCCATCAACCTTAGAATGCTGTCTGTTGGAGGATGAAGGGGGGCGATGAGAGAGAATTGTAGACATAATTAGTATAGACATGGCCACTAACCAGATGCCGAATTCTGCATCTGTTTCTGCTCTTCATTACGAAGATATTCGTCCACAGTTTGCTGATCGTGCATACAGTCCTCCGATCGTACTAAACATTCACAGAAAATTTTATCGTTATCGCAAAGCATTGTAGTGAAAGATGCATTTAGATGACAGCAAAGTACGGTAGCAAAGCAACTCTATGATTATGCAGAGCAGGGATGCGACGAAGTGGAAAAATATTCGCACTCGACGAATGCCAACATGAACTTTACTATTCATCGAATAATGAATGCGAATACTTGTTGAGCCTCAAGAAAACTTTACCATACCAATACTTGAACAAAGTAAAACATCCAAAGTAGTTGTTCAGTGTTCAGTTAGAAAAAATCAGTATCTAAGGCAAAGTTCAATCAACCAAGTCCAACTAAGAAAAAATGAAACATCCAGAGTGTTCAGTGTTCTCTTCAGTCAGTATCTTCTAAAGTTCACTAAAGTTGAATCAAGTTCAATATAGTGAAATATTCGCATTCGCCAGAAATGCTCCCAACTATTTGTCAAATACTGAATAGCTGCAAAAAGGGGTCAATATTGCATGCCATTCAATGCGAATACAAAGTTCGTCACATCCCCAATGCAGAGACCAATGAGGAAGATTTCTGTAAATTACCAATGAAGACATAAACACACAATTCACACAACCATTTCAAACAGATGCTCTGCAGCTTTACTGTTTTTTCAACATCCGACCGTTGACTGTTCAACTCCAAACATACCCAAATTATCTTTGTCCAAAACGCCCTACTGACAAATTTTGTTGAAAACTGACCAACGTCTATGATGACACAGATACTGTAGCATCAACATCACTAATACAACAAATGCAAAACAGATCGACAACCTAAATACGTAATCATTTCAGCACTGCACAATGCACATAATAGACTACTGACGATAAAATCACAAAATAAATAACTAATGCTCTTACAAGGCGACAGATTTGTTGACCGCAAAACTCGAGATCTGCTTCTGATGCCAGTTCTCTCGGCAAGCAAATCCTGCTGAAATGCAGACGCCAAGCTGCTGGTGCCATGCGGAGACAGAGGACTTTGCCTCATTTCACCCTAGCACAAAACCACTCAAATTACAGGATTCTCTTTCTGCTCCTTTTCAAAACACAAAAATTCCCACCAACCACAATACAGGTCCAGACCTGACAAGGACAAAGTTTACACTGATAAGTAAAATAAACAGCTATCAAAGCTGATAAGTATTACACTTGCCCAAGTAATCTAGAAAGTATAGGGCAGGGCAAGACAAACAAGAAATTTGAGCTAATGCTCACGAGATGTGTGAAAGCCTATAGCAGTTCCGATTCAGTAGCTTAGCTGAAAATTGGAGTGTTCACGCTAAGTTAATATACAAATACCAAATTCTCTATCTGGATCGTGAGTAAGTGAGTAGTTTCTTAACGGCACATCAGCAAAAAATAGGCCATTCAGTGCCATACATGGTTAAAATTAGTTAAAAGCAGTTAATGTACGTATTAAAAGCAAAGTTAAAATACTTGGTAAGATCAAGGCTATTAAGCTAATGTAAAAACAACATTATATACGATTGTAAAAGCCAATATGTTTAACATAAGCAATGATGTTGCGAGATGCAACATTTTCAAAAACGTCCTTGAGTGTGTCCACTACAAAATATCTCTGACGTGCTGCACTGTAACGGGTGCAGTCTACCAAAAAGTGCTATCTGGATCGCATAAGCCTAACGATAGTAACGTGGCGCCACCTTGTGAATGATATAGACTTGTGTCGCAGCCCGAAATCGCCAAAAAATCCATAAAACCCCCTATTTTGGCGTTCAAGGTCATTCAAGGTTATTGAATTCGGCGCCAATCGAGAGCCAGTGTACGACTTTCTATTAGTGATTAATAGTAACCTAGGCCCCATCTTGCACCGTTATTGAGATACAGCGACTTATTGGCCAAAAATTGCAAATTTTGCCCACCCCCTCTCATTTAGGGCCCTCGTTCAGAGTGACCCCCTTCGAATTTATGGAAAAACCTTACAGTTCCTGAAACTAGAGTCTTCCAGGCAGACGATAGTAAAGATTTGGTGATTCTATCTTGCATCGTTTTTGACTGATCCACCAGTGTGACAGACGGACAGACAGAATTGCGATGGCTAAGACGCGCTGAAAGCAGTAGCTGCTTTCGCGTGTAAAAATTATGCAAACATATGTATATAACAGCAATAGTGTATATAAGATTGTAATGATCACAATTATTACTCACAAGTGCATATGCCATATGTTCAAAAAAAAGACAAGAAATCTAACACTTTCAATAATGCTATCAATCTTCCAATGAAAAAAATTATGTATATGATGCAAAATATCACATTAAATTTCACATAGAACTAAACATTCTACAGACCTGGATTAACTTAAGAGTAACTACAGAACAACTGGTTGGTGAAGCCAAAAAACGAAAGTCTACAAATGCGATCAAGTGAACAAATGGGTGGAGAACTTATGAAAGTGACTGATGTCATTCTTACGCGGGATGAGAAGCTGAAGGAATCGGAGAATGATCCTCCAAGGATGGAAGAGACTGGTGAAGACCTATCACTGGAACCGGGACTGCGGCCAGGTGAACCACTCGACACAGCGTACGGTGATCCAGTAGACACATGCCGACCAGGTGGAGAGATGCTGTAGACTGACTGAGGTGAGGCTGGGCCGGACCCGGGGGTTGATGGACAGCCATATGATCCCGTCAGATGCGGTGAAGGTCGACAGAGGAACGAGGCACTGTTGGTGTAACTGCTTGGTGAATACTGAGGAGTAGCCACTGGTAACCTATTACTGTCCGTCAAACATCTCACAATACGAAACCCTGGCTCTGAAAACACAGACACAGGCTTAAAGGTAAAGGTGCCATATATCCCACAAGGGGCATAAGGGTCAGGACCACATTCAGCCGTTACAGCACAGATTACACTAGCTTCGGATGCCAGAACGTGTTTCGTACGTGTTTCGTTCCGCCTGGCAGTGCTAGTGTATCGCTGCCTCCACGGCTCTGCACCTGGCTACCTGCCCTCAGATCTTCAGCGCGTGTCTTAGGACTTAATGCCACGCTAAAGTTTATTCATCCTTCACCATCATCATAGGCTAAGTGCTTATCTCCCTTATTATGGCAGTTGAGCTAGTAGGAGAATACACCAACGTCGTTCATGATCTAGGTTCAGCTGAACCAAGATCAAATGTTAAACCAAGTTCACGAAGTATTACGTTGCACCAAGTTGAGCTTGAATCAGCTGATCCCGTTCAGTTGAATGGTTGTGATTATACCGTGGACGAATCTGATTGGTCAACCACGCTCAGCCTATGGGTCAACCATAGTGACGTCACAGTCACACGCAATGCTTACGAAACAGTCCAGTACAGATTGGCCGTAATTTGTTCAAATTTTAAGTTTTCAATTTTCGCATCAACGCTGCATTGATAAAGTTCCGAAAATACGCATTTTGTGCTCCAATAGATATTCGTTAATTATTCTACATCCATTGTCAAGATATATGTTACCATAGCTACAGCATAGCAACGACGCATCGGCACTCTAGAATGCTGTTTGTTTATCCATTAATTAATTTATCCAGTAAACAACCACAGAAAACAGATATAGCACAAATGTAACATATCTAGATCACAAGTATAATTGAATTTCACACCTTATAAATCCATACAAATAAGTTTTTGTTGCTGTGGTTAGGGGTCGATCGTTGGTTTACTGTATAGCAACGAGACATGGAAACGAAAAATGTGATTTATTCATCTATTTGTTAATTTATCGAGCATAAAGTGAACATAAAACAAATACAGTAAAAATCTAACATATCCAGATCATCAGTAAAATTGCATTAAAAGTCTTATAATTCAATACGAGGCAGTTTTTTGGACAGAATAAGATTCAAATCGGACAATTTTTTGCAGCAATAGTATCCTGGAAAATATTTATTGCCCGATGCACATGCGTAACCGCGAGCTGAACGGAGATGAAAATTTGATCGGTGGTCAGATGGCAGTTCATAATTGAATGGAGATCAACACTTGAACCATTTTGGTGCAACACCATTTACAGCTGAACTAGGTTCAAAGTCAGATATGACCCAGGTTCAAAGTTGAACAACGTTGGTGCAACATGCCCCGAGTCCACGATGCATGGCCAGTGCGATGACAGACACACTAGACACAACTTGCCAGGGTTGTTATATGGTAGTGCATCAATTTTCCGCTAAACTACTGAACCGGAACTGCTATAGGCTTTCGCGTGTCTCGTAAGCATTAGCTCAAATTTCTTGTTCAAAAAGTGAAAAAAACAGCAGCATTTTTCATTACTACGTAGACAACAGCATTTAACTATGAAACATCGATTTAATAGTATATAACGGTATCAGTAATGCAATCTCACAACACATCAGACAAATCAAAGTAAGCAAAAACGAAAGACAGTGTCAATAAAAATAACTTCCAAAAACAGAAAGAAAGCATACAATGATAAAATCCCACTGCAATACTCACCAGAATCGGAGACTCCAAATAGTCTCTGTTGGTTAACAGTCAGGTTAATGTTTGAAGAGAACAGAAGAAAGTTGAGACAACGACTAAGGTTTGTCATAAAAGCAATGGCAAAGATCACTGCCAAGCCGTACACTACAAACAACCACACCAACAAATGCAAAGTCACTGTCAAAGCAATGTCATTGTCAACATCATCATCAACTGTAGCAAATAAATGATGATAATTTATACATCAGTGAAAACTGATCATACAAAGAAATCTGTGACAAGTAAGTAGTATAATGTGTATACTGTATAGTGACATAATTCATGTCATATCATGTCTGACGTGCTGCCTGACACTGACTAAATATAGTCCTGGCAGAATAATAATTTATCTGCCACTATAATACCACACATATGCAACATCATGATGTGCAAAAAATAGTCTACATAAAAACAACTACCAAACCAAAATGTGATTTGTCACTCTCTTTAAATCTGCAGCAAAACTTCAAATCTGCCTAAACCTCATACATGATACGCAATAATATTTTTGTGCAAATACAGAAACTGATAAAACTGTTTCCTAAACGATGTCTAGATATGGCAATTAATAGTGTTGTTACGGTTTCATACTGGCCGAGGTCGGTTGGTTTCGGTTGGGTTTTGAAAAAAAAACGCGGTTGTGGTCGGTTTCGGTTTCATGTTCAGCACCAAAACCAGCTGCGGACATATAGTGATAATTGCTGATGGGGAAAAGAGAGAGAGAACAAACAACACAGACAAACGGTGTGTGCTAATGATTAGTTCAGGAGCGTAGAGGCACTGCTGCAGTAAAATGGGTTCTGCGTGTGGACATCTAAAGACTGTTGACTTTAAATCTTCAATGACCCTGACAGTGCTGAATCAGCTGATGACAGTAACAGTGATGCGGTCCTGTTTGTCAGCCATGGTAAATCACTAATAAGTGATGTCAAAATCACTAATAATAAGTGACGTTGCTGGAGATTCTGACGAAGAGATCGCACAAGTGCCACCAGCAAGAAAAAGTAGATCTAAGGCAGCGTCTCAGCAGCAGTCAGTAGTCGGGTGGACAAATGCACCCGTTCAGCCACAAGTTCACCAATATACACTTTTATGTGTCTGGTCAGATGAGTTCCATGAGGATGCAGAGAGAACTGCTAAGTGCAAAATTATATTACGTCGACTTAAAATGACTTGTAGTAAGACCAATGTCGCCAGAAAAATTCAGTGGTAATGGTAGCCTTAGTGAGTTCAGCAGGGCCTAACTATGGATCCAAAGACCATTGTAAATTTGGCCTTCTATTAGAAACACAAATATATTTAAAAAATTGTCATGTTTCAGTTAAGAATGTAGCTATTTCTGACATACTTTATTATTTCCTAACAAGATGTGCAAGAAAGTATTTGGCATCTGAAGGTCAAAAACACACAAACAATGTGGCGGTATAAGGGTTAAGTATGGTCGGCTAAAAACTCAGAAAAACAGCACAGAATTAATTACCTATATTCCAACTTGCTGGATGAAAATATGTCAAAGTCCAGATGAACTCTCCAAATTTCCTGTTGATAAAAAACACACCTTTACACAGGCTGAATTTGCAGGTAATATTACAAAACCAACTTGCTGCCACAATTCAGCAGTACAAGCAGCCAGCATACAACTCATTGTGCATTTATGCATTTAAATATGTACGAATAAGCTTTAAAATGCAATACCAATAATGGTAGGCTGATGATCCGACGGGTATCGGTGTTGGTATTGGGTATGGTATCGATATGACCCAATAATATTGGGTATTGGTTAGCTTCTCTGGTATCGTTGTAACCCTAACAACTAATAAGGCATATGACCTGCTTTGAAGCTTACTCACATGTCAAAGCAGAGAAGTGAAGTGACGAAGAAGTTGACAGTTGCCCAGAACACCGCCCGCCGTGTCTGCTGCACTTCCATCCTCCGCTTGTGAATGCTCTCCAGCAAGTCAGTTCCAGTCGTACCAGCAGCGGCACTGTACTGGTCTGCCATCCACGCTATCTGCCACAACCAGATGTTAAAATACATCAATATCAAACGCTCTGTAATTTGCTACGGTAGCGAAGATCAGGGTATGCATCTCCGCATAACATACAGTAAGAAATATGTGGGAGTAACTGAAACATTGATGAAACAGATGAAACGAAACCGCAATAACATTACACACTACATCATCGTCATCATCAATGGATATCCGAAAGCAGGCCGAAGGCCTCTATTTCCATCCGAAGTAGATAACTTCAACACGAATATCAACAAAAACTAAACTAATACATTGACTTACATTACTAGATGATGGATTTATAATCATAATACAAACTAAAACCACGCCAGATCAAATATAAACGTCTCTTAAAACTACTAACACTACATGCCGATACAACATTATCAGGTAGTGACTTCCATAGCTTAACTAATCTATTTACAAAAAAATGTTTCCGGAGATCATATTTGCATAACTGGGGCACCAATTTGTATCTATGGCCCCTGGTATCATATCACTTTTCTAACACAGATTTATACTGAAAATGTAACACAAAATCGGTATCATACTTGTTATTTACATATTTGTATAACTGAATCATATCCCCTCTTAATTGCCTATAGCGAAAAGTTGGCAAATACAAAACATGTAACCTTTCTTCATAAGAACGACTAGAAAGACCCCTAATTAATTTTGTTGCCCCCATTTGGACTGTTTCAATTTTTTCTATATCACACATCCTTCTAGGAGGCCAAACAGTATTAGCATATTCCAAATGTGGTCTTACAAAACTTTAATACAGAGCAACAAAACATTCCCGAGATAATTCTCGGAAGTTTCTTTGCATAAGTCCCAACATAGAATATGCTTTACTGATGTTATTGCTAATATATTGATCAAATAATAAAAAAGGATCAAACAAGACTCCAAGATCTTTATACGACTCAACCTGTTCTAACAGAACACTATCTATTTTGTATGTGAAACAACTGTTCGTAGTATCACACTGACGTTGATGGAATGATTTACATTTCTTTGTACTAAGTTTAACTAACCATCTGTGAGCCCAGTTTGTGAATTTATCATTTTTTGACTGTAATATTTCTGCATAAACTATACGCTTAATATGATTATATAGCCTTGCATCATCTGCAAAATTATAAATTTTGGCATCTTCCCCGCATGACTCGATTAAGTCATTGATGTAAATAATGTATACATATATATATATATATATACACACACATACTTAGCCATCAGCTCACGCTGACCAATGAGAATGTAGCCGTGATCGTAGGCAATCGGCGTCGCGATCATGAATTCATGATCATAGCACCGGTCATTTCGATTTTTCATTAGTATATAATTTTCACATAGTGCTGTAATACGTATAAATTTCTTTTGCAGTAACTTCGGGCAGCGAAATCGCCGCGATATCAGTTCACTTGTTATTGTTTAAATTGGTAACCTTTGGCAACGGCGGAAGCAGACAATCAGCATGCAGCGCCGTGCACCGCCAGCTCAGTGACACTGCGTGGCGATTGTTTGAGGTCGTGGTTGAGGTCAACGTAAAGGCGGTTGATTGGCTGGCTAATTTTAGTGACTACAGAGTTACGACAAAATTGCGAAAAAGTTACGAAGTCATAAAATCAGCTTTCAAAATTTGGATACGACGTTTTTACGACAATCGTAAGATTGTCGTATGATGTTTTGTAAATCAATAATTCTAGCAGTAGATCGGTGATCTTGCTATTAGCACTGGAAAATTGCTAGAGGTAATTCGGGTAGGCACATTATTAGGTACATGGTAGAACTTATGTTCCTGGTAATCATAGGACCATGCCACGACACTATCACGTATTTAAATCAGGCTTATTCAGTATTATATCAAAGTCCATCTCAAGCCATATCTGTTTCTTTGTAACACAGACTTAAAACAAGAAATTTGGGGCAAAGCCCAACGTGAGTCCGCCCGT
>Ga0209671_1001022_pt1 | contig 21832 bp, 13 predicted proteins | sample WorMetHERISLAND2_2_FD_187401 | JGI IMG/M metagenome (GOLD analysis project Ga0209671, IMG submission 187401) | Marine gutless worms symbiont microbial communities from Max Planck institute for Marine Microbiology, Germany - Olavius geniculatus... | ecosystem: Host-associated > Annelida >... | reverse complement strand
AAAACTCATGGGTGGTAATACCGGCCTTCCCGATCTCCGAGTCCGGCTGAAAGGCACAAACAAATAACTAAATCACTACAGCAGAGCACATACATAAACACCAGTGGCTTTTATTGGCTAAACCTATTTTAAACCTAACCCAGAAATTTAATCCGATTTAAGTTTTTATTCCTCCAATAATGAGATGTGACATCAAGGAGTTTTTAAACTTCTAAACACACAAATTTGCAAATTTGTGGACATTTACTTCATAATTTGTGTTCATTCTAATGACCTGAAACCTACAAAACTACCAAAAACACCACGTTTCACTTATTGGAAAACTAACATTCAACAAAAACCCAAAACACGATTCATGATATCAATAGCTGAGTCCACTAAGTCCGGGCGAATGAGTTTAATGACAAAATGTTTCTTAAAATTTTGTCTAAATCATAACCTGAGCATGTGGCTGAGAAAACAACAACATAACGGAATGTTAGAAATCAGACGTCATTAACAAAGCAATGAGCTAAATTACAAAAATCTGCATCCGACTTGTGGGGGTCTGAGTCCGAGTGACGAAAACTAGAGACTCTAAATCTACGCTCGATAATAATAATAACAACAAATATAACCACAAAATCTTTGAAGCTAACAAGTACAAGACAAGACTCCAGTGCTGCACTGCAGTTAAAACATTGCAATTTCAGCACACAAGTATCTCTTACACAGCACTTTTCTAAAATTACGTCTAAAACTAGTGTCATCATTGCATGATGGGTCACAGAGAAGATTGTCTGGCAGCGAGTTCCAGACCGCTAGACCTCTAACAGAAATACCCTACCCAACAGCTAAATGTACATTTACTTTCTAATGCTGGTACTAACACTCTTCATTTTTCACTTAATCCACGTAAAACCAAATCCCCAAGAGAAATCTATTGACCAGAAATAGGCTTTTGCCGGTGATTCAACTTAGATTACTTTGTGTAGTGTAACTCTGTATTTGGTATTATTGTTTTGCATGTTATTTGATTTCGGAATTTTCTTGGCATTTTCACATACAATATGACTTCATTTTATTGTTTTTTTCTTGATGCTTCGTGGCACAAGTAAAAAGTTCTAGGACCACAGGTAAAAGTGCAGGTCACGACAAAAGCACAACAGATAAACAGTTTTACTAAGATTAATATTGTATCGTACCGGGTTGAAAGTATCACAGTTGGTAAAGACAAGCTGGACGTCTCCCACAAACTCCTCTACACTCTGATAATGGTTGAAATGCTGCTTGTTCAGTCGACTCCGTATCGTTCCGAGGTCCATCGGCGTCACAATGATCTTGTAATAGTTCGGGATCTAGCACACACACACACACACACAACAGCAGGTTTATATATAAAAATCATCTTTTATACTTAAAAATTTGTAGGCCAACTTAGGTGGCTTGGTGCTAAAATTACGATCAAAAAGTTCCGACTCTGACTCGCATTTAATCGGGTCGGCATCAGACAGGTTAACCATCTCAGGATACAAAAACCACCATGGTCAGTCAATTCAGCGTTCCATATTCTACAGTAGGTAAACACGAGCACCAGCCTACTTAGCTGTGGTAAAGGCAGGGCGCATTTGCCTGTGTCAGGCGGCAGGCAACACTGTGATTCCGTCGTAGCAGCTCTGTGATAAGTTTCCGATAGAGAGCCATACACATTCTTTAACCCATTCTAACTAGTCGCTTAAAGCCTTCAGTGATCAATTTCTGGTATTGTTTCGATGCTCACTGCTACACATATGACTATGGCGATGTGACAGCTGCTACCACCATTACTACTAAGTACTAGGCCTACGGTGTGAAATCTCATGTCACAGAACAAAGTTACCGTAAGGTGTACAGACTGAGAAAGCCATAAATCAAATCAGGTAACAGCAAAACTAGATGCGTTCAGCTGTAATGCTAAAGGACTTGTACATTTTCATACACTAATGTCGGAAAAAATGCTGGGCTCCCACATCTTTACTGAACTGGGCTTAGATGGGTTCAAGTCCTAGATGAACAGTAAATATACACTGCATCCCAAAATTAGCAGCACCCCTACAGATAAGTTGGTGTAAAACTGTTAACACCTGATCGACTTTTACAAAATTCAAAACAGTCACTGAAACAATCATTCTGAACTTGAAATTTTGAGCTTAAAATGACCATCTTTGGCCTCGACGCAAGTCTAAGACTGGTACACTGCTGCTTGATCCCTTTGTCAATAACAATGCACTGAATGTATCGTAATGTAAACAAACTCTGACGTCATACAGACATTACACTGAGCAGACACGGTAAGGTGCGTATGTCATAATGGGCGTGACAGTAAGTAACGTTAAGATAGTGCACTGTGCAGTGTACAATACTTCGTCGAAACCCATGCACTACAAACTGAATCACTGCAGCTTTGAAACAGGGGTTCCGCTAATTTTGGGACATGGCGTATAACTGGTTAATGCAATGAAATGCATATCAGAAACAATACCGATTTGCTGACAGGAGCATGAAATGGAAAACTGGACGGAAACGTGAAAAGGTCCAGCAGCAGACGTTCACAAACCTGCCACAGCACATGTTAACACACACGTGTCAGTGGCGTGGCGGTAATGCATTTCATCCGATAACAAAATTACTCTACGCCAGGCCGGGTTAGTACTGTGATGGGTGACTGCCTGCGGACAGGTAAACCATCTCGGTATGTAACCAGCCGCTTATGTCAACTCAACCTTCCATCCCTCTGAGGTAGGTAAATCGAGTACCAGCCTATCTGGCTAAGGTTAAGGCGCGGCACGTTCACCTGAGTCGGGTGGCACTGTGTGATCCCATACGGCAGGTGACGCTCCGTAGCTCTGAGATAGGCTTCCCATTAAGAGCTATAACACCGCCTTTAACCTTAAACCGTTTAACTCTGAGCTTCTGACAGTCAAGCTAATGCACAATGTAAGTGCTTATACTTTTTGATATCAGCTGCTTCACACCAGCACAATCTTCATCAAACTTAGACCACATTTTCTGTGCATCATTCAGAAACAAAATTTATAGACAGTTCACAAAATCGGCCTTGTCAGCATCACATGACTTAATCTGTAAACTTACAGCTGCTTACATATTATTGCCGATTAACGAAAGAATGTTCAAATTTTACACTGAGCTTAGAACAATGGAGTACAACAAAAAGTAAACATACTGGATAGCCCGTGAATGAAGACGGTCTGGACAAAATAACTTAAGTTTCTAAATTTGCACTGCTTACACCACAGAAGCAGTATATGGGATCAACACACAGACCTTCTGTTCTCTGTCGGTAAGTCCTGTCGACGCAGATCGCCGCTTTCCGGTCGTCAATTCCTGACGTAGATCCGGCGCCTCGAGACGAAGCGAGTCGTCATCAGTAGAACAGAGTGTACAGATCCACCGTGCATTGTCGCTGGGGAAGCTCGCTATGGTAGGCACGTGGCATGGCAAGTGATAGACATGCGGACAATTATCACAGCACAGCAGGTCACCACCATTGTGACACACGGCGCAGTAGTCCTCGTTTGGGTCAACGCTCGCGTTTGTCTGCTGCGAACAACTCAGCCCCTGACTGCTCTCCACTCCTACACACCATAAACGTACATCACTCTACTGTGCAGCAGTCCATGAAAGTTTTAATGTACTAACTCAGACAGCTATTTGCTCTATCTTACGGCTACTATGCCTAACAGCAATTGTAGGTTTCCATCGTTTTTTGTGTGTTTTGTGTTTTATAAAGGTTAAATTATAAAGGTTAAACTTTCTGCAGAGGTTAAACTGTTTGTTCCGTTATTATGGTGTGTGCAATGTTGCCTGGAAAGGCCATCCCCGAAATGACCTATACTGTGTCGGGTGGGACGTTAAACCCTACTCACTCGCTCACTCACTCAGTGCTCTGATTACTTCATGACTTCACTGTTTTTGATCATTACAGGTCCTTGCAGTGAACCAATCAATCAATAACCTATTTATATAGCACCAGTAATCGAAAATCAAATCTGAAGCGTTTCAGACTTATGCCGTGTTAAAAGAAGGTATATTCATTCATTCATCATCATCATCACGTCACTCTACTGTGCAACAGTCTATAAGTTACAATGTATTAACTCAGAAAAAAAGCATGTTGGCAAATAAAAAACAGCTCACTTACTAACTTACTGCAGTAGTCACCAGTCAGAGGAACAAGCAAAAGAGGTCGTCCGAAAAAGACGTACAAAAAACATTCCAAGAGGACCCAGGATGGGTCCGCATATCGTGGGATGAGGTGAAGACATTAGCATCCGACAAATCACAATGGCAGAAAGCTGCTGCCCAATGTACCTTGATTCACGAGAGGAACTAAAACTAAGAAAATAAGTAAGTAAGGTACTAGTAAACAACAAACTAATGATCAGCAATAAATGTAGCCAAGTCATGAAACACGATATTTCATTCAGAGTGAAACTTGTGTGATTATCTGAGCCTGACGTAATGCTATCACCGCCTGTGATTAGAAAGCTAACGCACTGCAGTGTCACGAGTTGCAAAAAGTTTTCCAGAGAGAGGAGCAGAAAGTTGTTATTTTCCACCACAAAGCTGCAAATTTTCAACAAAAACAATTACGGGGGCTCACCATTATAAGTTTACTTCCAAATTTCTCCAAAATGGGAGATTTCCAGCCACAAATTCTGTATTGCGGAAAAAATTTTTCAAACAAAGGAACATCGTCTAAAAAGCTAAAATTTCGGTTGGATGGAGCAACTGCCCATGCACGTTGCCCCTACCATGTCACCAGCGGCTGTCAGCCTGTTATAAAGTTATCGTAAAATTGCAGCTGCACCAACCGGTAGATTCAGTCCCATTCAATGTGATGTCTCCGCCACCCGTGTCTGTCTCACCATCATGACTGATGTCCGGCCAATCAGACAGAGCTGAGGAAAAATCACCCGACGACGTCTCTTCCGCTGTAAACATGTCGTCACCACTGCGCTCCTCCAGCACTCCATTGTCAGCTGTGTTCTCACTGGCAACAGCAGCAGCAGCAGCGGCGGCAACGTCAGCAGAAGTAGTATCATCTGTGGTGAGTTCGACCGTATCATACTTCACACCCTGACCCTCGCTGGCAGCAGGCGATGCCGTGGCCGGACGAGTGCCGCCGGCCGATCCACTCGCTGGTGAATCTACTAACTCCTGACTCGTTGTTGTTGTTGTTGTTATCTGCGGCGTCGGCGTCCGACTTCTCGCTGCCAGATTCTGCGCAAGTAGTATAAAAACGAAGTCCCATCAAAACCGGGAACCAGTAGCTGGGCTTAGGTTTAGGGTAAAGGGGTTAAAGTTAGAGATAGGAAGAGTGATTGCTATAGGGTTAGGAATGAGAGATAAGGCTAAAATTAAGGTTAAATTTAAGGTTCATGTAGTGGCATAGTTGATGTTTCCGGTTTTGACAGGTAACCAATAAAACAATGTCTGGTGATTTGGTTTTCACAAAAGCTGTTGTCAAGTTTACCATGTCAGCTACAATTCACTGTAAACCTTTCAATGCTATGTCAGGCTCTTGAGTTGAATACAAATCAACACATATTTGTTTTAAGATTCAACATGGTTTCTTCGAACCAATCATTTCAAACCAATCAAGTCTCTGCACAGTCTTGGACTGGGCTTATAATATGCAGTAACGTTTCAAAATAACCAGAAGTGAGTAGGGCTCAATGTCCAACTCAACATATTATAAGTCACTCCAGAGACCAACAACCAGGCAATCACTTGAAACAGTACTGACTACTAAATACATAAAAAAACTTAAACACAATAACGAACCACCCACAAAGCATAGTACAATTAGCAAAAGATTCACCCGTGCATAATCTAACTGCAGCCTAAAATACGCATCAGTAATCATATCACATATGATGTCAGACCAAAGCCGAAATCATCTCTGTTGCTGTTTAAAGCTAATTCTGCAGCTTAAATGTAAACATAGAAAAGGAGAGCTATAACGACATACTTACTTACTTACAGACATACGAAAGCAATACTCAGACATTATCAGGCAAGGACAGTGACAACTACTGTCCAATAGTAAATAATGTAGCCGAGGCATGAAACACAACATTTCATTCAGATGAAACTCGTGCGATTATCTCGGCATGACGATGCTATTTCCTCCTGTGATTAGAAAGCTAACGCACTGTTCAGACATCACAAACTACGTGCACTTGCCCAGGACCGGAGGTCAGCCTTAATGGAAATAATCTAAATGCTGAATTATCAACATAAAGTTATAAACATTAAACACTGACAAGTCCATCCCCAGCGATCTGGCCCTTAAGGTGGTGCACTTGCGCCACTGCCAAATTTTTGATATGGGACTGGTGCTTCACACAGTGTGCCTGTTTACTCCCACCCCTCCAGCTTTCGCTGGTACTCACTGTGCCTACCTATGGAGGGATGGCTAGGCTGAGTTGACCTGGAAGGCTGATTACATACTGAGATGGTTTACCCATCTGCAGACAGTCGATCATCTCTCCAAGTACTAAATAAGACCAACACTGACTAACTTCGCTGACATGACCATCAAAGTCACCAACTAGGCCAAACCATCACCTAATAGGCATCCTGTTTTGTGTGGCCGCAGTGCGAGCACGGAACACTGGGACAATTTCCCCGTGAACAGTTTCATCATACCTTAATTTCTGCCATGAACTCGAGACATTTACATTTAACATTTCATTCCCAGACAACTAAACACTGCGTGACAGTGTAAAGTGGGTCTGCAGTTATTCAATAGTGACACACCTATCTCAGCAACTTATTACTATTATTATTTTTTAGCCCTTGACACTCCATTCCAGAAGGAGCCAAAAAATTAACTGAAGCTGAGCAATACAAAGGTGGGTACGATTCTCACTCTGCGCAGTCAGCAGCTAGCAAACTGTCATGCAACAAAACAGCATCGAAGCTGGGCACCAAAACAGAAATCCTATGTTATTGTTGTTATTATTATCTCCACCAAGTAAACGTAGTGAACATTGGAGGAGATTAAAAGATTGGTCGTTATGTCCATCGTTCCATGGTGTGTTTGTCTGTTTGTTTGTGACACCATATTTCTAGAACAATGCCAGATAGACGCATGGTCACAATGGACCACCCATAGTAAGTCGACGACAGCGAGTCAAATGGTCACGTGACCGATGACGTCACGTGACCCCGAAAGGTCAAGGTCGTGACCCAACTGACCCCATTATCTTCAGCTGTAGTTGTAGTAGTAGTCATAGGTGTAGTTGTAGCTGTAGGTGCAGTAGTAGTAGTAGTCGTAATGTTTAAATTACTTCACTTGGCGGAGATATGCACTCTTACGAGCGCCTTCTAGTTATTATTTTATCTATTTATTATTTTTATAAACGAAACAATAACTCACTGCATCTCCACTGCCAAGTTCCATCTGCAATGCTTCTGACTCTTTCTTGATCTCCAAAAGCACGGCAAGCGGAGATCGCTCATCCGGCTTAGCCACTGATGATGATGATGACGACAATGACAGTGTGGGTGCTGTTGTCACAGTGCTGCTGCTGCTAAAAACATAATACTGTGATCAGTGACTAAGTGAATGAGTATAAGTGAGTGAGCAAGGTTTTATCATCCACCGCAAACGGGGTGAAAATACCCAGGCAAATATTTAAAAAATGCACCAAAAAAACCCACCCACCTCAAACTTAATCCAATTTTTTGGTTTAATGTTCCGCTCCTAATGATATATTCTATTATGGCTAAGTTTTGGAAACATCTAAACCTACAAATTTTTAAACTTAATGCAAAAACTAACAATAATACTGCTGCATCTCACACTTATTTGACACAGGGTTGGATGTGAAAAGTATCTATACAGATGTGACAAACTTCGTATTCGCATTCGACAACATGCGAATATTGACCACTTTTTAGCTATTCAATATTCGAGGAATAGTTGGTAGCACTTGTGGCAAATGCGAATACTTCATTTTATGCAACTTGACTGAATTTAACTAAACTGTAGATAGAGGATACTGACTAAACAGAACTCAGAATACACTGAACTTGATTGATTTAACTGAAATATGCCTTAGATACTGATTTTTTTTCTGACTGAACACTGAACAACTACTTTGGATGTTTCGATTTATTCAAATACAGATGTAGTAAACTTTCCTTGAAGCTGAATAACTATTCGCATTTGTATTCGTTATTCGATGAATAGTAAAGTTAATATTCACATTCGACGAATGCGAATATTTTCCGGCTTCGTCACATCCCTAAGTATCTGCCCAACACAACAGTGCTCACTCTAATAACTGAAAACCTGTAAATAGGCTATCCCAAAACCTTGGGCCTTTTATAGAAACTTGTTCAACACTAAAAAACAAAACCGAACAAAAACTCAAAAACTAACTGAGTTAGGCTATTTAAAACAAACCTGTTATTGCAACCAAGTCGGCCGTCGGCCCTGACAAACAGATCATTTCACAGGGTGTCTACAAATCCAGCCTAACAAATTTCCAGGAGATTTCCAGGACACATTTAACAAACTTCCGGTAGACTTTTTACATTAATCGAGCCTCTTAAGCATTACAATTACATGTACAATGAAATGACAAGCCGCAAAATATTAATGCATATACGAGTATGAATTTTGAAATGTCTGCAACCCCTGAGATCATAGTGATCCTGTTTACCCAAGGAAGTTCCCCCCGGGTAAATAAAATATGCCTGATATACGAAAATTACACAGCAAGTTATAAAAGTTTTCCAGGAGCACCAATAAAATTCCAGGAGATTTCCAGTATTTCCAGGAGTTGTAGACACCCTGTTTCAGAGACAGCTACCCAGGCATTCACTTGCACTGATACTAACAACAAAAATTCATGGCCAGCAAAAAATCAAATAAACTATAGAACCTAAACAAATACCATCAACAAGAACAGTGATTACTGAGAAATGTAGCCGAGGCATGAAACACGACATTTCATTCATTTAGACTGAAACTCGTGCGATTATCTCGGCCTGACACCATGCTATTACCTCCTGTGATTAGAAAGCTAACGCACTGTTCACTATCTGTGAACTGCGGCGCTCATGCCCAGGAGGTTTAAAAAAACTCACAGGTACCAATCAAACAGTCAGCAAAAAGATGAATGACCGCATTAACTAAATTTCTAGATAATTTCTATCACAATGTGACGCAATATTTCGTAGGCAATTCAACGTTACCAGTGCACAAAAATAAAGCATTTAAATGTTGCAGTCCTGCCTAGAAACACATAAGAAGTTGTGGCCTCACCCAGGTAAAAAAAGTTTAAGATTGTCTATAGTTCTCAATGCTAACCCATCCCAGAGCTGTGGAGCGTCACCTGCCATATGGGATCACACAGCTGAATGCACCTCGCCTTAAGTCAAGCCAAACAGGCAAACAAACTCAATTTATCTACATGCAGAAATGAAAGTCTGATTTGACTTGGGTGGCAAGTTCCACGCATACATACCTAGATAGTTTATCTGTCTGCAGATAGTCACCCATCCAGGTAGTAATGTGTCCACATGGACATGACCATGCTGCCACGCTGTATTTAATCGGATACTGGCCAAATGGAACTGATGCAGCTAATGCACTGTGGGTGGAAAGGTAGTTAACTGCAGGTCAGGCATAAAGATTGGAAACGATTGGACTCCTTTCACACACGGTGTCAGCGGCGGATACTTCACATCAGATGGTACAATTTCGTATCTAACAATGAAGTCTTACGCCAGACCAGTCTCCTAGCAGCCTCTTCTATCGTTCGCAAGTGAAGACTCGGACTGTTTGGTCATGTTGCCAGACTCATAGAGGACGTTCCAGCAAACCAGATCATTCGGACTTGCTGCGAAGCCCAAGACGGTGCCCGGCCATCTCCTAATTGTCAACGCGCTCGTGGTTGACCTCCCATCTCTTGGATCCATCAGATCTGCCGGGACACGGGAATATCAGTGACTGACGCTCTGCAGCTGGTAGAAGATCGCTCATTTTGGTGACAAAACGCAACGGCGGGATGCTACGGCTGAACGCTTCGCGTCATGATAATGAGGCATAAAGTAATTGCAGGGTAAAAGGCTGACACAACCGGAATGGCTGATTACGTACCCACTGAAGCACTAACCAAGCCAGGCACAAAGTAACTTCAATGATCCAACACAACGCCTTACGCCAGACTAGGCTAGTGTTCACATACACACTTACTCCAGACTAGCAAGCCAAACAGTTCAGTCTAAAAATTATGCCTGAAATAGCTGAGTGTTGGACAACCACCTTCACATATCACACTCACACAATGAGTACAAATGCTAATAGATGAGAGATACCTGGGTAGGTTTTGGTGGCCGTTGTCCTGTTCAGTCAACGACGGTGATTTGTATCCAAACCTGATGTCAGGTGAACTGCCGGGGCTCGGTGAAGTCACTGCAAAACACAAGCACACCTTGTTCTCGTCGACTACAATACGGTCACTCTTACACGACACTTCAACTCAGGTCAACTTAACCTCCTACGCTCACCAAAATGGGAAATGAGTAGTAGCATACGGGTTATGGTGTGAAAGCCTAGTGTGGCTGATTAGAGCAGTGGTATGTTTGCTTGCTGCAAACTGTGGGTCTAATAGTTGAACGGCTGCATACGCTTACCTTTTAACTGCAGTGTACCGTTGAACATAATAAGGCACTTTCAATGTAAACTACCAGTATAAGTTTTGAATGAGTTTTTACGCACACAGTAACGATGCGAGACAAGGCCTAGGTTACTATTAATCACTAATAGGAAGTTGTACACTGGCTCTTGACTGGCGCCGAATTCAATGACCTTGAACGCCAAAATAAGGGGTTTTATGGATTTTTTGGCGACTTCGGGCTGCGACACAAGTCTATATCATTCACAAGATGGCGCCATGCTACTGTCGTTACGCGATCCAGATATAGAATTTGGTATTTGTATATTCGGAACTGCTATAGGCTTTCGCGCGTCTCATGAGCATTAGCTCAAATTTCTTGTACCTGTAGTTGCAAATTTTATTTTCTATTATTGTATACTTGCATGTTTCTACAGATGAGAACTACAAGTTACTCAGCTAACAGCTATAAACGATGCAGTAACACATACTAAACAATCAATACATGTATCTTTCATCCCGTCTTGCAAGCAACTAGAATGGATGTGACTTTAATCAAAAATTTAACATAAATCATCTTTTATCATTAAAATTTTGTGATTAACTGTTAATTTCTACTAATTCTCAGCTAAACTGGTCTGGGAATGAGCCTTGACTTTATCAAAATTCCCAGAATGTGTGCAAATATGAGTTCCGGTTCTGATTTTAAAATTCTAACAATGCATTGCAAAAATTATACGGGCCCGATATCTCTGTTACTACATTTTAAAACATCCATGATGCGCTGTTGGAATTCTAAACTGAAACTCGCATTCGCAGGCAACACACAGTGGGAATCGTGATACGGAAAATACCGACACAGTGAAAGCATAATCATGCTGACCATTCTGCTCCGGCAACGGCTGAATGACAATCGGCTGAAGGGTCGTGGTCACTTGCTCATGGTGATTTGGCACATGCTGGTGTGATACGTTCATCCCAGCAGAGTGGTAGTTCTTGGCATATGTCGGCAGTTGAGCTGCATAGGAACCGGACGACCCGTCCAGGCGGTGCTGATTACTACTGGAGATATTTGACGACTGGTTGGGCATGTGTGAGTAAGATGTTGGACTGGCTATGATCACACTACCACCGCTGCTGTAGTCAGGAGGCTTCACCTGTGGCCCTCCGCTGGCAGCGTTTGCCAACTTCTGCAGAGTGATACTGCCAATATTCTGAACCTGTTCCGCAGATGGTAAAAACCACTTTTAAATAACAAAAACATTAAGGAAAAAAGCTAAGGTGGTCAACCAAGCTCCCTCGCCACTCTGGGTCTATGGGGCCAGTGCTGTTTCAAGGCCCTAAGCCGGCAGTGAGTGCAAATACAACTCGGTTACATGGGCGGAAGGCCAGTCCTCTCCCATGTTCTGCCGGTATCTTCCCAACCTTCCAAATTGTACTCCTGGTGACAGAAGCCCAAGGTTGTAAAATGGCAGCAGAGCACACAAGAGTCAAACCAGGGACTAGTCCGACATGCTACCACTACACCACCAAGCCAGTGAAGCCACATTACTAACACGTTATGTAAAATGTGAATAACTAGAAATTTGGAGCAAAGCTCAACGCGAATCTGCCCGGTGCGGTAAATCCGATTGGGGGGAAATTTAGGGGGCTGAAATTCCCCGCATACCAGTCACGTGGCCTGAACTCTAACGTATTAGCATACACAGAACTCGCATTGTCGACATAGGGCAGGTCAACATCTGCAGCTGTAACTTTTTTATTAGTTGACCAGAATTCACCAAGTATTTTTACTGAACAAGCCAAAGATCGCTGTCGATCAAGTTTGTTTCCTGTTTTTGATAACTCAACCGATTCCTGACATATTTGCGGTCAAAGTCAAAAGATGTGCTAAATCATACTGAATTTTGGACGTTTTTGCCCTCCCAAATTTTAAGGGAGCAATGAACCCCAAAAGTTGTATATAAGTGACAACGCCCACCTAGCAGCACATCATGTGGCAAAGTTTTGTGGTCTTACTCCCCTTACCACAAAGTTATAAGTGCTAATTTGTTAAATTTTAAACCAATTTTTGACCACTACCGTAAAAAAAATTGTCAGGGGAACCCCCATCCCTAATGGGGTGTGTGCTAGCAAGACTTAGTCATTCTCTAGCATATGTAAGAATTTGGGGGCAGCACTGCCAAGGGGCCGAAATATGGTTTTTCCAAAAAATTTGATTTGAGCAGGTATGATTCCACCATTAGATATCCGTAATTAGTGGACCAAAATTCACTTGATTTTTTTTTCGCATAATGCAAGAAGAATCGCAGTCGATAAAGTACTTGTCCGATTTTGAATATCTCCATCCATTCCGAAGATATTCACCGCCAAAGTTTTAAGTCGTCTGAGATCGGGTCAAATTTTGCATGTTTTTGGCTCCTAACTTTTTTTGGAGAAGGCCACCAAAATTTTGAACCGGCATTATAAAACTCGGCCCAGGTCTAATCACTGTGCAAAATTTCGCGCCGATCGGCCAACGGAGATCTTGAGCTGAAATAAACAAAGGAAACATCTACAGATTCTGCAGTAAAACATAAGTCTGCTTCGAAAACTATCGTTTCCGGGCAGACAAAAAAACATGAGTAGAAACACAAATTGTCAAGCGCGAGTCTGTGACGACAAACAAGAAATTGGAGCTCAGTAATGGAGTCACTATCAGTGCCAGAATCAGCACACTGACATGTTATAGCGAAGACCACTGAGTGGTACACACTGAAGAAAGGGATCAACAAGATTTGCCAACGAGAACTATATTTTGATTTCATACCACATGTTTCTTATAACGATAAACATTGAAAATTTATAAAATAAAAAACAAATTTTAAGAAGCATTTATGAAAAAACTAAAGTAAAAAACATTTAGAACATCTATGACCTGTTCGATCCTCCTCATGCGTAGCATCGACTGTATTTTCTGCAGTTTCTGCTCTTCACTCAACGGATGTTGCTGTTGTTGTTGTTGCTGCTGCTGCTGTTGCACTGGTACAGCCGTGCTTGTGGAAAAGTATCCATGCGGCGAAGACGATGTGACCCGACCATTGGTAACAGTGGCTGCGACTGGTGGGGCGGTCTGTACGACCGGACTGCGGTGTCCATACTGGTACCCATCCACTACAAGGCTTCCCAGGGACCAATGGGTCCCCGTGAAAAGCTGGCTCGGAGTAAACCGCAGGTCGACGACGTGGTAAGGGTTCGGCACCTCGCAGCGTGTACGCAGAATCGCACTAAGCTGGTGCATGAGTGTGCGTCGAGAGTAAAGCAGTGCAGCGTCATCGCTCAACATAAGTAGGTACTCGGCAAATCGTAGGCCGTGCTGTAGGTTGTCTGAAAGCAGGCGTATCTCGGTGTTCTTCTGGTCAAGTTGACGGCGCTTTGCATTGCAGACAGCTTGTAGCTCGCCAATCACCTGCCGGCCCTTTTGATTGATCTGACTGATTAGACTCAGAGCATGCGACTTCACCTGCACAGCAAACAATACGAGTGAGCAACTTATGCCACATTCAACCACAGCTCAGAGTGGAAAAAATGCCGGCATAAGAATTCTCCGTAGCAGTCATAGTGCCGTCAATGGTAGATCTACACTATTTCTCAAAAAAAGTATCCCTGACATTTTCGACCGTAACTTGAAAACCAATTATCAATTCTGCTGGCAAATTTGCTAAAGTGGCTCACTACGATGGCAAATTTTCCCAATTACACAGAATCGGTATGTGGTCAATTGATTTAAGAAGACTGTCAGTTATGTCACAAAAAAATTTGCAAACTTGAATATCAACTGGAAACTAAAAGTAATCTGCAGCCTGTACAAAGCAAATCCAGCAAAATTCTATAGTAATATTGAATCCACGGAAACAGGCAAATTCCATGGCTTGGCTCAAAATTCTGCAGACAATTGAAAACTGTTGTCCCTAGAGATAAGCTCGATAACATTATCTAAAGTGCTGCACCTCATTTGCCACGGTGCGTTCTTTGTGTGATATCTCCGTATGACGACGATCAATGAGACTCTTGGCATTCTCAATATGCGACCTTTTGTCTCTGATCTTTGTCAGCCACGACTGCAACTGCGTCCGACATACAGACGCCGCCTCCTGGAAACCAACAACCAGCACAAACAATGGAATCTAACTTTTCCGGAAAAAAGTCACAGAATTTTAAGGAAAATTTCAGGCAAAAAATAGTAATTACCCTAACAGCAAAGCCACATGGCAATTAAAAGATCTCTTCTCCTGAACAATGTTCTGAAAATCCTGATTCAAAACCTTTCCCAGCAATTTCCAAAACAGTAAGATTTCGAAAAATTTCCCAACACACAAGCCTAATTACAAATGTGGGACAACTACCATTAAACGAACTGATCAACCGTAAGTTACGTAATTGCAATAAACAGTTTATTTAAATTGAAAGATATGACCAGAAGATCAAAGAATTCTCACTTTCATACCCACCCCTCGTCTACCAATAAACAGCATTCTGACATTGACTGTCAAGAGCATAAGAGGGAAGATTATTAGAATTGCCATTACTGTTAGTCGCATATGCACACTTTGGATTAGCAGTTCTTACAATTTTACGTTAGGTTGTTTTTAGCTTTTGTGTCTCATAAAGGTTAAACTTTTTGTAAAAATTAAACTTTTTGTTTTGTTATTATGTGTACGTGCATTTTGCCTAGAAAGGCCGTTCTGAAATGACCTATACTAAGTCAGGCAGGATGTAAAAGCCCTACTCACTCACTCACTTCCATACAACTTCAAGCCCCGATTAAGCATTAAAGAAATAACCTGCACAAACTGGTACTTGTGATCGCGATGTTCACCGAGCTGGCAATCTCGGCAGGTGAGTTTCACGCAGGTTTCACAGTACAGCTTCAGCAACTCATTGGGATGATTGGGACACATCATCGACCGACGCTTCGACACCACAGAACTAGCCGACGCACTGGCCGCACTTGCAGACAGCTGGCCAACCGACTCGACGTTGTGGTCCTTCGTAACTTTGACACGTCGGTGTGCCTGGGCACACGGATCACACAGCCATTCACTGCAGTCCACGCAGAAATGACTCGCTGTGATATTCTCCTCACAACCGGTGCAGTTGTGTCCTGTGGTGCCACCATTGACATCACTATCGCCTGATGGTGTGGAGGCGGTGGCCGACACGTCTGGGACAAACAGGTTGTCAATCATGTTCGACAGCATGCTCACTTGACGACAAACGCAGCACGTGACCTGACCATCTGAAAACAAAAACACAGATAATGGTATTGCATGCCTTTCATATTTTCATGCTACTACCATAACTATGACTGTGTCTAACAGGCCTAAAAAATTGCCAGATAACATTCATTCAAAACTTATCTTGCCACTGGTATCAAGGAAAAAGCAATGCTCATAAATGAAATCAGAAGAACTAACGACTGGCAAGAAATGTAGCCGAGGCATGAAACATGACATTTTATTCAGACTGAAACTCGTGTAATTATCTCGGCATGACACAATGCTATCACCTCCTGTGATTAGAAAGCTAACGCACTGTTCACAAACTGTGAACTGCGGCGCTCATGCCCAGGAGGTCACAAAACTCAACAGAGTGATAATTTTTATCATAATTCGTGAAATTATCTGGAATATTTGACACAGATCTACGCCTTGAAAATCCCGCAGCATAAATGTCACAGAATACTCGCCATATCGGCAGCAATTTGTTAAAGATATCACTTACTTTCTCCGGTCTCCAACGAGCTGATACACTGATGACAGAACGTGTGGAGACAGGCAAGCAGTTTCGGTCGACGGCTCTGCACATTTTCCTTGCATAATCCACATCGTGACAGCGTCGTCCCGAAGTCCTCATTCGACCGAATATTCTCGCTACTACCGGCCGATCTCGTCCCCGATATGCTCGCCGTAGTCTCAGCTTCCATTCCGCTTATTTGTGGCGAAAATTGTCAAGAAAAAGTACAACAAAATCTGCTTTTCACATATTTTTCGCCCGACTTTGTTGTTCAACAAGAGTGAGTCTCGTTTTGACAAAGCTGGTACTCTAGCCGCTGAAACAAGTCGCTGAAACGCGGCGTTGTCGTTTAGTTGACGAACGAATTAAAATTCAGTTGTAATAGTTTCCTCAGTGAAACGAAAACTCAAACTTTTCAAAGTTAATTTAAAAACTTAAAACTAATTACAAAGTATGTCACTGGTGCACTAAGTCTGCGGAAAATATCGTTAATTGTTAATAGTGTCGCTACACTACCCTGAAAATTCATGCAATAACTTTTCTTCTAAACATTTTCTTTTATTCTTCTGATTTAAATTACATTAGGTATTGTTCTAAATACATTTCCGGTGCTTATAAACAGAAGCAAACGACATTAATGATTCTAACTGATAATCAATCAGGAGAGTCCATCTTTCAGTGTCAGGAAGCAACTTTCCCCCAAGTCGTAGCAAATTAACTTCTCTCTTTCTTTTCCTTCTGCTCCTTCTTTTTCCCAGTGCTATTCCTCCCATCAAAACAAGGGCGTATCTGGCCAGAGGTCTGGGAGTTTTGCCCATGCGGTTCTCAAGTCTAGGACTGTCCAACGTCGCGGCAAAAAAATCCAGCTAGGTCTCCTGAAAAATGGCGCTGTAAGATCCCCAAGCAGGTCCGGAGTGAAAAAAAGTAGCCGCAATTAAGTTTCCCTATTAAAATTCCAGCCAAGTCGTTATGCTGCATGCACCCTTAAACACGGTAGATGATGGCTGTCACGTTGTAGAAAGGCACACAGCAAACTGAACGCCTACGTCATCACTAACGCACGCCCCTGCCTCTACATAACGTCAGTATGACGTGGCTCGTTCGATACGCACTACATTGGAAGCTTCCACACATACATTAACATTATTATGTGGTCGTCCTAATTGGTGGGAATACAGTCTGTCAGTTACACACGACCTCATAACTTAAGAACAGAGCTGTCGAGGCGTTAATTTTTTAACGTATTAATTAACGCGTTATTAATACACACAGATCCGTCGAAAGGGAAAGTAGGGAAAGTTACCACAGGCCCTGCGACGTTTGGGGGCGCCGCCGCCTGTTAAATATAGAAAGTTAAAAAGCAAATAGAAACACATTTTTTCAACAATAACGTCACCACTAGCATAGAAATATATTAGCCTGTCATCTAAATAATATTTATTTACAGTAGTGATGGAAGGGCAACTACAGTTTAGTTACTTGAATTCATTCGACTGTCAAATAACCACAGTTTAATAGAATATTGGAACTCTTTATTTACAAATGTGCATTAATTTTTTAATGCGCATTAATTTATTAACGCATTAACGCGTTAATTTGACAGCTCTACTTAAGAACCAATAAAAAACGTACCCAAAACCCAAAACGGGCATGAACGTTCCTCAGGGCAGAATTAATAACTGCACGTAGCAAGCTATGCTAATGCCCTATAAAATGCACTGCCTGACGAGGTGAATTAGGCCTACGTCATCAGCATTGTACTCCATGACTTATGTGATGACGTCATATGGGGGTTGAAAACTATGACGCAATACGCATACATGAGCCTATACTTCTACTCATCATCATCATCCTGATAAAAATGAGCTTAGTGTGGGCTAAATAATGATCCTTTTTAGAGGGCTGCATCAGAAAAATTGCAAATGAAATGTCAACAATATCACTTTTGGCTCGTGACGCTGCAAGCTATACACAGCCCTTATTGCCAGACAGCGTGACTTAGGTTGCACGCAACGGTGTCTGCCTGTTTGCAGGACAGCTATCAATAGCATCCACAATTCAGCTGTCGCTAAGCAGTTGTGAGCCAGATTGCCTACCAACATGTACGAATTATGAATTATGCAGCATAACAGCCACGTATGTAACCAAAGTATCCTGTAATAAAACTAACTACAAAAACATCAGTGCTATCGTCTTATCACTGTTGACACAGAAATTGCTGTAAAAGCAAGGTACTTGTTATAATGAAAACGCTACCAAATATACAAACAGCAGTAAGAAATCATCGGTCGTGACTCACAAAAAATGACAATACGCACATCACAAAACCGAGCACTGGCTGCACAGCACTCTTGTAAATACGACAGAACAGGGTTAAGAGAACACAATATTTTGAACCCAAAACCGGTGGGCTTTGTTGGGTTTTGGCAACTTTTGGGGTTAAACCCGGGTTTCAAAAAGCCACTAACAGCTTCTGGGGGTTCGTGAGTATAAGGTGTTAGAATAAGCACTGCCAGATAATGTCCACACCGAGCAAACATATAAAAATTAGCAAATTCATATGTTTAGAAAGTTTTAAAAATCACTGTAATAGAGCATTTCATTATTAGTGGAACAAGAAACTAAAATTGGGTTATTGGGAGCGATTTTTTGGTGGTTTTCTTAAGAAACCACTATATTTTTGGTATGTGCCAGGTATCTCAACCCTGTGACAAAAAAGATGAAAACTACAACAGAACATATCAGTGTACCGTATATACAATGGTAAAACTGATGACCTTGAATGACATCAAAATGAGATTCAAGGTTATCTGTAATCTCTGTATTGTTACACAAAGCAATGGAACATACAAGTCCAAGCATGGTGCATAGCACACAAGTACACAAATAACTAGAAAGCGGTCATAGCCCGCAGGTACCTCCGCCAAGGCAAAGCTATTCGCCAGGTGGCGTCATCATCTGCGCTTTGCCAGCAGTTCCCTTATGCCCCCTTTGATGCAATGGTAACGAAAATTTCAAAGTAATCCAGAATCCAGGATTACTGCTGGATCACGCCCAAAATTGAATCACTGGTAGTTTATGTCATGCCCGACATACCCTCAAAATTTCAGAAAGATCCGTCCATAACTTCTCGAGTTATCACGTGGACTCACAGACAAACAAACAAACAAAAACCGGCAAAAACATTACCTCCAGCAGAGTTCTCATGCTGTAATAGTAACAAAAGTTTTACTGGCAAAATGACAAAAGAGTTCTTATACAGAACATAAAAAATGAGTCAAAAATACTCCGCACCTTTGCGCATATAAAAGCACCTGATGCTTATGCAGAGCTTCGTTTATGACTGATGTCTATAAACTTCTACAGAAATATTCTGGAAAAGATTTCACGAGGGCAAACAGAATTTTTTTGACTCGTCAGTACATATTCACAAAAACTCACAAAAACATTAAAAAAATACACAACACAAAAACTTTTTGATACATCAAACAACCGTGCCATTTAGTACATGAATATCTGTAGTGATACAGGCCAATTGGAACAACTCTGGTTAATTTTGTACATTTGTGGAATACATCACCTAACTTTTATACAGCTGGCTAATGTCCCCACAAAACTTAAGTCACCGCTGCAAGCTAAAGCACAAAATAAACATTAAAATTACAGCTCACATGAAAAAGAACAAAAGCAAACAGTTACAGGAACACATTATCAATACAATTCTTGCAAACGGAAACATTTTATTATGCACAAATAACCATACCTTTTTTCAACAAGCAATATCACATGGAAACGAAAATAAACTGTGTTTAAACGATGTCAGATCTCACATTATTGGAACCAGAGACAGACCTCCCACACCATCCATTATCAGATAAAAGTGTAACAAAAAGCAAATTATAATTTTCCTCAAATACAGAGATAAGCAAAATAATCAAACTTCAGGGAAATACAATGAATGAAATCATAAGAAATTACAGTAGAGCAGGTCACTCAATACACTGAGTGAAAAATGAACGCATAGCCCGGCAGTCTAATTAATGAATAGCACAGAATAGGTAGAACAGAAAACAGACAATGAGGAGATCCAAAGTCTGGCATAAACATTGCACCGTGCTGCACATCACACCATAAAACCCCATTTACATGATCAAGCAGACATCAAGCAACCATAAAGCAAATGTATTCAAAATGCACGTGCACGACATGTGCTCTAATTGCTTGATGTTTGCATGACGTTTCCTTTATGACTGCTTCGTGTAAGCAATGCTTTATGCACGCTTCATATTTGCTGGTCACCCTCCTATGTTATTTACTATTGTATGTTTATTTACTGTATTGTTGTTTTGGTAAATAAACTCTTTCTTTCTTTTCTCGATGTTTGATCGATGCTTGCTTGATGTTTGCTTCATCGTGTAAATGGGGTATAAGATACAATACGTCTTTACACAGCCGCCGAAAACGGTCAACAGATGCGTAACTGTCTCACAAGAATTTGAGGACTCCGGACCGATGGACCACCAGTGGAAAGGACTCTCTTAACTGTGGGGCATCAACAGCACCCATCGCCACTCCATCTACCCTGGATACAGCATACTCGACCAAGTGTGTGAAAAGACCACACTTGTATCTCAAGACGGCTTCTTCAAAAACTGGATTCACCTACTGCATCCGAACGTTGAAGAAATTTGACCGGCGTGCAGTTGCAAAGTCCGTCGACACCCTCCTCTGCCCGTCTCGTTGTCGGGTTTTCAACTGTGGACCAGTCAAAGCCCGTGGGTTAGAGAGCGGGCTACCACAACCACATCACACTGGTGGTGCTAGACCCCTAAGCTGCTAACTTAGCCGGACAACAGCTGCAAAAATTCTGATAACTGGCAGAAATACTTGTACTCGGTAATTGAGAGTCAAGTACTTGTCGACATGTGGCAAGTACTTTATTTTTATTTTTATTTTCTAATATTCAAACACCATGCCTTGTGATTCAGCGCAATGCCCGAAGCCTTGCAGAAGATTGTGGAAAATAACCTGGAAATACGCAACATTGCAGTGAAATCCTTTTACTAAGGGCGCGTTGCACCAACGTCGTTCAACTTTGAACCCGGGTCAAATCTGAATCTGAACCTAGTTCAGGCGTAAATTGCATTGCACCAAAGCGGTTCAAGCGTTGATCTCCGTTCAATTCTGAACTGCCATCTGACCACCGATAAAATTTTGATCTCGGTTCAACTCGCGGTTACACATGCGCACTAGCCAATAAATTTTTTTCCAAGATAAAAAAATTTGTCCGATTCGAATCTTATCCTGTCCAAAAAACTTCCTTGTGTCGAATTATAAGACTTCTAATGCAATTATTCTGATGATCTGGATACGTTAGATTT
>Ga0209671_1001015_pt1 | contig 21861 bp, 9 predicted proteins | sample WorMetHERISLAND2_2_FD_187401 | JGI IMG/M metagenome (GOLD analysis project Ga0209671, IMG submission 187401) | Marine gutless worms symbiont microbial communities from Max Planck institute for Marine Microbiology, Germany - Olavius geniculatus... | ecosystem: Host-associated > Annelida >... | reverse complement strand
ATAATGCTGAGTGGAGTTTTTTGAGATGTAAAGAACTGTGTCATAACAGACTTGTGTGTATTGTAACAAAGTTTTGTGTGTAGCTTTCTCTTGCATACTGTGTATTCTATAGGTTTTATTTCTAGGTTTTATTGTGTAGTGTTTTTATTCTTTGTGCGTGTGTGTGTATGTGTGTGTGTATGGGCCACGTTGCCTGATTTAAATAAAATGGAATGGAATGGAATGGATTAGCCTCTTAGTGATTTTTGCGAATGAACAAGGGATATTGACTTAACCTAAATAGGCATGACAATGTGGGTACGAATTTTTGGGGGCAAGCACACCAAAAATTCAGGAAGGCAAAAAGACGTGCAAAATTCAGTGAGATTTTGGACTACTTCAGAGTTTGATTCCAAATGTCTCTGAAACGCATCGAGAAATCAAAAATTGGATTAGCAGTTGATCAACTACAGCCCCTTCTGCATTGGGCAAAAGAAATTTTTGAACTTTGGCTCACTAACAAAAAAGTTATAGGCGCACATGTTGATCCACCCTAAGTCGACAATGCGCATTCTACATATGCTAATGCATTTGAGTTCAGGCCACATGACTGCTGTGAGGTGAATTTCAGCTGCTTAAATTTTATCCTCAATCAGACTTTCTGTACCGGGTGGACTCTAGTTGGCCTCTGTCTCAAATTTCTAGTCGTTAAGTCTATTACTATTACCAGTTTTTTGTCTGGTTTTTGACGCACTACAGCTATGCTACATCATTGTCGTCTGTCTGTCGTCTGTCCGTCGTGGATGTATTGTGGCCAAGCGTTTGTTCGTAGGAGAAAACTTTTTACAGAATAATTAGCCCTTTGTCGAGGCTGTCTGCATACAAAATTTGGGGGAAGCAGTGCAAGGGGAACATGTTCAAATTTGGGGTTGAATGGAGGGGGTAAGAAAAATGTGCATTTTTCAATGGGAAACTGGCCATATCTCGGAAATAGTCTTAGATAGGGCCAAGGTTACTATTAATCAGTAATAGGAATTGGCATATGCCCTTTCAGATGAGATGAAAATCGTCGATTTTGAATGGCCTTGAAGGACGATACGTGCTATTGTGGCTAAACGGTGTGAGATAGGGTTTAGGTTGCTATTGATCACTAGTAGGAAATCACATATGCCTTTTCAGATATAACGAAAATCATTAACCTTGTCGGTACTGCGACAGAAACTGTATACGCTGTAGCGCATCTTCCCTAGCGACAGCTGGGGTTTCTTGTCGAAATTCTTTCACTGTCAAAATCAGGAGAAAATTTGTAATAGCACTATTACTAAAAATCCCACCACACCTCAAGTGTGTTGTTGCACTACCTTGTGAAATGTTAGTGTCGTCAAAGCAACAATTGAAAACAAGTCCACTTAACAACACGTTTTAAGAAATGTACAATGTATAGGGGGTTTACAAGCGCTTGTCAGCGTTACTGACATTTAATTGATGGTGCCTGTTTTTTTCCAAAGTTGTTTCTAATAAATTACAAGGTAATGTTAAGAATGCAGAAAGTAGATTTGTGCCATAACTGGCGCTGATCTGATAAATGCTGCTTAAATAGCCTACTGTTACAAGCCATAAAACAAGGTGGCCCGTTTTTGACCCAGCCTGTAAACCTGACGTAATATTCAAAAATTATCCAGTCATTTCACTTATAACGACAGAAACAGTTTGCTAACTATAGCTCGTCTCTTGCCTCTTGTTCCATTAGTAAAACTGTTCGTCGGAGCGTGATACAGTGTCGTGGGTACAATGACGCATCATTACATAGTGTCAGTAAAATACGCCTACAGCTATGAGTGTCGCGTATTTAATTTATAACGTAATAAAACTACGGTATGCAACTCGTGACAGTGAGTCAGCAAGACTGACACAGGAAAAGGCTGTTGAGTCACGTTTTTGGTAATAGGCCTTATGCCACATACGGCATTAATTCATGTGGCTAAAAAAATTACAGTTACTTTACATTTTTGTAATCACTTTGATGATGGCTTCGTGGCATATACTATGCCAAACAGTCTTATGTCAAAGTCTGGTTTCACACAGCGAAAGAGTTAGAGATTCGTAGCTACACAATGCTTGAGAGAAGCGTTTTAAGCAAACATATAGGCGTCGGAACCGAGGACGAAGTGCCCGCGGACCCCTTATGTTTTGCAGGAGGCCCCAATATCGATTCTTCTTCACTTTTGAGACGTCTGAAATAGTACATTCTAACTTAAAATCTGAAATGGTCAGTCAAGTGCATGTAAAGAGTCAACCAGCTAACTAATAATTAATTTGTAAAAAATATATATACCGGGTATTCTCTCTTCTCTCCTTCCCTTTCCCTTTTTTCTCCCTCTTTTTCCTTTCTACCTTCCTCGTTTCCTTTTCCCCTTTCTGCCGTTTGCGGGGGTCCCACCCAGTGATATTCCAGTAACTGAAGCTCAAACTGATGCTGAAATGATTGATATCAGTAAAACTCGTACTGAAACTAATACTGAACAGATTTTCAATACTGATACTATACTAGGCTAGGCACAGGATATCGGTTATTGATACGGCAATCGGATTAATATCCGGTCTTACCCGGTCTGGCTATTTATCCGGCCGCTGATTTGGACGGCCTTAGCCAGTACGTACGAGCAGGTACCGGCTAAGGCCGTGTCTCTGCGGCGGTACGACGAGCGCCCTTCGTGTGACCGCCGCAGAGACACGACAGCAGCAAGACAACTGACGACCTCAACCCTAGCAAGTAGCCAATCACGGATTGCCAGTCTGCAGGAGCTTTGAATTCATCACCAATTTTATACGTTTACTTTTGGTGTGCATCATTTTCACATGAATCTCTAAAATACGTACGCTAACCCTAACTTTAACCCCAGAACCCTAAACCCTACACCACAATATTAACGCTAATTCTGGTCACTACGTTTTACGCAATTACGCCGAGCGACATTGATGCCGCCGTTTTTCGTTTTCGTTCATTACCGAAAAAAGATACCCTACATGCTATTTTTACGGTTGCCGGACGAATAGTTACCGCGTAGGCCTACTATAGGCCTATAGATAAGCAACAAGAAGACAGGCATATATGAGACGTCACTTAGGCGTAAGTAACGCTTGTGGGACTCGTACAGTAAACTTGGACTGACAGCTGCTGTGGCAAATGTAGTGGAATAGCTGATTCCGAAACTGAAAAAGCCGTCCCCGAAATGACCTAGGCTATAGGCCTACTGTGTCGGCTGGAACGTTAAACCCTACTCACTAACTCACTCACTCCGAAACTGAATACAACCATTCTTTATGTAGGATTTTCAATCAGAATGGGCTTACTACTTCTACTACTATGCTGACAATGCTGTTTGCTTTCAGTCTCAGTAGGCTAATTGAGCAAGACTTGCAAGTGAACCAGATGATGATAAAAATAAAACTGACGTAAGAAGCTAATAATAGCACAAGCGTTTGCCGCAAAGATTAAAAATAGTACTACCACACCTTTAGTTTCGCAGCTGCCAGCCAGGCATTCACTGAGCCGGAGCACACGCCGTAGCCTACACCACGGCAGCAGTGCTTAGGCCTTCGAGGAAGAGAAATTATTTTGTTGAGCGTTACATTACGTTGTTACGTTAAACATTTTGATCTCGATATGACGAACGAATACGACTTCAGCACGCTGCCGGATGTGGTCTGGGTTGATGTGATGACACGACTGTCACTAGACGAGCGCTCGCGTGTTGCTCTAGCATGTCGACGTCTTAACGATATATTCAACCATCCGTCAGTCTGGCACACCGTCGATATAGTTCTGATTGGTACTCTGCCTCGGTGGCAAGCTCCGAAAGGCCTCCACTGTGGCGTCGTCGCGCCGGATCGCTATGTGGAAATGATTCGGCGTTTCGGCACCTACTTCCAGAAAGTCCGTTTGACGATCCGCGGTGAAGTCTGCGAGCTGCAAGATTCGTGCCGCGAGGTGCTCGAGCAGCTGACTCTGTGTCGACTGGAAAGTCTGACACTGAAGGTTGGAGAGGGTACTGTGCAACGCAGGAAGCCGTCACCTGCGGCTGCTGATGCGCTACTTGCTCTGATCCAGCAAGCTCAGCGCTTACGATCGCTCGACATTCGCGCATGGCCCGTGTCCAACACCGACCCGTCGAGCTGCGACATCATCAGCTGTCTGCGTCAGAACGAGAAACTTCATCGACTCGAGAGACTCAGTCTGTTCTGTCGTGATGCGTCTGAAGACTCATGGGTGTCGTTGACGACGTGCCTACCGGCGCCCGACTATGTTGTCGCTCTGCTAGGCCAACAGCTGACTGCACTGACGTCACTGTTTCTTCACTCTGCGCTGCTGACGACTGAGCTCATCGACGTGCTGTGTAGACCACGCCGTGTCCCGCTTTCCAGGTTTGGCGTCATGGTTGTCTATCGTGTTGTCAACGATGTCGTCCGCATCCAGGACTCGACGTGGCGGAAACTGCGCGAGAGCAACCCGGGCGTCGGCGTCGAGCTGACGTTCTGCAACACGATTCCAACGCACGAGCTCATGTCGCTGTTGAGTGCCGAGCTGCCGGTCACGTCGGTCGCTTTCATGAAGTACTCCAGCTACAAGCCGGATGTTGTTCTGACGTGTCTGGCCGCTAACTACCACCGGACGCTGGCAAAGTTCGCGGACTACGGCGACACGGCGGACCTCGGCAAGGAGGTTGGACTGAGCCGCATGGTGAGCCGGTGCAGCGGTCTCTGTTCGTTGATCTTTCACACGGCTATCGGACCAAACAGAGTGCTGGATCTGGCTGTTGCTCGCGGCAGCCGCTGGAGCAGGTTTGAAGTGAACGTGCGGTGGACGTTGGATCGCGACGACGATGACGATAATGTGCTTCATCTGCAGCCAGAGACGGGAAGTTACGCCATCGCCGCGCATCTACCAGGCTCCATATTCTTCTACGACGACCCAACTGACCAGCAGTTGGCAGACATGTACCAGTCGCTCTGTGAACAAGTGTCAGAAATGGTACAGTACAAATGGCAGCCTCTGAACGGGCCGAACTTCAGCTGATCGCTAATGGAGGCATCGTTAGAGACAGCGTTTAGAACTTCAGATTAAGCATTTTTGCCTGTCTTTCAACTAATTATATGTTCGTTATATTGTATAATGTGCATGATTGCATGTGAGTGATAACTCAGTGATAGTTGCAGGAACAGCTACTGTTCACGTGTGATATGTGAGTGTGACGATATGGTCTCATCGCGTAGACTAAGCCTATACGGGGGCGCTGAAAATGCAGGACCGGAAAATGCAAGACTGGAAAATGACAGACTTGAAAAAAGATTAATACTGTTTTGATGACATAGCTCTAGTGCTAAAACTGCGTTGCGAAAATTCCAATAAAATTAATACAAAATGCGGATTCCGAAGCGCATCGGCATGTAAAATTTTCGTCTGCCCCTACTTGCGTTTTGCCAGCTTCGTGCACAAATTCTGCAGCTTGGCTTGTTTATAATTCCATCTGAATTTCATTCGAACGTGAAACTTTTACAAGCACACAGCGGCAATGTTTCGGGGAAATGATTTATTAATAATTAAACAAACAGAGCAAGTGATGATGACGATTATGATGATGAGAGGATGTGTTCGAAGGCGGCTGAGTCGATAGCATTCACCGCGTGCCTTAGTCCTCAACGTCACACCAAGGACCACGCGCTGAACGCTGCCGACGACGTGCAGCCGTCGCCGCTAGTTCGACGCTTCACGCTCATTGACATCATTACACCGAACCGCATTTCAACGTGCTAAATGTGTCAAAATCAAAAAGTTTTTACTGCTCGTTTGTTCATATACATTGATTATGGAAAAAGAAGTGCAGGAACTAATAAGTGAACGAGTGTCGAAACGGCGAAGGCGTTGAGGGGTAAAAGTCTGGGGTGTCCCCTATCCAGCCGATTAAGGAGTCCGGAAAGCGTCGTAAGCTCCCCCGGCGGGCAGGGTTGTGCGGAGCACCAGCCTAAATTGAATTTGGCGTATTTTAGCCATAAAGTCTGGTTTCCGATGACGCTTTTTAACGAAAGTGATGACAGGAAATTGTAACAGAAAATTGAAACAGTCAAAATTCTCTTTCCAGGTCTCCTAAAGTAGGGGAACGTTATTTCCCCTCGGAAAAATTTAATTTAAAACGCTAATTATTGCAGCCTTTATTGGGTTTTTCGCTTAAATTACAGTGCAGTAAATTTTCGTTCTGCGTTTAGATGAGTAACACTAATAATGCATGACATTTTTCAAGACTTTGTAGTTTGTACGTCACATTTTAGTTACCGGTATCAATTATTATAGGCTTTACACTGTCGCGCAAAATTAGTTGGCTATTAGTTGTTTTTGCGTACGATTACTAACAGAAAGTTTGGTAATATTTCTAACATTTAAAGGCATAGGCCCTACACATATTTCCATAATATCTTCGATCTTCTTGCGTTCTTGCAGTGATAGCCTATACACATTATCAGAGCAAAAAAAACTTCAAACTTCAACAGTTTACAAAGCTATGTAAGGGCGATATGAGTCAAAACTCGAAAACAGCAAAAATGGTTTGGGGGCGATATTACCGCGTGTTGAATTCCAGACTGGCCCTTACAAGACTATAGGCCGTAATGCAAATTTTTAAAAATTGGGGCATAAAAAGAGTAAATGCTAAACATTTTAATTGAAAACATATAAGGAACGTGTCCTGTGTCAGGACGCTTCGTTTGAGCCATTAGCCTCGTCGGTCGGTCCAACGGGCTGGTCTGTGCCGTGCGCAAGGAAAAAAATAGAGGCCTAACGGCGAATTTCGCGCATGCGCAGCCACGCCCTATTTGAACCGATTATAACCAAATTTTGCGTGTGGGGTCGGGTGGGAGACATGATCACTGATGTCAAGTTTTATGGAAATCGGTTAAGGGGTTTCGGAGTTACAGGACTCCCCAAACGCCATTTCCTACACTTAACGTTCATCGCTCTTACAACAGTGTCAGCACTATACCGTGCTGCACTGTGATCAAACTGATCAAGAAATCGTTAGTAGGCCTATGTCACTCCGAAATACTACAGTGAATTCTTGCTTCTGCGTATAGGCGTACTAAAGTTTTTTTTCTTTAGACTACCATACCCTATATGTCTACAACAATTTTTTGTGTTTTATCATTTTTTGTCTATAGCCCACTGTGTTAAAAGTGAAATGTAGCAACATAAAAAATAAAATTAACTACAGATATTAGGCCGGTTTACCTAATCCGCCCTGATTATGACTATCTTTGTATTAATGTATTTTCACGTTTTCGTAACCGTAAATTTTCAGCCAACACAGCAAAGAGTGGCGTAGTCTATAACCAGGCGACTGTCATTTTGACTGTGATACAGATCGAGTCTGGTACTTTTTTACTTTTACAGAAAAAACGTACAAAATCTCCTGCATGCGAGCATGCTTATTAGTGCAGCAATCCCACGTTAATGTGATAAGTTGTAAGGTTTTTTGTTTGATAGCATTATCTTTAGCTTATAGGCTCCCCTACTGACTTCAGACCATCACTCACGCCACTTGACGTCACCGCGAATGCATCTGCCAGACGTTTGACGCAGCACTGATCAAGACGCCATTGACCACCCATGTCATGCTGCTCTTGCACGACTTGAAGCATGTGTGCGTGCTCAAAGGCGGCATTTTGAACACGCTCCAAGTTAATCTGCATTCTACAAAACACGAAAACGGCAAAAAGTAGTGCTGCAACAGCTATATTGTGAAGGGTCTAGTTTTATTTTATTTTCCCGTTGTTCACCTGGGAATGTGCAATTTTGTGTTACAGTCGAGGCACAAATAACTAAAATATCAAATTGAAAAAACACGTTAGCAGCAAAATAAATGAAGCCCAAAGTGCGCACAAACTTATATATAACACAACTATTCTAACTAATTAATAGTATTTCGATAACAGCGCAGAAAGTTTGCCACATAAATCATTGGCTATCGCCAGTTGCCATCGGAGAACCATTAAAAAATAAAGAAATGATTTTTGACAGATGGAAAATAACAAAACGCACAAATGAATACTATTCGTTCACTCACTCACTGAACCGCTTGACCAGCGACGGGTCGTTGCGTCATCCAGACATCACCGATCACTGACCATGTCCCAGCCAGCATCTGCACTGAGCCCGATGTCGACCTTCAGCTGCACGCCGGATCCACGCATATCGAGGACGACCTCTCGGACGCTTCCAGTCCGGGCGGCCTGTCATCTGGTCGGTCACCTGCACGGGTGTTGACTGCCAGACGAAGTGCTTCATACGCACGAGCCGATTCTTGCAGACGACGTACGCGTATGCAGACATCCTGATTTATCAGTTTGTCGCAGATTCTGCTGCAAATGTCTCGCTGTTGGGTCTGGTTTATCACTGATGCATCTGTTACGAAATCGCGTATTTCAAAAAGCCTTTACATGTATGACGTCTTGAAGGCCTCAAGTTTCTATTCATCCAATTTCGTGAGGGCTCAGGTCTTCGCACACCTATAGTAGAACAAAGACGACAAGGGCGACAGGCGTAGTTTAATTAACATACTTTACGTGTGCATCTTGACTGCCACCATAGGGCCTACACATGTTAGCTGACCCATGACACTTGAAGCAAGACCGATGAAGCAAATACGAAATACGTACCGCTGCAGTCATACAATCAGGACAGTCAAACACGCAGTGCGACAAACAAACGCGATGACGTGTAATGTCCCCTGCTGCTGCTGCTGCTGCTGCTGCACTGGAGCGATGCAGTGATGCAGTGACGTGATCACAGCAATGACTGACTAGCTGCGTAGACTGCAGAGCGCGCGATGTCAGACGGATGCGGACGCTGAAGCGCTGCTCTCTCTTTCTCGTTGCTATGTGACGATCACCAGCAGCAGCAGCAGCGTCACCCGTGACGTAGTCAGGGCGTTATCTCGGCGAGCCAGCCGCCAGCCGACCGGCCAGTCCACCCGTCGACGTCACATTCAAATGTCTTCCCCATGAAAAATCCGCCCGAGGAAAGATAATCACGGAATTGATATGTCGCCCACTTATTAATACAGGGTGGGCCAAAAAGCGGACCTGCTTGAGCGTTGATAACTCAGCGATGGTTACCCGTAGAAAGGCGTGTGATATGTCAAAAGTTTTAGAATGTTGTAGACAAAAAGGGCCGAACTTGCATAGCAAATCATTTAAATATTCTTTGCTTAATTTGCATAAATCTTCATTACCCCTGAAATTAGGCATTTGCCTGCACTCCCATGTGCCCGAATTCATTAAACTCAAAAACTCACTGACAAAAAGTTTAAATTTAAATTCTGTAAATTATTCAGTGTGTGAGCATTGCAACAGATAGCATGGTCACAAAATTTCAGTAACTGACCAGCTAAAACGTGTGCTAATCGAATGCTGGGCTCAGCTGATCAGAACACATTGACTCCAGCGATTGTTCAGCTGCTTAAAAATATTGATGACGGTTATGAGTGCAAAAACTGGGCAACTGCCTATGTCGAATTTCATCTAAACTCAACGTATGTGTTAATGATTGTTGATATTTCACTGTATGCTGAATGAAAATCAACTTAAATTTATGTGTTACTGCCAGTTTAGCATGATTTTAGGGGTGGGCAAATTTGTGTTAATTAGGCAAAAATATTTAAATGCTGAAACATGCAAGTTGTACACTTTTTCTGTTCACAGTTTCGAAACTTTGGCATATCATACGTTTTTCATCAATAAACATCGCTAAGTTACAAAAGCTCAGATATCCATGTTAACTTAAATCTATGTGTTACAGTCAGATTTGGCAGAATTTGGGGGGTGACAAATATTTATGCAAATTGAGTAAAGAATATTTAAATGCTTCACTTTGCGAAATTGTCTTTTATTCTCTACAGCATTCTGAAACTTTTGACGTATCACACGTCTTTCTACCAATAACCGTCGCTGAGTTATCAACGCTCAAACAGGTCCGGTTTTTTGGCCCACACTGTATATTGCCAGCCCCATAAAAAGTCTTTCTTCATTATAGGATCGCCGTCCCCCAGAAAAGTCTTTCCTGGCCGACATTGCGCCGGGCGGGGCGGATTTTTGCCTGTAAATTGTCGGCCGGGAGGAGACTTTTCTGGGGGGCGCGATTCTATAATGGGGCACCGGCGGGCTTTATTCCACACGTCCGTCGTGGCTTAGCACCGACGTCCGTTCGTTCTGCAGCGCTAGAGAATTTTATGGTGACCGGCGTGTGCCTGACCACGCGCATTGGCAGCATGCCCAGACGGCTATTGTTGTACGGCAGGACTTAAACGTGAAGTCAGCGCATTTGTCCGGCACGTCGTCTCTCTGACGTAGTGGCTAATGCACACTGCTGCTGAAGTCGCTGCTATACTAGTACTTCATCTCGAGTTCACGACTCAAGAAAACAACTTAGGGCCTACTTCTTATTACAGCAAGATGCACCACTATACGCCAAATGTACACGGTGTTTTATAAAAAGGACCCCTTTTCTTTTTTTCATAATTTACTCAAATTATGAGCAATTTACATGAATTTTTTACCAGTTGTAGATGAAAAATACTAATTCGAAATATTTGAACAAAATATGGCAGTTGACTAAATATTTTTTGCTAGTCGTAATGTAACGCTGACGTTGTAATGTGTCACAAGTACAAACTTGCTAGTCTCAATTGGTACTGTCAGTTGCTACCCTGCTTCGATGGTGAACTTAATCTGGTTCGCTAATGAAAAATGCTTATCGTGTTAGCACTGAGCAACATGGAAACATGAAATCGGGCGTCTTGTGATCCAAAAACTCAACATCTTACAAGCTCGGTGTGATAGTGCACTGTCTTGCTCGAACATGTGAAAGACTAACTATCTCCACAGACACGTAAATTCGATCGCTTTGCTCGTTTTTGTGAATTTCTAGTTTGATATGTTGATACAACATGCTGTGCAACATGCTGTACAACAAGTTCAAGTAGTGTAGTTTGTGTTTAGCTGTCCGTCTGTCGTTTCATAATATTGCTGCGACGCCGGACTCAGCTGTGTAGATGTGTGTGCATTACATGCATATGGCAGGCGTTATCCGGACATGGAGGTCTAAACTTCCATTTAATGCCGCTATGAAACGTGATATATCAATATCGAAAAGTACTAAATCTTCTTATACTTTCGTGTACGTTAGCAGCGTTACGTTGTGTAATGCATGCGCTTACAAATAAAAAAAACATAATTAAATGTGTCATGTAACTGACTATGAAGCACGCAGAGAGCTTAACTGTCAGCCAAGAACTGCATGGGGCACCGGCCGGGCTTTATTCTTGGCCGTGAAGAAAAATAGCTGCTTCAAATATACACTGTGGGCCATAAAACGGGCACTTTACTTTTGGCAATATCTTCGCCGATTATTGACCAATTTTTAATTTTTTTTTCACTGGCACACTGTGCAGACAATTTGCAATAATGTGATTATTATACATTCCACCACATGGTAAATGCGTTTCTACGTTACCTTGTGAAATATAACTGTAAGCAAAAACTAAAGATAATAACAATAATTTAGGTAAATAAAAAACATTTCAGACCAACATTGCGATGAATGATCTGTATGACACTAGACTGCGTTAGACCCACACAGTTTAATGTCATAAAGACCATTCACTGCAATGTTGGTCTGAAGTGTTTTTTCCAATTTTACCAAAATGTTATTATCGTTGCGCATGCATATGTCATTGATATTTCACAAGGTAGTATAGAGACACATTTACGGTGTGGTGGTATATGTAATAATCCCGTTATTGCAAATTGTCTGCAGAGTGTGCCAGTAAAATTTTTTTGAAAAATCGATTGATAATTGGCGAAGATATGGACAAAAGCAAAGTGTCACGTTTTTTGGCCCACCCTATAGATCTTGCAAACATTGCAGACCCAGCTCGTTATTTCGACGACGACCACCTGCATTTCCAATGTGGAAAGGTAGAGATAGGCCGCAAAAAATTCAGCAATGGTCTCATCAACCATCGCTATGGATCCCTATTATAATGTCAGCTAGCTACATTAATAGGCTACTCACTGGAATAGTGGAAATAGTAATAGGTTTTAATGAAACTCGCTGCGTCTTTTACGGTTGCAGAACCGGGGTGTAAACTAATTGTCATGTCATTACTTTTTTATAGTAATGAACTGGCAACTCGTTGCACATGCAAATAAAATGAGAAACATTTTCTGCAGCCTTACTGCAGGAATTGCAAAAGAATTTTTAAAGTAGTTGATCTTATAATTTAACTTCTCGTATTATTCGACGATTTAGGCTACTTGTGCATGTTTCAAACAAAAATAATGTTTCGAGCGTGTAACATAAAAAAAATGCTAGCCTTGACAATCTTCTGTATAAACGACACATGCTAAAAAACACAGACTGGTATCATTTTAACCGGCATCTCAACACGAGACACGACATACAGCGCGAAATTACTGCATAGAAACTGGCTGCCGTTCAGCGCTTTTGCGCTTGATAAACCAAATTTAAAAAAAATAAATGTATAAACAAAACCGGTAGGCACGAGAAATGAGAAAAGAAAATTCGAGTGAACAAAGACAGACTGAGAAAGAATACAGAAGAACACGACGACGCGGATTTAATTTCGTATTCGTCTTGCGCGGCGAATGTATCTGTCACTCTGGTGTGTGCGCATATCCATGGCGCCAGTTTCGATCGGAGCTGTCGGAAATGTCGCCCCGTGGCTAGTAGGAGTGTGTGGACTGTAGCGAAGTGAAAATAAACGTCCGCCAGTCGCTGGCGCGTGTCTGATTTGCAGTCGTCTTGACCCACGAGTCAAGCCAGTGCCGATGTGACGCGCGGAGTCGGCCTACAGCCAGCACGGCGACTGAGTCTCCTGCAGCTCGTCCATCATCACAGTCTGCTGCTGCAGCTGCTGTCAGCCTTCCTGTCTGTTGCCATGACAACCACAAACACGCCAGCGCTGCAGAGACAATACTACACTCACTGCGACCGACGCTCGCCCACACACGCTCTCTGTACATCTACGTCTCTAATGGCTTGTTCATAGTGACCGATCCGACTCAAATAAACTCAACTCAACTCAGTTGGCCAGTCGAGTTGAGTTAAGCCCGATCGGTCGCTATGAACAGGGCTTAACAGTCACTGCAGTTTGACGCTGCAAACCTTGCAATTTTTATGCGCAGGGAGAGACAGTCAGGTCGCAGAGTTTCCGACTTCTGCACGAAGGTCCTGGGTTCAATTTCCGTTGCGGGCAGTGACAGACAGCGATGTAAATATTTATAACGTTTGGTTTGTTCTCTGTTGCTGTCTGTTATAGTTGTGTGCTTGGTGGTTTTTTCGGTTTCTATTGACTAGAGTTTAATTTGAGGCATCACTGATAAACCGGGCACGGTAATAATGGCAGTGAAACCCGGTGACACCAGCACTAAGACTTGCCTATTGTTTCGTTCTGCTTATACCTTATGGTCTACGTGCTTAAGCTGGTTTATTGTTATTTCTAGTTTCAAGTAAGGCACAGGATATTTATCCGACAGCCGTATGAATAGCTGTACGATGCATAAAATATCTGTAAATTCGCAGACTAACAATATCGTATCGTCTTTTCTTACTTTTCAACATTTTTCTACACATTTCGGCAAAAACACGAACTCTATAACTAACCCTAACCCAAAAGCAAACTGTTATTATATTTTCGAATTATGTGCAATACTGCGATACCCGAAAAAAAGCTTGACTATCTTCGCGAATACCGGTGCGCGACGCTCAAATTTTCGAATTCGGAAAATTACTTTTCCGAATAAATAGCCGTTCCTCACCGGGCTGACTATTAATTCGGCTGCCAGATTAATAGCTTATAGGTTATATTTACGGCTACCGGATGAATAATCAGCGCGCTCAAGTAAGACGGCTACCAAAACCTAGTTCGTAAAACCTGACCTTTCAATAGAAACGCGGCGAAACCGGTCTGGCCAAGATTACGACATTTTTGCCATCGACTTCAACTAACTAAACATCAGTACACTATTATGCAGACTACATTGCTGTTAGTGGAGCTGCTCCTGCGGTAGGTCTCTTGGAGCGAGTTCGAGTGCGGCATTGATCGTTTCCTGGACGGCTAGCGGTCGGTCACACGGCCGAGTGAGCGCTATTAATTACGACCGTCTGCCCAGTAGATAATGCAGCGTTCATTCATTGGCCTTCTCCAGTCTGCACTATCCTCCGTCTGTCCACGAACAGCTGAGCCGGGCGTCCATGATGTAAGTGCACAATGCTATCGACGGACGCGTTAAAACGAGTAACGAAATCGCCCTGTCACATGCACACTGACACTGAGATAGATTCCGCTCAGTTGCCCTGCTAAATAAATCACTGCCGAGTATTATATGCACCGTTTTACCGTGGCCGGTTCTGTTATCGTCGACTGCGCATACAATAGACTACCGACCAACAGTGCTATAGACGGATACTGTTTTATTTCAATGACCAGGTAGTGCGTACTAAGCCTAATGTCTTTACAAAAAAACTTTATTACGTTTTTTTTAATTTTAACGTTGTAACTGTTTGTTCATATTAATAACAAAAGAAATGGTTGTGTTAGTAGAGATGATGGTAAAAAAAGATGATGGCTTAATATGATAATACACGGCTTATACCACGCATCACCAGCAGCAAAACAAAAACGAGAAAGAGATGCAATAAAAAAACCACCAATACTGCTTAGAACTGTTTATCACTCAGCCAGTTTTTTGGTGCCCTAACATTACAGTTGGGTCGCTTTCAGATATAGTTTTTTGGTCAAACTGGACATGTTAGCTGTGTTTCTAACTTTTATTTTTAACTTGATCCTATCAGGGAATAACAATAATACTAATACAAAAATATCAATAAGACAGTTAATAACAGATCACCATTTTTCCTAAAACGATACAAAAAAATTATTCACGTAGGCCTACATCTAGTCAGAGAAGTGCGCAAAGAAATCATTTCTTGGCGTGGACTACGAATCTGGCGTGAGGAGGATTTAAAGAAATTGCCGTAAACGCGCAAACGATGACGAGAGATAGATGTACGCAGTGATCTTACTGGACAGCTTTTAGCGGCAGAAATGCGGCTTCTCAGTTCCCAGTCGTACGTGCGATGATCGATGGACGGTTGATTTGCACGAGCAGCCAGCTAACTGGCGCGAGTCTGATATAGCAGTTTATTCCGCTCAAGAAACTGACCTAGCAGGCGCCATATTCCTAGTCCTCCGAAAACTAGTCACTCGCGAGGCGCTTTCACTGCGGTGTAGCTTCGCTCGCCGCAGTGGACAGATTACGGCGCGTATTATTCGCGGCATGATGGATGAGGCTCGGTCGTCGGGCGTCGCGCTATCGCACTACATTACCCACGCGTACGTCTGTCCGTCCGTCCGACTGGAGCTTTCGGGCAGCCGGAAAATCGCGTTATGTAACGATCTGTCGGCATTCGCATAGCATCACTAGCAGCAGCAGCAGCAGCACGAGCGCTGTCCGTATCAATGACGTCAACGATAATGATGATGACGTAATGATGACGATAATGACGTTAATCCTGTCAAAAACAGTATCAGTTATAATTCCCGGTTTCTGTTATGATTTCAACATTACTTAAGTCCAAGTTTATTCAGTTCGGCGTCAGTTAAATAAAATGATAACAACAACGGAATAATGAAATAAACCTTAAAACTGTAAATTTGTGACTAGACAGGAAATCTTCTAAGATATTTTAACAATAAGTAAAATAACAGTAGAACGTTAATTTATATCACACATAAATTTAACTTTTGTAACTGGCTAATTGTGTCGCAAAACTAGCGGGTGATGCGAATCTGGCTGGTAAGACAGTCGCTACTTTGGCGGTTAAGTTTTTTAGTTATATATCGACACATTACAGTAAAAACAAAATGGTTATTTAATAATAAATGTTGATATAGATTTACAGCATAATCTAAAACGCATTACTGTCGACATAACGTCACACTGGCTGTAGGTGTAGGCCATATCTGTCTGATTTGAGCTGCAGTCATCTTACTGCATAAGGCTTGAGGTCTGGCCGTTATCGACCTACGTGGAGCACCAGAAATACCGCAATTCTGTTTCAATGTTTCTGTGAATTGTTTTGTTTTTGTTGATAAAAACGCAGTACATTTGTTTATTAACAATATCTGCTAGATCGATTGTGTTGAACAACTTTACTGCTAACTCCAAGTGAATCACCCATGTAGTGTAACAAAAAGAGACAATTGGGTTTAAAACAGCAGATAAGTAAACACAATAGTTTAATTCACGACTGGAACAACGACGCAGCAGTAAAAAAACGTCAGTGAGAAGTAGAGGATCACAATAATATTATTAACAACCGTTGGTGCCATTCACTCCATCCGTCAGATACATTAAACTTAGAACAGTCCAAGTCGATAACTGCATTGATGGAGACCGCCCCTTTTTAGAATTGTAATTTTTGATATGCATTTTGATGCAAGCATTCTAGCAAATTTTGGCAAGTTTTCATAGAATAAATATTGGGTGACTGTTTGGTGCTACACTCAAAAATAACTCTTCAATCAACACGCTTTTTGGTAAATATTTTAACATCGATTAACAAGTAAAATGTGCTTAACAGAAAAACCACGTTAATCCCCTTGAAAGCCAGCAATAGCTAAACAAAAACGAGCGGCAAAAGTAACCGGTATACGACTTGAAACAATAGTCCCGTCACTCCCATGTCAAACCAAAAAGGAAAACAAGGATAGCAAAGTGATTCAGTGACTTATAGTTTTTTTACATCACTCAAATACAGCGTGATATAAGCCTAGTTAAGACTAAAATATAAGATATCGACATGTTGAAGAAAATTATCTCAGTTGATAAATCCATTAGCTTGTCCGTTGAAGCAATCACAGTCTCATCGTATGCACGCAAGACCTTAGGGGCCTAAATAGGCCTAAATTTAGTAATAGTATTTTAGTTTGCGAAAAAAAACTATTGCATATCCTACATGCTGAAAAAAACTCACAGTACGTAGAAGTAAAGCTATAACGACATGTTGCAAATGCAGTTATCACTTTTTTATGTCGGTGAACAAACAAAAAAACAAAAAAAGCACGACGCACGTTCTAAAATTTGCCTAAGTGCATATCATAGGCCTATTGTCCATACAATGAATCATACGTTAAAACTGACAGTCAGTACGATAATGACGGGCAACAGAAGTGACAGATCATCACTCCACAATTCTTAGAACACTGTTCAGAATCAAAAAAAACACTACGGCATCGATGATTACTCAGATTCCATCTTTGTTTAAGAATTGCGGACATAACCACGACGTAAATCATCAAAAACTTTTACATCGTGTGGCAGCAGAAGCGTAGCTGCTTAGTGGAAGTAGAGTGCCCCGGACTGTTAATTCCCATCAGAATAACATAATAAATGTAAGTGTTGACAGAAAGCTACGTGCTCGCGATTATCTTAGATTCCCAATATCAAGCTAACACTGGGTTAACGTCATTAGACCACGCACAGATTTTTTTTATTAATCTTCCGCAATCTTTCCGGCTTTTACACCGGCATAAAGACGACAGTATACACAACTTGCCCAACGCTGTCACTACCGACCTTGCAAATGATGAGTCCGACGCCACACCGTTAATCATCAGGGATTATTCACCAGAAACCGATTTTTAAATTCTATTAGACCAAAAGCAATCGCATGTTTAATGGTAAAATATGATCTCCTCCATTTATGCGGTCCAGTATTCACCGCCTTAGGTTTTTCGGTCACCTAGCTCGTACATCCCCAGAGAAGGATCACCACCGCGTTATAGCCGCCGCACTCCGTCCACTCGCTGACTGGAGGAGACCGGCCGGACGTCCAAGAACAACTTGGCTCAAAACAGTTAATGAAGACGTCCAGCCCCAGAACTTCGGAGTTCACACTGCATAGAGAAAGGCTAAAGATAGAACACTTGGCGGCAAGTCATCAGTACGACAACGCTCCGACAGGAGTTTAACAATTGTCATCAAGAAGAAGAAGAAGTATTTCCCAACCTAACTGGATGCCCCAGAAGTATAATGTATCGGACCAGCCTATGCCTATGTCTGAGATGTGTGCCCAGTGAAAGTAAGGTGTTGTCTAAACCCGCCACAGTAGCAAGTGATTGGTGCTATCGTCGCGGCCTGCGGACTCACTGTCAGTAGACGACGCGCGGAAATCCTCGAAGCCGTCTCCACCGCTGACGACGAGAGCAACACTGCCTGCGCTGAGGGTGCTGGCACTCACTGCTGGTAGAGGCGGCGGAGTGATCGGTCTGTAGCGCTGTGTGCTGGACCCGGTGCTCAATGACGTGCTCGTGGGTGGTCCTGAGAACGTGGCGTGGCGTCGTGGAGGGTTACCGACACCACTCGCACCAGTGTTCAGCGGTCCGACGGGCAACGGTGATGACTGGCCCGTGACAGACCTCCCGAGCTCCACTGACGTCAGGAAGCGCACGTGACCCGTGTGCCCGTAGAACAGACCTATGCACACATATTTCGTACTTAACAGTAAGTAAGTAGGTAAGTAAATAATAAAGCCTAAAAACCTCATTTCAGACTTAGTCAGTTGGACACAAAGCGCCGCATTCTCAACTTTCAAACAGAAATGTCCAACAACTATTGAAACCATTTTATCTTTGTCTTGGACGTACTGGAAAGCTGTTGTGCGGTTGTGAGTCTGCGGCTGCAAAGCATCTGACTCAGAAGTGGCTTACATTTTACCAGCTTACATTTCTATCAATTTCAATAAAATTCAAAGTCACTGGAATAAAACAGCGACGTGTCATGAGTATGACGTATATTTTTGCAAATTAATCGGGTTACGGAACATTCACAAATAAAGGCCTCAAAATGCAGTTTCTATCTTGCAATTTTCGGATCCTGCATTTTCAGTTGACCGCAGATTACATTACGGTTAAGTAGGTCTGACACAATACAATGTTCTTTATTTTTTTAAATTAAAATATGCGACAAAAGCCCAAAGCCATTAACATGCCACAATAAAATTACGATTTTAATCATTATAGTTTCTTCTACCGTTCTAAAATAAAAAAAAATAAAATAAAGATAATGTCAACGCATGAGGTGGTCGTAGCGCTATATTTTCAAATGCAATACCTTAGGACGCACAGAGTCCGAAGAATGAAAATAGTAAATACAACACTATGGAACACACACCTGTGACGGTAGGCACGTTGACAGTGGCTTTGGTGGACGTTAAGCTGAGTTTGGGCAGAGGCAGTGTTAATATAACGCCGGCGCTGGTGCCGACCCACAGCTGATCACGGCACGCCAGCAATGACGTCACTCGCAGACACGCCATCTTATGCTGCCGGATTATGTCGTCTGCCACTGACAACAAACACAGCTCAGCAGTCATTATTCTTTTTCATAAAACAAATGATAGATTATAATAATTAGCTGAGGCGAGTTTGTTCCATCAGTAACATGCTCTTCCGATCACCGGTCGCTTGGCACGAAAATCCTGGATGTATCAGATAAACAAGAAGATAATGCACATTAAAAACAACGACCTTCAAGGAAGAGCAGGTTGTTGATCGAGCGAAGTGAATTAAGACTATCGAATCAAAATTAAAATTGTGACATTGGCTAAAAAATGATTACGGTGACTATGTGACTGTGTTTTTGTTGGCTTGCTTCTATTCATTTTAGTGTGCATTTCGTGTACGATTTTAAGTTAATTAAACAAGCAAACCGAATGAAAACAAGATGGAATGCAGCATCAGAGAAAGAAAAGTCTGACCTTGTAGTTTCTGTGCGACGGCAGGGCCGACGTTGACGTCGAGCAGTTGGTCGTAGGTTGAAGCATGGAAGAGCAGAACACGGAAGCTGCCCTGAGCAGCCAACCAGACACCGAGTCCTGACCAACTCATGCACTGAACACCTCGCCTGGACTCGGACGAACTCACCGCAGTGAACTTAGTCTACCAGTCACATCACACACTAACCGATTACAGCTCGTTCGAAATCTTTTTTCCTTTTACTATTCTTTACAGATACTGTCTACCTTCATACTACTGTACTTTTACGCGCGACTGCACCTAGTGCTAAGTGCATCTTAGCTATTGTAGAGACGTCCACCTGTCTGTCTTTCTGTAACACTCTACGATTCTATCAAAATTGTGCAAGCAAGGCTCACGAAATCTTTAACGTGGCTGCCACAAAGACTATAATTTTTTTCGTGATAAAATTTCGTGCCGCTGGGTGAGAGGATTCCTCTCGAACGACGACGTCAAAGGGGGTTAAGCCTACCGCTTTAAAAAAATCGTTATTTTATTGCTGATGACTCGTCTAGCGTAAAAACGGTTGCAGATAGACACAAACTTGTAGCTTAATTATCATAACAAGCACTGCTGAAAAGCTTTCCGGTGGTACTAAAATCGATAACCGTGAACGACCTTAAACCTCAAATATAGAGTTTTAATATTTTTTCGCCATTTTCGGATGCAGCGAACATTTTTAAAGTAAACTGCGCCCAAACGGCCAAGACAATATGCATATGAAGTTTTCAGCATTAAACGTAGACTTGAACAGTCTAAGTTTCGACACTTACACCCTAGATTTCGTTAGCGGATTTCACTTCTAAGCCTTCTCTCAGAACTCTCACTTCTTGATGCATATAGTTACGCCCGTGCATCGTTGATGATCGTTAACAGGTACGCCAACAAAACGTACTTCTACGTTGAGCGCTGGAAGACTGAGAACGATGACGTCATTCAGACATGCGCACCACAGCTTGCTGCTGACAATCAGCATCCGGTTGACAGGCGCAGTTGAGCTTGAGACGCTGACGACAATGTCTGGTTCGCTACAGTCCCACGACCCATCTGCCATCACAAACAGTTACGTCGACAAACTATAACCGCTACAGCAACCACTAGCATCGCATCGGGTGGTGGCCATATGTAAGACGAAAACTGATAAGTTAAAATTCGCACATAATTACGTTTTAAATGTTTTGGCAGTTCTACAGCTGCCAAAAACAAAACTGCGTGAATTGTGTAAAAATTTTAGCCTTTTTGTTTTACATATAGAAACCTTTTATACATTCACCTTATAGTCTTATTACGTCTGCCGCAGATCGGCAGTGTGAGGTAATGCAGTCAATATACAATAAACAAGCGTTTTCTATTCTGTTTGTTCAGCTATTTATTCGCCCATTTATACCTTGGTTAATGCAATGGCATAGCTGCACTGTTTCACTTGATTTGTATTGCATATTATTTGCTTGCACCTCGAGGGTGTATATAAACTGAGACGGCAAGCCAGCAGCTTTCACGACATGACTGCAGAAATTACAGCAAACAACTGTTCAAGCTTACCACTGTCACTTCGTTGATAAACGACAAGGTCACCGTTGGCCAGTGAAATGTACACACGCTGACCGTAATGTCTACAATATTCGTAGGCTACAGATATTAGTTTACAACTTTGAGCGCATTTACGTATACCTGTTAACAGAGTGGTCCAAAAATTAAGCCACTTTTGTCATAATTCAATCAAGCATAGTGATCGATTTTCAAAATTCTATTTTCCCACTGTCAAATTTTGCAATTAGGTGACAGTTAGATTCCAACACACCTTGAACGTATCGCTAAGCTGCCTTGTAAAATATTAATGTCAGTTTCTGACTGTTTTTACAGTAAAAAATCATTACGATACCAAAGTAGTTAGTGTAGCGAAGAGCTCGAATATAACGAACTGATCTTGAAAATGCCTATCACAGGCTGAACG